>JAEEGF010941920.1_pt1 | contig 15925 bp, 15 predicted proteins | sample 9134171 | NCBI WGS metagenome assembly JAEEGF01 (sample SAMN16246542, study PRJNA631951) | gut metagenome | biome: gut microbiome; feature: rumen; material: AP-attached | host: Bos | place: Iran: Karaj | collected 2018-10
ATGATGGATCTGGATCCCGGCCTCAGACATCCGGTACTGGGGAAGACCATCGCGGAGCTGAAGGGCGCGCTGGACGCAAAAAAATAACCCTCCGGGGAGCGGAGGGTGAATGCAACCGATCGTTGTGACAGCTGGTGCCGAAGATCAGCGTGGCGTGTTTTCCGGGAACAGGTTTCCCGGAAGAGCCTTCAACAAATAATGGGCACAGAGTCCCACGAATACTCCGGTGAGGGTCCCTGCGATCACCAGGTAGGGCAGATAGGACAGAGGTGCTACCGAGGAAGTCAGGAGACAGGCGATAAGGAGCTGTCCCAGATTGTGGGAGAGGCCGCCGAAGGCACTGATGAGTGGCAGCGCTTTTTTCTGCAGGAGACGGAACAGCAGGAACTCTGCCAGAAGGCATAAGGCGCCACCCGCCAAAGAGTAGAGGAGGCTCACTGCCTGACCGAAGAGCAGGGCAGCCAGAAGGCACCGGACCAGAAGTACCAGAGCGGTATCCTTACCGTTTGTCCTTTGCAGCAGGAGCAGGGTCACGATGTTGGCCAGGCCCGGCTTCATCCCGGGAACGGGAAGCAAGGGTGGCAGCAGGCTTTCGAAGCCATAGACTGCCAGGGCCACGGCTGCAAAGAGCGACAGTTTTGTCAGTTTTTGCACGGATGATTGTTTCATGGGGTCCTTTGAATCGTTCAATAGGGTCTCTCTTATTGGCTTGTTTCCCTTCTCAGGAAGCGTCGCCCGGTCAAAATGTCACGGCGTCGATGCCGGAAGTATCAGCGGGAGCGTTCTTGTAACGGATCACCAGACGGTTGGGCAGGCACACAACGGGCAGATGGGTTCCGGGAATGGCGGAGCTGCGCATGCAGATCTTATCCGGACAGCTGGCCTCGACCACATCTACGCGGCCCCTGCTGATGCGGAGGAGATTGTACCCGCCGCCTGCGGATTCGATCCGCAGTTCGTAGGGTTCCGTTACCCCGGAGAGGTCGATGATCATATCCTCCGCACCTTCCGAGGAGATGACGGCCTGCAGGGCGCCTTCCTTTGCTGTGGCTTTCGGCGCAAGCAGGATCCACAGAAGGGATGCCAGAACGAGGAAAATAAGGACCGCCGAGAGGATGATCACAATGGTATTCGGTTTTCTGCCTTGGAGAGCTGTTACCGTTTCTTTCATAGGATTTATTATGCACTTGCTTTTTCTAAATGACAACGCTCGATTCCCTGCCCGGAGGCTGCCACACCCTCGTGGCGATGGCGGTATCTCCTGAGGGAATGGGGAGGATTCATGAAGACAGAGAAAAAAATGAAGAGACTGTTTCGGGGGCTTGCCGCTCTGTTTTTGTGTGGAACGCTTCTGACGGGCTGCGCAGTGCCGGGGGGCACCGGATCAACCGGTTCGAAGGAGCAACATTACACGGGAGCCCACCTCTGCATGGGCACCGTTTTTTCCGCAGATCTGACATCATCGCAGGAGGATCCCATAACAACTCTGACAGAGATGGGAAATGCGCTGGAACAGACCATTTCCTATCGGATCGACACTTCAGAGATCGCAGCCATCAATGCTTCTGCGGGAGATCCGGAAGGGTATCCCGTAAGTGAAGAATTGGCAGAGACCCTGGAAAAGGCGCTGGAGATCAGCGAAAAAAGCAGCGGTGCATTTGATCCCACCCTGGGGGCCCTGACCACCCTCTGGAAGCTGGATGAAGGTGCTGCTGATCCGGAGCATTACAACCTTCCTGCGAGAGAAGAGATTGAAAGTGCGCGGAACCTGTGCGGATATCAAAAAGTCCGTCTGGAGGAAGGTCGCATTTACCTGCCTGCGGGGATGCGTCTGGACCTGGGAGCCATCGGCAAGGGCATTTATCTGAACAGAGCGAAGCTTCTTTTCGAGGGACCATACACTCGCGGAATCATCAGTGCCGGAGGCAGTATATTGACTCTGGGTCAAAAAGGAGAGCCCCCGGAAAGCGCTCCCTGGAACATCGGGATCACAAACCCGTTGGATCCTGACGGACTTTGCGGTATGATAGAGGTCAGAGGCGGCATGTGCATTTCCACCTCCGGAGATTATGAGCGCTATGTGGAGCGAGATGGGGTGCGGTACCATCATATCCTGGATCCTGCTACCGGCTATCCGGTAAGCAGCCCTTACGGGAGCGTAACCATCCTGTGTGTGAACGGCCTTCTGTCCGATGCCCTTTCCACGGCCTGTTATGTGATGGCCGCAACGGATCCGGAGAGAGCCATAGAACTGGCTCATAGTTACGAAGCACAGATCCTTTTGATCGATCGGGAAGGAAATACGACGGGAGATCTGAAGCTTTTGAAACTTCCGTGATCCGGGATCTGTGAAAACGGGAATGACGATTTTTCGCCCTCAGCGAGGGCGGTTCACGAAGGGTGAAAAAAGGAGCGGTATGAAGAAAAAAGAATGTGAACATCTGACCTGCAGCCAGATCGCGGAGGCCATGCCTCCCGAGGAAGAACTGGCGGAACTGGCGGATTTTTTCCGGGTCTTCGGTGATGTGACCAGGATCCGTATCCTTTATGCGCTGCTGTGCAAGGAAATGTGTGTTCAGGAGATTGCCGATACTCTGGGCATGTCCCAGTCAGCCATTTCCCATCAGCTCAGAGTCTTAAAGCAGCTGGATCTGGTGAAGCGCCGCCGGGACGGGAAGACCATCTACTATTCCCCCGCCGACACCCATATCACCACCATCCTCAACACCGGTATCGAGCATATCGAGGAGTGATCCGATATTCGATCGAAACACATAAAAAACGGCTTGTTCTCCAATGGGGGAGAGCAGGCCGTTTATTTTTCGAGGCTTTCTGTCCGATCCTTTCGGCAGTTCCCGCGCCGGGGGCTACGGCACCGGACTTAATCCAACTTCAATTCCGTGGCAACGGCCCTTGCGGCTTCGAAGACGCTGTAGGAACTGCTACCCAGAGGGCTGTGGTAGGTCACATTTTCCGTGAAATAATCTTTGAAATACAGATATCTGGAGGTGAGGTTCAGGTTGGTGTAGACTCCGGAGGCCATGACCTGAGGATTGGAACCGTCACTGCGCATCACTGTCAGATGGGGATCGTCTCCCATGGTCTGGTAATAGATATAACCGTATCCCACATTGTAATCCGAGATCCGCTCCTCCGACAGGATCTCCACCACGCCTGTGGAGAAGGAGTAGCGCCGGAGCTGGTAGTCATTCCGCAGATCCAGGTAGTAGACATAGCCGCCTTCCACCACGGGATACCACATGTCCTCCTCCAGCACCAGGGAAGAAGAATTCGTTGCGGTGTTTAAACTGTAGAGATAATGGTTGTCCACGGTGCCGTTGTAATAGATCCGGTCTCCGGAGACGGAAGCGGGATTGATGGTGTAGTCTGCCAGTTTCATCTCACCCGTTCTGTCCGTATTGATCCGGTAGAAGGTGAGATTCTCGTCATCGTCATAGCCCATGAGAAAGAGGGTGTCGTTCACCAGCTGTCCGTAGACCACCACATTTCGCAACAGACTGGAGGCTTTGTCGCCGTCGTTGTGAGAGCGGATGAAGGCGTAGGGGACACGGACACTGCCCAGGCCCTGATTGCCGGAGACGCCCTTCTGGAAGTAATAGATGTATTTGCCGGCCGCCAGGATGTTTACTGCCTGTGCATCCGACACCTTTGTCACTTCCGTTTCGTCCAGGTTCATGGAGTAGAGGCTGTCTCCCGCGAAGGAATTGGCAAAATAAACCTTGCCGTCGCACTCGGCGAAGAGACCGCCGTTGTTGATGTTGCCCGCCAGATTGCCCACGGTCCCGTCCGGATTGTGGGGAACCGACTCTGCTCTGTGGGAAAAAATGGTGGTCAGAACACCGATCGCCAAAACCAGGACGATGACGATGATCAGGATCACTTTCTGGCTTTTGCTGAGAGTGGTTTTGGAATCTGCCATGATGTCACCTCTAAGTCCCTGTTTTTCGGGGCTTTTCTGCTTTTAGTATACCTTCCTTTTTCCTTGCTATCAAGGCAGTTTTGGATTAAAATCAAGAGTGGAATTTTTTATCCCGCGCTTTGGAAAAAACGGCGGCGGGTGGAGGAATGTTGAACATGGATCTTTTGGAGATCAGACAGCAGATCGATGCTGTGGATAAGCAGCTTATCGCACTTTTCGAGGAACGGATGCAGCTTTGCCACGATGTGGCGGAGTACAAGATTGAGACCGGAAAGAAGATTTTTGACAGACAGCGGGAGCAGGAGAAGATCGCTGCCGCAAAGGAACTGGCAAGCAATGATTTTAACGCCATGGGAGCCCAGGAACTTCTGGAGCTTCTCATGAGCCTCAGCCGGAAGATGCAGTACCGGATGCTGGCAGAGCACGGCACCGCAGGAAAGCTTCCCTTTATCGCCGTGGATGCCCTGGATACGGCTCAGGCCAGAGTGGTGTTTCAGGGAGCGGAGGGAGCTTATTCCCAGATTGCAACCAGGAAATTTTTCGGCGAGGGCGTGAATGCCTTTCATGTGGATACCTTCCGGGATGCCATGCGGGCCATCGAGGAGGGTAGCGCAGACTATGCGGTGCTTCCCATCGAGAATTCCACGGCGGGCATCATCCGGGAAAATTACGAGCTTCTGGTGGAGTTTGAGCATTACATCGTGGGAGAGATCACCATTCCCATCGAGCACTGTCTGCTGGTGGTGCCCGGGACGAAGGAAGAGCAGATCCGCTCCATCTATTCCCATCCTCAGAGCCTGATGCAGTCGGCACAGTTCCTGAATGCCCGGAACTGGCAACAGATCAGTATGCAGAACAATGCCTTTGCCGCGCGGAAGGTGGCGGAGGACGGAGATCCTTCCCAGGCAGCCATCGCCAGCGATCTGGCAGGCCAGACATATGGCCTGGAAGTGCTCCGCAGGGGCATCAACCAGAGCGATACCAATTCCACCCGTTTCATCGTGGTGACGAACCAGAAGATCTTTTGCAGAAATGCCTCCAGGATCACGGTGTGTTTTGAAGTGCCTCACGAGAGCGGCTCCCTGTATCACATGTTGAGCCACTTCATCTTCAACCACCTGAACCTGTGCAGGATCGAGAGCTGCCCTGTCTCCGAGCGGGACTGGGAGTACCGGTTCTTTGTGGACTTTGACGGCAACCTTGCTGACAGCGCTGTCAAAAATGCAATCCGGGGCCTCCGCGAGGAGACCCGGAGCCTGACGATTTTGGGGAACTACTAATGCTGTTAAATGAACTGATCCTTTACACAACCTTACAAACTGATCCGCTACTGGAGACCCTGGCACCCCTGCTGGAGACGGACGGCACCGGAAAAACGGTCCTGAAGCGGGATCTGCCTGCGCAGGAGCTTCGGAGCACGCTTTTTTCCATGCTCCGCTCCCTGTCCGAGACGGCAGGTACTTACGGCTTTCACGGAAACCTCTGGCACTGCTATCTCACAAACCTCCTGGTAAACGATGAGAATCCCTTCTCCGTATCCTGCGAGGGGAGAGGTGCCGTTGAAGGGACGGTAAATGACCTGGCACTCCATGACATGGGCCTCTTGTACGAGCTCTTTTCCCTGGATCTGACGTCTGCGTCGGAAAGGGCAGGAGTACCGGAACTGCGTCTGGTGCTGGACTATCATCCTACTCAGATCGAGTCCCACAGCTACAATTCCAGGATCCGGGAAGTGCTCTGTAACCTGGCAGGCGCCCTGGGAAATGTGAAGAATCCCGGCATCATGAAGGCGATGCTGGAGGATTTTTACAGGCGCTTCGGCGTGGGCAGGTTCGGCCTGCACAAGTCCTTCCGTATCGTATCCGGCGAGGAGGGACCGAAGATCGTTCCCATCCTGAACATCAAGCATGTGAAGCTCGCCGATCTGGTGGGATATGAGAGCGCCAAGCAGAAGCTGACGGAGAACACCGATGCCTTCGTGGAGGGGAGAAAGGCCAATAACTGCCTGCTTTTCGGCGATGCGGGTACCGGCAAATCCTCCTGTATCAAGGCCATCGCCAATGAGTATTTTGAGAGAGGCCTGCGGGTCATCGAGATCTACAAGCATCAGTTCCGGGATCTTCAGGCGGTGATCGCAACCATCAAGAACAGGAACTACCGGTTCCTCATCTACATGGACGATCTGAGCTTTGAGGATTTTGAGACGGAGTACAAATATCTGAAGGCGGTCATTGAGGGCGGCCTGGAAAAGCGGCCGGAGAATGTTCTGATCTACGCCACCTCCAACCGCAGACATCTGATCCGGGAGAATTTCTCCGACCGGGACGACGATGACAAGACCGGCACCGACACCATTCAGGAGAAGCTTTCCCTGTCCTTCCGCTTTGGTGTCACCATCTATTTCGGGAAGCCGGACAAGAACGAATATCTGGAGATCGTAAAGACTCTGGCACAGCGGGAGCGCATCCCGCTACCGGAGGAGGAACTGGTGGCGGAAGCCCTTCGCTGGGAACTGTCCTACGGCGGACGTTCCGGCAGGACCGCCCAGCAGTTTATAGATCACTTACTTAGTATTACGGGAGAGGACAATGGCCAATAAAACCTTTGCTGCCATTGATGTGGGCAGCTTTGAACTCATGCTGCGGATCTATGAATTTTCCGGAAAGGGAGATGCCAGAGAGATCGATACTCTGGTGAAACGCCTTGCCCTGGGAAACGACACCTATGTCAGCGGCAAGATCAGCAATGAAAAGGTGGACGAGCTTTGCAGAGTCCTGCGGGATTTTTCCTCCATCATGAAATCCTACAAAGTATCCTCCTACAAAGCCTACGGCACCAGCGCCATCCGGGAGAGCAAAAACTACACCGTCCTGCTGGATCAGATCGAGCAGCGCACCGGCATCCGGGTGGAGCTCTTAAGCAACTCCGAGCAGCGCTATCTGGATTACAAATCCGTGGCCTACAAGGGGGCTGTTTTTAACCGGATCATCGAGGAGAGCAGTGCCATCCTGGACATCGGCGGCGGCAGCATCCAGATCTCCCTTTTTGAGAAGGACACCCTGGTATCTACCCAGAACCTGCGTCTGGGCGTGCTCCGTATCCAGGAGCGTCTCAGAGACTTCCATGCGGATCTGGCGAGGATGGATGCCCTTATCGACGAGATGGTATCCGCACAGCTTTCCATGTACAAGAAGCTCTATCTCCACGGAAAGAGCGTGAAAAACATCATCATCGTGGACGATTATATTTCGCCTCTCATGGTCAGAGGCGCAACTGACCGGAAGTTCGGTGCGGAGATGGACCGGGAGGAATTTCAGAGACTCAGGAAGATCCTCATCTCCCACAGTGAGTACCAGACTGCCATGGCTATGGAAATCCCGGAGGAGAAGATCCCGTTGCTCCTCATCAGCGTGGTGCTGACGGACCGCATTGCCGAGATGATGGATTCCAAGTCCATCTGGGCACCGGGCGTCACCCTCTGTGACGGCATCGCTTACGAGTACATGGAGGAGAAACATCTCCTGAAAGAGCGACATGATTTCGAGAAGGATATCATCGCCTGCGCCTTCTACATCAGCAAGCGCTACATGGGATCCCGCTCCAGAGCCGAGACTCTGCGGACCATTGCGGGCACCATTTTTGAGAGCACCAAAACCCTCCACGGTCTGGGGAAGCGTGAACGACTCTATCTGGACATCGCCACCATCCTTCACGACTGCGGCAGATACATCAGCCTCACCAATCTGGGGGAGCGTTCCTACGATATCGTCATGAACACCGAGATCATCGGCCTGTCCCATCAGGAGCGGGAGATCGTGGCGAACATCATCAAGTTCAACCACAGCGAGTTCGTCTATTACGCCCCCGGCGGGGACAACGGCGGACTGGACCGGGAGAGCTACCTGGTGGTGGCAAAGCTCACCGCCATCCTGCGGCTGGCCAACACTCTGGATCGAAGCCATAAGAAAAAGATGGTGGAGGTAAAGGCCTGCCTTAAGGAGAACGAACTTCTTCTTTCGGTGGATACCCCGGATCACATGCTGCTGGAGCAGGCATATTTTGACGAGACTGCGGACTTCTTCCAGGAGGTCTACAGCGTAAGGCCCGTATTGAAACTTCGCAAAACCATGTAAACGAGAGAGAACAGTATGAGCAGGACAAAAAAGACCGTTGCTGCGGAGATCGATTTTCGCGATCCCGCCTATTACACAAACAGAGAGCTGAGCTGGGTGGAATTTGACAGGCGAGTCCTGGGAGAGGCCAAGGATCCCGGGAACCGTTTGATGGAGCGCCTGAAATTTCTCAGCATCGTTTCCTCCAACCTGGACGAGTTCGTCATGGTCCGTATGGGATCCCTTCACGATATGGTGGAGGCAGGGCTATCCTCCCGTGACATTGCCGGCATGACGCCGAAGGAGCAGCTCCGGGCCGTCACCACGGAAGTTCAGGCCCTGGTGGAGGATCAGTACGCCATTTTCAACGACATGCTTCTGCCCGCTCTGGAGAAGGAGAAGATCGTCCTGATCCGCTCCTTAAGCGAGTTGACGGAAAACGAAGAGCAGTTTTGCGATGCCTATTTTGAATCCAATGTTTACCCCGTTCTGACACCCATGGCGGTGGACTCCTCCAGACCCTTCCCGCTGATCCGGAACCGGTCTCTGAACATCGGTGCTCTGGTGAAAAAGAAGGGCGGCACGGGAGATCAGGATTTTGTTACCGTACAGGTCCCCGACGTGATCCCCAGACTGGTGGAACTTCCCAGAGGTGCAGGGGGCCACCGCAGGCTTATTCTGCTGGAGCAGAACATTCTCCGGAACATTCAGAGCCTGTTCCTGAATTACGAGATCGTCACGGCGCATTTTTACCGTATTACCAGAAACGGTGATATGACCATCGACGAGGATGAGACGGAAGATCTGCTGAAGGAGATCGAAAAGCAGGTCAAGATGCGGCAGCGGGGCGAAGCCATCCGCCTGGAGGTGGACTCCGGCATGGACAAAAACCTCATGAGCATGCTGCAAAAGGAGCTGGGCATCGAAAAATCCGAGATCTTCCGGGTAAACGGCCCCTTAGACCTCACCGTATGCATGAAGCTCTACGGCCTGGAAGGCTGCGACAGATTAAGAGACCCCAGACACAATCCTCAGCCCGTTCCCAGACTTCCCGAAGGCTGCGATATCTTCGCACAGATCCGTAAGGGCGATATCCTGATGCATCATCCCTACCAGTCCTTTGAGCCGGTGGTGGATTTCATCAAGCAGGCAGCTGCGGATCCCGATGTATTGGCCATCAAGCAGACCCTGTACCGCGTCAGCGGACATTCTCCCATCATTGCCGCTCTGGCCATGGCTGCAGAGAACGGCAAGCAGGTGACGGTGCTGGTGGAGCTGAAGGCCCGCTTCGACGAGGAGCATAACATCGTCTGGGCGCGGATGCTGGAGAAAGCAGGCTGTCACGTGATCTACGGCCTCATGGGGTTAAAGACCCACAGCAAGATCACCCTGGTTGTCCGGAAGGAAGAGGCGGGGATCCGCCGTTACGTCCATCTGGGTACCGGTAACTACAACGATTCCACCGCAAAGCTCTACACCGACCTGGGCCTTCTGACCTGTGCCGAAGCCATCGGTGAGGACGCTACTGCAGTCTTTAACATGCTCAGCGGTTATTCCGAGCCCAAACTCTGGAACCGTCTGATCCTGGCGCCTCTGTGGATGAAGGAGAGATTCCTCTATCTCATCGGACGGGAAAAACAGCACGTACAGCAGGGCAGAAGAGGCCTCATCAAGGCAAAAATGAATTCCCTCTGTGATCCCGATATCATCGAGGCTCTGTATCAGGCCAGCGCCGCCGGGGTGGAGATCCATCTGGTGGTCCGCGGTATCTGTTGTCTGCAGACCGGGATCCCCGGCGTCAGCGAGAATATCCATGTGCGTTCCATCGTAGGTACCTTCCTGGAGCACAGCCGGATCTTCTATTTCCTGAACGATGAGAATCCGGAGATCTTCTGTGGCAGCGCAGACTGGATGAGCCGGAACCTGGATCGCCGCGTGGAGATCATCTTCCCCATCGAGGATGAGAAGCTCAGGAACGAAGTGCTCCATGTGCTGGATCTGGAGCTGGAGGACAACCGTAAAGCGGCAGAGCTCCTGCCCCTGGGCAGAGAATACCGCAAGGTTCCCAGAGGCAGAAAGGCAGTATCTTCTCAGGAGATCTTCTGCAGGGAGGCGGAGGCCGCAGCCAAAGCGGCAGGGAAAAAGAGCCCCCAGGAGACCCGCACCTTCGTACCCATGACATCAGAGGGGGCGGACAGAAGATGAAGAAACTGATCCTGGCATCCTCCTCCCCCAGGAGGAGGGAACTTCTTTCACAGATCGGACTGGAATTTGAGATCCGGACCGCGGATGTGGACGAGCATATTCAGGCGGATACGCCCGCACATCTGGTGGAGCAGTTATCCTTACGGAAGGCTTCCGCAGTGCAGCCGGCAGACGGAGAAAAACCTGCTTTTGTCATCGGTGCGGATACCATCGTCGCGCTGGAGGGCACCGTTTTGGGAAAGCCTGCGGATCCGGAGGATGCGAAGCGGATGCTGCGGCTCCTGCAGGGAAGAAGTCATGAGGTATACACCGGTGTGACGATCATGTCATATCTTCCCGACGGAACGGAAAACCACTGCACCTATGCAGAGGAGACGAAAGTGCATTTTGCTCCAATGACAGAGGCGGAGATTGAGGAATATGTGGCCACGGGGGATCCCCTGGACAAGGCCGGAGCCTACGGCATCCAGGGATTCTGTGCCAGATATATCTCTCACATTGAGGGGGATTACAACAATGTGGTGGGACTGCCTGTGGGCAGACTCTACCGGGAACTGAAGAAAATGGGGTATTGGGATGAGAAATTATGATGATGAAGTATTGAACGCATTTTTGGAGAACCAGAGCCGGCTCTTTTCGCCGGATGTGGCGGAGACCCTGGACGAAGCAGATGATTTTTTATCCGAGGTCATGGCCGTGGTCGTGGATTCGGCAGAAGAGGTCATCGCGTATTTTGAAGAGGAAGGTGTGGATCTGGAAGGTCTGTCCGGAACGGAACTTCTGGATGCCGATGAGGTATTCGCCGTGGGAGACGGCCGGTATCTGATCGTGGAAAGCTGATGAAGAACAAAGAGAACAAATCCAAACAGAAAAACGAAAAAAAGATCGAGAAGAAAACCTACGGCCGGAAGAAAATCTCCGAAGGATCCTCCTCCCGCAACATCCGCTGGGATAAGCTGGACAATACGGCCAATCTGTTCCCCGTCATCGCGGGAGAGGGATTGACCAATGTCTACCGGATCAGTGTGACCCTGACGGAGGAGATCGTGCCGGAGCGGCTGCAGGAAGCACTGGATATCATCCTGCCGAAGTTCGACGGGTTCAATGTGCGCCTCCGCAAGGGCGTCTTCTGGTACTATTTTGAGGAGAACGGCAAGCCGGCACCCAGGGTGGAGGAGGAGACCCTCTTCCCCTGCCGTTTTATCCGGGCCAACAAAAACCACAGCTATCTCTTCCGGGTATCCTACTATGAATGCAGGATCAATCTGGAAGTATTCCATGTGCTGACGGACGGCATGGGCGGACTGAATTTCATCCGGGAGCTCACCTACCAGTATCTGCGGCTGTCCCATCCGGAATTGCGGGGAGAAGAGGGCGACAGACTGACTGCCGGCACTTCCTTAAATCTGGAAGACAGCTTCCTGCGGAACTTCAAGGAGGCAAAGCCCAGCGGGTTCAACCGGGAAAAGGCATTTCTCATTAAGGGACCTACTCTGGATCCCGGAGAGTTCGGCATGATCCACGGGTACCTTCCCATCGCGCAGTTAAAGGAGCGGACCCATGCACTGGGTGTCTCCATCAACGAGTATCTGGTGGCGGTTTTTGCCTGGAGTATCTATCGCGAGGCGGCGGGAGGCAATATCCCCGATCGCCCCATCCGCATCGCGGTACCGGTAAATCTGCGGCCCTACTATGATTCCGTTACCACCAAGAATTTCTTTGTGGTGGTCTCCGCAACCTTTATGCCGGAGAAGCAGGACGTAACCTTTGAAGAGGTGCTGGAGACGGTAAAGACCTCTCTGCGTTCCCAGATCAACAAGGAGAACCTGGAGAATCTCTTCTCCTACAGTGTCTCCAACCAGAAGAATCTGTTCCTGCGGCCCATCCCGCTGCCCTTAAAGGGAATCGCCATGCGGATCGTTTATAACTGGTCCGCAACCGCCAACACCACCACCATGACCAATGTTGGAAATGTGACGGTGGAGGAAGCCTACAAGCCCTACATCAAGCGATTCCATGCCTGCATCGCCATGTCTAAGGGCCAGAGCCTGAAAGGTACCATCTGTTCCTACGATGGCACCCTGGTATTTACCTTCAGCACCATCCTTTCCGACACGGCTGTCGAGAAAGGCTTCTTCAGAAAAATAGCGGAGGACGGCATCGACGTCACCGTGGAAACCAACGGAGTGTTCTATGAATAAGTGTCCTATTTGCAAGGTCCGTATTGCGGATCCGACGGAAAAATGCCCCCTTTGCAGTTTTGTGGTGGAGCATGACGGGGAGCAGGGAAGCCCCATGTATCCCAATGCCAGAGTAGCCATGAGAAAAACCCTGCTGCTGGAGCGTCTGGTGCTCTTTTTGTCCATCGTTGCGGTGGCGGGTCTGGTGATGGCCCATGTCTTTTCCGGAAAGCCTTCCATGGCCTGGGTCTTTGTGATCTCCCTGATCCTGTTCTATGCCAACGTGATCCTGCAGATGTCCATTACGGGTCGTATCGGTTACCAGTCAAAGACGGTATGGCTTTCCTTTATCTCCATCGCGGTGCTGGTGGCTATCGACGCATTGACGGGATACCACGGCTGGGCTATGGACTACGTGTTCCCTTCGGGCATCCTGTTCATCAACCTGGGGATCCTGATCCTCATGGTGGTCAATAAACGAAACTGGCAGAGCTACATGATGATGCAGATCCTGATGATCCTCTTAAGCCTGCTGGATCTGATCCTGTATATGACAGGGGTTTTGAATGACCTGCATCTGCCCGTTATCGCCTTTACCGTCAGCGTGCTTCTGTTCCTGGGAACCGTGATCCTGGGTGGCAGCAGGGCAAGGGCTGAGCTTACCAGGAGATTTCACGTATGATATTTCCCTGGGTAAAGCGATTCCATACAATCTATGAAGAAAAACCGGATGAGACGGAAACTGCGGAGAGCGCGGATGCAATCCTGATCAATCCCGTCACTGCTGAGGATGTGAGCGCAGAGACCGACGATATTGCAGGCGGTGGCAGCAGGACTGACGGATCCGAAGCGCAGACGGGCTTCCACGAGCCTGCGGAGGAAGAGGACGAAAAGCAGTCCTCCCCCGCATCGGAAAGCGGCGTCAGCGCCATGGGACGGGTGGCAGCCAATCTGCTCTCGCACCTGAACAACGATATGGCCATCGGCCGCAAGATCAAGAGCGGTGAGCTGCGCAAGCGTCTGGTGGAGCCGGAGTGGACCGTGCCTGAGCCCTTCAATATGACCACCATTCACAGGGAGCATTACTCCATGAAGCTCCTGACCCGAAAGACAGATCCGCGGATGGATGTGGTGATCCTGCAGCTTCACGGCGGCGGATATCAGGGAGCGGTGCGCAATGCCTACTACGTGCTGGCGGGTCTCTACAACGAGGTGAGCCGCGGCATGAGTGTTCTGACACCGGATTACCGGGTGGCTCCCGAGGATCCCTATCCCGCAGCGTTGGAGGATGCGGTGGATGCCTACACCTTCCTGCTGGAGCTAGGCTTATCGGGAGACCGGATCATTTTGGGCGGCGATTCCGCGGGAGGCGGACTGGCACTGGCCCTCACCATGTATCTGCGGGATCACGATCTGCCCATGCCCCGGGGCATCATCGCCATGAGTCCCTGGACGGACCTGACAGCAAGCGGTGATTCCTACGATTCCAATTATGAGAAGGACATCGTCTTCGGCAATACCCGGGAAAGCCTGATCTACCTCAGCGAATATGCTGCCGGCATGGACAAGACGAACCCTTACATTTCCCCGGCTTTCGGATCCTTTGAGGATTTCCCGCCGGTGCTTTTGCAGGTGGGATCTGAGGAGATGCTCCTGTCCGATTCCCAGACCGTAGCGGCAAAGCTCAGGGCTTGCGGCAGAAAAGTGCGCCTCTCCGTATACGAAGGGATGTTCCACGATTTTCAGCTGGCGTACCTGATGCTTCCGGAGTCCAGAAGAGCCTGGACGGAGGTGGGACGCTTTATCGAGATCCTCATGAAAGATGACAGGGCTGACGATATAAAGAATGAAGAGAGCGCATTCGGTTGAGTTTTCTTTGGATGTAAATTTACAGAAAATTCAGCAAATCGCGTGACATTTCAGCCGACCTATACTATAATACCCGTAAGAGAAGGGGAAAATGCATTTTCAGAGGAGGTACATTATGAGATGCAAGAGAGCGCCGCTGGAAGCGGAAGTAGTGAAGTACGAAGTCGGAAAGGGAATGGAAGACGGCTTTGAACTCTTTTCCGATGTGGTGACCAAGGGCTGGATCGTTACTGACAATCTGATCCGCATCACCCGTCCCGACGGTTCCATCGTCAGCCCCTATATTTCCCATCGCAGAGGCAGGACCTTTATCGGCGAGGGAGATTATCTGGTGATCGATGATGACGGCACCAAGCATGTTTGCGGCGCAGACAAGATCTTCGGCCGTTACGTGGAGATCTGAAGCTATGATCGTAATACCTGCAGGAGAGATCCTGCAGGTATTATTTTTTGAGGCAGGCATTCCAAGAAAAAAGAGCTTCCCTCCATGGCGGAAGGAAGCTCTTTGACATTTGTGTCGGAACAGTGCTAGGGCGGATCAATCCTCGTCGTCCTCGCGGTTCGCGGTGAAGACGGTGCGCTTTCTTGCCATCTCGTCGCTTGCAAGGTAATCGTCGTAGGTGGTCATCTTGTCCACGATGCTGCCGTCTGGCAGGATCTCGATGATGCGGTTTGCGGTGGTCTGCACGAACTGGTGGTCATGGCAGGAGAAGAGTGCCACGCCGGGGAACTTGATCAGACCGTTGTTCAGAGCGGTGATGGACTCCATGTCCAGATGGTTGGTGGGCTCATCCAGGATCAGGCAGTTGGCACCGCTGATCATCATCTTGGAAAGCAGGCAGCGAACCTTCTCACCTCCGGAAAGGATCCGGACACGCTTGACGCCGTCCTCGCCGGCAAAGAGCATTCTGCCCAGGAAGCCGCGGACATAGGTGGCATCCTTCACGGGAGAGTAGCCGGTAAGCCAGTCTGCGATGGTCAGGTCGTTGTCAAACTCCGCAGTGTTGTCCTTGGGGAAGTAAGCCTGGGAAGTGGTGACACCCCATTTGTAGGTGCCCTCATCCGGCTCCAGCTCCCCTGCCAGGATCTGGAAGAGGGTGGTCTTTGCCAGCTCCTGGGAGCCGACGAATGCGATCTTATCGTCATGGTTCATGGTGAAGGTGATATCGTTCAGAACCTTCTCACCGTTGATGGTCTTGGACAGGTGCTCCACCATCAGCACTTCGTTACCGATCTCGCGGTCGGGCTTAAAGTCGATGTAGGGATATTTTCTGCTGGAGGGACGGATGTCGTCCAGCTCGATCTTCTCCAGTGCACGCTTACGGGAGGTAGCCTGCTTGGACTTGGAAGCGTTGGCGGAGAAACGGGAAATGAATTCCTGCAGCTCCTTGATCTTTTCTTCCTTCTTCTTGTTGGCTTCCTTCATCTGCTTGATCAGCAGCTGGCTGGATTCGTACCAGAAGTCGTAGTTGCCGGCGTACAGCTGGATCTTGCCGTAATCGATATCGGCAGTCTGCGTACATACTTTATTTAAGAAATAACGGTCGTGGGATACCACGATGACGGTATTGTCAAAATTGATCAGAAACTCTTCCAGCCAGTTGATGGCATCCATATCC
>JAEEGF011458344.1_pt1 | contig 15925 bp, 15 predicted proteins | sample 9134171 | NCBI WGS metagenome assembly JAEEGF01 (sample SAMN16246542, study PRJNA631951) | gut metagenome | biome: gut microbiome; feature: rumen; material: AP-attached | host: Bos | place: Iran: Karaj | collected 2018-10
TCACGTTCTTCACGCGAATTGCACAATTCTCTGCCATATCTCGCTCCTAACTACAATACGTCCGCAAAATGCATACGCAGCTTACGGAAAATCAAAATTCCCACACCGAAAATCAGCAGGGTAATAAACCAAAACCAAGCCATTAGCTCTCCATCTGCCCAAAACGGTGTTCCGCCAATCAAGGCTTCACGATAACCGTTCACGATATAGAACATTGGGTTGGCCTTCAGAATCGCCTGCATCACCGGGGAGATGTTCTTCATGCCATAGAAGTTCCACATAATCGGGGTACCCCAGATTAACAGCTGGAGCAGGATATTCACCACCTGTAACAAATCACGGAAAAATACCGCAACTGCACTGGTGGCATACACAATACCCATAGCCAACACGAAGGTACAGATCAGATAATACGGAATCTGCAGCCAGTACACTGTCGGAAAACGTCCATACAGTAGGAACATCAACAGGGTAAAAGCAATAAAAAACAAATGCACAAACAGGCAGGAAATCATACGTACCACCGGAAGCACATCAATCTTGAATACCACCTTTTTTACCAGGTAGTTATAAGAAATAAGGGATGAGGTTCCGAAATTCACTGCATCTGCAAAGAAAAACCAGGATACAATACCTGCAACCAACCACAGCACGAACGGCGCATCAATACCGGCCTTGGTGGACTGGGTTGCAGCACCGATGGCTTTTTCAAATACAAACCAATATACCAGGACCGTAACCACAGGCTGAACAAATGCCCATACCACGCCCAGCACGGAGCCCGCGAACTTAGACTTCATATCATTCTTGGCCAAAGCCCGCACCAACTGCCAGTTGGTCACAATATCCTTCGGGATTTCCATGATTGCCTTCCAGTTCTTGATATAGAATCCGATCAAGAACAGATATGCAACAATCAGAAATATCTGCATCGGGGTCATACTAAATCTCCTGATTCTTCACCTTTTCTAAATACTCTTCGAAGGTCCAGTTCACCTTGTCCTTGTCAGACAAGATCAAATCATCCGGTCCCATTCCTTCCGGCATTGGCCAATCTACAGCGATATCCTTATCGTTCCAGATCAGTCCGCCCTCATCGTTCGGATGATAGAAATCCGTTACCTTGTAGCAGAACTCTGCATAATCGGACAGCACGATGAATCCATGTGCGAAGTCCTTCGGAATGAAGAACTGCTTCTTGTTCTCTGCAGTAAGCTCTACGCCGAACCACTTACCATAGGTCTTAGAACCCTTACGTAAGTCAACGGCTACATCGAATACAGAACCGTTGATGACACGTACCAACTTGTCCTGTGGATAGTTAATCTGAAAATGAAGGCCACGCAATACGCCCTTCTTGGATGCAGACTGGTTGTCCTGTACGAACTCTACATCGATGCCGGCGTCCTTCAAATCATTCTGGTTGTAGCTCTCATAGAAATATCCGCGCTCATCACCGAAAACGGTTGGTGTAATCACTGCCAATCCTTCGATTCCGTTACAATTACGCTCTACTGTAATCTTGCCCATCTTATAGTCCCTCCGCGATATCCATTAAGTATTTGCCGTAATCGGTCTTCAGAAGCGGCTCTGCCAACTTCTCTAACTGGGTACGGTCAATAAATCCACGCTTGTAAGCGATTTCCTCAATACAGGAAATATAGAGTCCCTGTCTCTTCTGGAAGGTCTCAACGAAGTTCGCAGCAGATAGAAGCATATCGTGGTTACCGGTATCCAACCAGGCAAATCCACGACCTAAGGTCTCTACATGAAGATTGCCACGCTGTAAGTATTCGTTATTTACTGCGGTAATCTCCAGCTCGCCTCTTGCGGATGGCTTGATAGACTTGGCAATATTTACAACATCATTGTCATAGAAGTACAGGCCCGGAACCGCATAATTGGACTTCGGCTGTGCCGGCTTCTCCTCGATGGAGATAGCGATTCCGTTCTCGTCGAATTCTACAACGCCGTATTCTCTAGGATCCTTCACGTAGTATCCGAAGATGGTTGCACCCGGCTCGTTCTCCTGGCGCTCATAGGCCTGACGAAGCACCTTAGAAAAGCTCTGACCATAGAAGATATTATCTCCAAGTACCAATGCTACGGAATCCTGTCCGATGAAATCCGCTCCGATAATGAATGCCTCAGCAAGACCGTTCGGTGCTTCCTGTACGGCATACTCGATGTTCATACCAAGCTGACTTCCGTCACCAAGGAGCTCTTCAAATACCGGCAAATCACGTGGTGTAGAAATAATGAGCACTTCACGGATACCGGACAACATTAAGGTAGACAGCGGATAATAAATCATCGGCTTGTCATACACCGGCATAATCTGTTTGGAAATTGCTTTGGTCAGCGGATACAGTCTGGTACCGCTACCACCTGCTAATATAATACCTTTCATAGGATCATCCTAATTAATTACAAACTTCAACCCATATATTATAGTCGTAACGGACACGGATTTCAAATTTGCCTGGAAACGACAAAAAGAGCAACTCAAACTGAGTCGCTCTTTGTTCTTCCTCTAGAAACTGTGGCCGCCGCCTCCGCCTGAGGAGCCACCACCGCCGCCTCCGCCGCCACCGGAGGAGCCGCCTCCGCCGCTGCTGGAAGCAGGCGGATCGTAGGTCTTGGTCGTATGGGTCAAATCTGCACCTAAGAAATGGTTATCAAAGGTACATGCCGCACCGGCAATTAACTCCGATTCCTTGGCTTTGTGCAAGGTAGAAGTTGCCATAACGTACCAGAAGCAAATCAGCATTCCGATCAATACGGCCAATACTGCTGCAGAAGCAATACGCATCGGCTCTGCAATATGGCCGCCGTCCAATACGGTAAAAATCTGCTCATATGCGATTTTTGCACAGGTATAATAATCTCCGTCGCTGGCATAGGTATAACAGTTATCTGTAATGGTATCTCCCTTGGAATTACCCAGGGTCTTAAAAATATCCCCATCGGAATAGATATAAATCTGTCGATTATCCATATCGATGACGAATACCACACCGGAGCCGTATCCGCTATGCTCATGCAGTACATCTCCCGCCAACTCTCTGGTACTCTGCCAGCCGGCGTCATTGGTGGAATAAAAACCAACCGCGCCATAGGCGGTAATGGGTGCCATCACTTCCCGAAGCTGTGCTTCCTCATTGTCATCCAACAAGTCTGCATTATCTTCCATCCACACTTGGTATGAACCGCTCTCTGCCGCAAATACGGAGAAGGAGGTGGCAATCATGGTAAATGCCACGAGAAGTAAGATAATCAGCGCAAGAATACGCTTCCATCGATTCATTTTACGCATTACTCATCCCCTCCTCTCTTGCCAAACTGTGGCAACGGACGGGTTGCCAGGCGGTTATGAAGTCCTACCATATCCGCGAAGGACCATAACACGAAGGCCATAGCCGCAAGAATTGCACCATAGTAATACAAATCGCTGACCGGATTCCATACCATAACACAAGCACCGATCATAAATCCGATGAGTGGCTTTAGCATGGATGCAAAGACCTCCGAAAAAGGAACATTTCCCTTCGGGGCTTCCTTATGTACCACACGCTTGGTCTTGGTAAGTCCTGCGGAATTCAAAATCGCATTCAATGCTGCAAGGGCGATAAACACCGCAAATCCACCGGCGAAAAAATACACCACAACCGCTACAACGATATAGCTGATACCGCCAAAGACAGACAGGATATCCGGAGATACTTCACCCCTCGCTGTTTTCTGGGCACGACGGCGCTTCTCAGCATTAGACATCGGGTCCTTGCCGCGTTCCTTGGCATCCTGCTGGCGATTCAGCTCCTGCATGCCGGCATCATCCAAATAATTCTCTCTACGATAGACCTGCCCCTTCTGGATGGCATTGATGACTGCCGCAGCAATACCAAGCAACATGGTAATCACAACCGCACGATGGGGTGTGATGGTAAACAAGGTCATTAACAGCAGGAATACCGGTACTGCTACCACCAGGGCTCCTACCATATATTTTGTAAAAGAAATCGGAATATCCGCTGCCACACGACCGGTCTGGCCGTTGACCACCGCATAACTGATGCGGTCCTTGGTTCGGTTTGCAAGAAACCATACCGGGAAATATCCCATCTTGCTGTCTTCCTTATCCGGTCCCACCATACGAGCCGCGTCCATTGCAGACACACCATATGGGCTATAGTTGCCGGTCTGCATCAGGCGATTGGCCAAGTCCGCACGGACCATCTCTCTGGCATCATTCTGGTAAACGAATTCCGGAATATCGCTGGTATCCGCATAAAATCCTGCCAAGTAACCTTCATCGAACGGCTTCTTCTCCTTGGTGTCATATGGCGCAATGGCCTGGCTCAAGGAATCCGAGAAGGACGAAGATGCATCGAAGGCAATTCCTTCGTAATTGGCATGTAAATCGGATTTTACATCGTAGTGGTCATGATAGATGTAATTCCCCCGACGATGATCATGCACACCCTGAATCACCGTACGTCCGTCGGTCTGGAAGTCGTAGACCCAATACGGCATATAGATACCGCGGAATCGCTCTACCACCGTATCATTTTTCACGCTGCTTGGTGCAAAAAGCGCACGGCTCATGGTCTGTCGGTAGGCAGCTTCTGCTTCTTCCTTGGTCTTAACAAAAGGAATCACATAATCCGGCTTACGTATTTTGGTTAACCGACCTTCCAACACGGTAGAAGAACCACAGTAGCTACAGAAGGTTACTGCCGTATCCGCATCACTGATGATTTCACCGCCGCACTGGGGGCAGGTATAGACGTTCGCTTCATACTGGTCATTGGCTTCGGTGACTTCTACCTTGGCCTCGCTTTCTTCCCCTTCCGCCGGGATATCCCCCGGTTCCGGATCAAAAAGACTGTCGCAGTACTCACATTTCATTTTTTGCAGGGTTGGCTCAAAGACAACGTGCCCCCCGCACTTCGGACATTGAAACATTGTTTTCTCCCTAAGTCTTTATAATTGCTCTTCTACGCAAGCAAGAGCCGCCTCGATTACCTTATCCATATCGTAGTACTTATACTGGCCCAAACGTCCGCCGAAGATTACATTCTCTTCCTTGGCTGCTAAGTCCGCATACTGCTGGTACAACGCATTGTTCTTCTCATTATTTACCGGATAATACGGCTCTACGCCAGGCTTCCACTCGGAGGAATACTCACGGGAAATAATGGTAGTCGGCTGGTTGCCGAACTCAAAATGCTTGTGCTCAATAATTCTGGTATAAGGAACCTCGTACTCTGTATAGTTTACCACAGCATTGCCCTGATAGTTTTCAACTTGTAGTTCCTCGGTCTCGAATCGAACGCTTCGGTACTCTAACGGTCCGAACTTGGACTCATAGTACTCATCAATCTGACCGGTGAAGAGAATCTTATCGTAAGATACTTCCGTACCGTCAGAGAGCCTACCGGACTTCTTCACATCGAAGAAATCCTCTCTCAAGCGTACATCCACGCCGTCCAACATTTTCTCCACAATCTTTGTGTATCCACCCATCGGGATTCCCTGGTAACGGTCATTAAAATAATTGTTGTCATAGATGAAGCGCAGCGGCAAACGACGGATGATGAAAGCCGGAAGCTCCGTACAAGGACGACCCCACTGCTTCTGGGTATATCCCTTAATCAGCTTCTCGTACACATCGGTTCCAACTAAGGATAATGCCTGCTCCTCTAAGTTCTTCGGCTCGGTAATATGCAAGTCCGCAATCTGCTTGGCAATGATATCTTTTGCCTCCTGAGGAGTGCGGATATTCCACATCTTGCTGAAGGTATTCATGTTAAAAGGCAGATTGTACAATTCATCCTTATATACAGCAACCGGCGAATTGATGTAGTTATTGAACTCTGCGAACTGATTCACATAATCCCATACCGTCTTGTTGCTGGTGTGGAAAATATGTGCTCCGTATACATGCACGTTAATTCCGCTCTGCTCTTTGGTATAAACATTACCGGCAATGTGGTCTCTGCGGTCGATGACCAGACACTTCTTGCCTTTCTTTTTTGCTTCGTATGCGAAGGTTGCGCCGAACAAACCGGCGCCAACGATCAAATAATCGTATTTCATTTTATTTTCCTCCCCTAATCCTAGAGTAAATCTACGCGGCCCTTACGACCGTAATACATCATGCGACTTCTTAAGGCTTCGTCTTCCAAATCGCCGTAATATTTCCAGAATCGCATCTTGCGAATATACTTCCGGAACTTGCAACGGGCAAACAGCTCCGGTTCTTCATGGCTCTCGATGGTCTCATACAGCTGTAGTGCCGTGTACATGCCTACCTGGGTGCACAGCCATGCAGCGTCTGAATTCCGCGGCAAGGATTTTCGCATCTTGATAAAAGCCAAAACTTCGGTTGATTGACGGTCCAACAATTCCGGTGTCATAAGAGATACGTCTTCCCGACTCTCTCTTAAGGCATCCATGGCGGAATCTTCCCGCATCTGGTAGTGATACTTATGCTCCGGCGCCATTCGGGTACGATTGGCATGCATCAGGTACTTCACTAAGAATTCCCGGTCCTCGCCGTAATACAAATCCGTATCGAAGCGAAGGTTTGCGCCTTCGATGATACTACGGCGGAACATCTTGTTCCAGACATAACCCTGGTCATTGATCTGGTAAAAAAGGCGACACAGCATATCCTCGCGGGACAACACACGAACCGTACTCTCCGGAGAGACGTACATCCGCTCTCCCTCGGCAACCATGTCATAACCACAGCTGGCCAGGTCCACATCCTTCATCTGTGACACCAGATACTCGATATAATCCGGCTCCACCACATCGTCTCCGTCCATGAAGATGATATATTCTCCGTCGGACAGATGCAGTCCCATGTTACGGGCTGCAGACACCCCCTGCTCGTCTACCGGAATCCAGGTCACGCGTTCTTCATAATATGGAGAATTGTCCTCGTCATAACGCATTAAGACATCTCTTGTCCCATCGCTGGATGCATAATCCACGACCATGATTTCTATATTGGAATAGGTCTGCCTGCGCAGGCTCTCAATGGTATCTCCAATGTATTCCCCTACGTTGTGGGTAGGTATAATGATTGATACTAAATCTTTTTCCATAAATCTCCCGAAACACCGCAAAAAGAGAAAGAGAGGATGAAAGCATCCTCTCTTTGAACTTACTTACCCTGGTACATATCCTCGTAGTACTTCTGGTAATCACCGCTGGTTACGTTCTTCATCCAATCTTCGTGCTCGAAGAACCAAGCGATGGTCTTCTTGATGCCTTCCTCGAAGCAGGTCTCCGGCTCCCAGCCAACCTCACGCTTAATCTTATCCGGCGCAATTGCATATCTGCGATCATGTCCCTTACGGTCAGTAACGTAAGTAATCAACTCTTCACTTACGTTGGCACGACGTGGATCATTCTCCGGAAGCATCTCCAATAAAGTATCTAAGATAATATGAATAATCTGGATATTCTGGCGCTCATTGTGTCCACCGATGTTGTAGGTCTCACCCAGCTTACCGGTCTCCTGTACCATATCGATTCCCTTGGCATGGTCATCTACATATAACCAGTCACGAACGTTCTTGCCGTCTCCGTATACCGGAAGCTTCTTGCCCTGGAGTGCATTGTTGATAATCAGTGGAATCAACTTCTCCGGGAACTGGTAAGGTCCGTAGTTGTTAGAGCAGTTGGTAATGTTGGCAGGGAAATGATAGGTATCAATATATGCCTTTACCAGGAAATCACTGCTGGCCTTACTAGCGGAATATGGGCTATGTGGATCGTATGGTGTGGTCTCATAGAAGAATGCGTTTGGATCATCATCTAAGGAACCATATACTTCGTCGGTAGATACATGCAGGAACTTCTTGCCTTCCTTGAAGGTTCCGTCCGGAAGCTCCCATGCAGCCTTGGCACAGTTCAGCATTACAGCGGTACCAAGTACGTTGGTCTGTACGAAGACTTCCGGATTCTTAATGGAACGGTCTACGTGAGACTCAGCTGCAAAATGAACCACGCGGTCAATGTCATTCTCAGCAAAAATCTTCGCAATTGCTTCCTTGTCACAGATATCTGCGCGAACGAAGGTATAGTTATCGCGGTTCTCGATATCCTTCAGGTTCTCAAGGTTGCCGGCATAGGTCAGCTTGTCCACGTTGATGATACGAATCTCGTTATCATACTTACGGAACATGTAATGAATGTAATTGCTGCCGATAAATCCGGCTCCTCCGGTTACTAAATAAGTTCTCATAATTTCCTCCAATGAATTATCGTAATGTATCCAGATATACGTCTAAAGCATCTGACCAGTTTGCCATTTGGAAGTCGGCAGATAACTGATGAAGCTTCTGATTATCAAGAATGGAATACTTCGGGCGATTGGCGCTGGCCGGGTTCATAGCAGCGTACTCCTCGCTGGTTACATGATGAACGGTAACATTCTTGCCCATGCGCTTAAAAATCTCCTCTGCGAAGTCTGCCCAGTTGGTATCTCCCTCACAAGTTGCATGGTAAATACCATATGCCTCGGTCTCACCAAGATAATGAATCATCTTGGCCAATTCCACCGCACTGGTAGGGGAACCGAGCTGGTCACATACCACACTGATTTCGGAATGATTCTCCGCTAAGGATAACATGGTTTTGACAAAGTTCTTGCCTTCCCCATAGAGCCATGCCGTACGAAGAATGAAGTACGTATCGCATTCTTCCTGTACGAACTTCTCGCCTGCAGCCTTGGTACGTCCGTATGCGCTGACCGGATCCGGTAAATCCGATTCTACATATGGGCGTGTTCCCTTGCCGTTAAAAACATAATCCGTTGAGATATGGAACAGCTTCGCTCCTATCTCTTTGGCAACAATTGCCAGATTCTTCGGTCCGATGGCGTTGGCTGCATATGCAACCTCTTCATTGGTCTCGCATCCATCTACGTTGGTGTATGCGGCACAGTTGATGATGCCATCCGGCTTGGTACGGTTTGCAATCTCACGGATTGCTTCCAAATCGGTAATATCCAGAGCTTCCACCCCGTCGCCGGCTACCATATCCGTACGGATAAAAGTCACCGTATCCCCGTATTCTTTTTGAATTGCCCTTCCCAATTGACCATTACATCCGGTAATTAAGATTTTTTTCATTGTTCTAAAGTTAATCTCCTAAACATAATCTCTCGCACGCTTTGCTAAGCGATTGATGGCAGAGAACATACCACGGATAGATGCTCGGGTAATGTTAGAGCTTAAACCTACACCGAAGGTGGTATTGCCATTACGGGCATCCTCCATCTCAATATATGCTGCTGCCTTGGCATGAGAACCGGTACTCAAAGCATGCTCAGAATAATCGCATACCTTGAAATCCACTTCCGGAATACACTGACGAATGGCAATCTTCACCGCATCAATCGGTCCGTTGCCGTCAGCTTCGGAATGGTACTCCTTGCCGTTATATTTGAAATCCAGAGCAACGTGTGTATCATCGTTGCCTGTATTATCATCAATATCCACAAATACTAACTCAAATGGGTCCCTCAAATCAAGGTATTCCTTCTTGAAGGCATCCATAATGGTCTGCGGCTGTACTTCGCCGCCTTCCCGCTCGGAAATCCGCTGAATGACATCTGCGAATTCGCGCTGCATCCGCTTCGGAAGCTTGTAGCCATACACCGTATCCATAATGAACGCAACGCCGCCCTTACCGGACTGGCTGTTGATGCGTACCACCGGCTCGTACTTACGACCGATGTCTGCCGGATCAATCGGCAAATACGGAACGGCCCAAATCTGGCTGTTTCTCTCTGCCATAGCACTAACGCCCTTGTTGATGGCATCCTGATGAGAACCGGAAAAAGCGGTAAACACCAGCTTGCCTGCATACGGATGACGCATATCTACATCCATCTTACAGCAACGCTCGAAGACTTCCGTAATCTCATTGATGTTCTCAATGTGAAGCTTCGGGTCAATGCCCTGGGAAAACATATTGTAAGCCACCGTTAAGATATCTACGTTACCGGTACGCTCACCGTTACCAAGTAAGGTTCCTTCCACACGATCTGCACCGGCCAAAAGTGCCAGCTCCGTAGCTGCAACACCGCAACCACGATCGTTATGTGGATGAATACTGATAATGCAATGTTCTCTGTCCTCAATGTGCTTGGACACCCATTCAATCTGATCCGCATACACATTCGGAGTGTTCATCTCCACCGTATTCGGAAGATTGAAGATAATCGGTGCTTCGGTGGCATGATTCCACTCCTTCGCAACCGCATTACAAATCCGGGCGGAGAACTCCACCTCGGTTCCGGAGAAGGACTCCGGAGAATATTCCAATTGTAAGTTACCGTCGTACTTCGCAAGACCTTCTTTGACCATGCGGGTTCCGTCGATGGCAATCTGTACAATCTCGTCCTCATTCATCTTGAATACCACATCACGCTGCAAGGTGGATGTGGAATTGTAAATGTGAAATACCACGTTCTTGATGCCCTGAATGGCTTCAAAAGTACGGTCAATCAGTTCCTGACGGCACTGAGACAATACCTGTACCTTCACATCATCCGGAATCTTATGCTCCGCTACCAAACGGCGTAAGAAATCAAATTCAATCTGGCTGGCAGCCGGAAATCCAATCTCGATTTCCTTGAATCCAAGCTTCAGCAGAAGCTCAAACATCTCCATCTTCTCATCTACGTTCATCGGCTCAATCAATGCCTGATTGCCGTCTCGTAAATCTACGCTACACCAAATCGGTGCTTTTTCGATTTCCTTGTTGGGCCATTCCCTCTCCGGAAAATTGACCACAGGATTCCTACGGTATCTCTGATAGTTCATAATCCTTTTCCTCTTTCCTTCTTTTCCTTCTTTTCCTTTTCCTAGGCTTCTCCGAAGCCACTTTCCACCAAGGCTACCAATGCCTGAAGGGCTTCCTTCTCATCGGTGCCGTCGCAGACAATCTCAATCTCATCTTCCGGTCGAATGCATGCGCCTAAAATACTGAGTACGCTCTTAGCATTGGCTTCACCGGTCTCGCGATAGCGAAAAACGATGTGAGATTTGAACCGCATGGCCTCTTGGCAGAACATTCCCGCCGGACGCAAATGCAATCCGGTTGGATTATTGACCTTAACTGTTTGGCTAACCATTGCAAGTCTCCTACGATTTAATTTGACTCTGTAGAGTTGTTGTTATTATTGGATTCTGTCTGTTTGGTATTCTTATTGTCCGCCTGTCCGGTATCTTCGTCGGAGTTGGTATCCGTCGCCTGGCCCGGCTTCTCAATCAATAATGTTACCACTTCTGTACCGGCACGATACTGCTCATCTAAGTTGAACGTAATGGATACGTTATGTTCTCCGGCCTTCAGGCCCTCCGCATCCACATAACCGGTAATCAGGTTCGCAGATAACTCGGACAGAGAACTCTCCGTTCCGGAAACCGTCACGGAAATCGTTGCTTCCTTGAACTTGGCATTGTACCCGTCCGTCACACCATTAATCACAATATTATCCGTCGGCACTGTAAATGTTTTGGTGACCGCCGCTGCAAGCTTAATGGTAACCGTTACCTGGGACTGTGCGCCATCCAATAGTGTAACACCTTCCGGCAGGTATTGGGAAATATCTACCGTAGTGGTAATACCTTCCGTCTCTCCGGTCAAATCAAATACATCTGCCGGAATGGTAATCTTGGTGATTCCGTTCAATACGGATGCATCACCCTTAATATCGACAGAGCCCGGATCTACAGTCACGCCGTCAATCTGCAATCCCTTCGGCAGAGAATCTACCGACGCAATATCGATGGCAACGGACTTGGTGGAGGTCATGTTCACGGATACTTCAACCGTGGATACGCTGAGTTCCAACTTCGTTGTATCTACAACATTACCATCGGAATCATAGAATACCGGAACCACGTTCTCTGTAATGTTGGAATTCATACCATCTACATCACAGGTCGCGACTACACGATCGATGGTAGAAACAATCTCATCCGGTCCCTCTACGTTCACAACGTTCGGTGTAACGGTAATCTTGTCCACCGCGGAGCCTGCCGCCGGAGTACCGGTGGTGCGTCCGGAAATAATATACTTCGCAGACATCAATTCACCGACTTCGATATTCAGATACTTGGTTCGATTTGAAATAGATACGGAACCGCTGTATCTGGTTGCTGTAATCTCAATCGGAATCTGACTGTCATTCTCTAACTGATTCATATCCGCAGTAGCGGTAAAGTCCGAACTGGACAATCGCTCGATGACGGAGCGCTTCGCTGTAACACGGAAAGTTACGGTATTCTCACCGTCAATGCTGTAGTACTTGCCCTGGTTGGCTAAGACTTCTGCATTGATCACCTGTACCGTAGCCGTAAAGTTCTTGGACTGGGACGGATCGTCGACATTCACCACGATAATCCACAAAGCAATCGAGAACACCAACGCCAACAGCTTCAGTCCCAAATTATTTGTAAAGATGTCCTTAATCCTCTTCATGGCGGGACCTCCTTTCGAAGAATCCGATGCCTTTCTTATCATCCTTGCCGGCAACGTCGTTCTGCTGCATACCCTTCAAGATCTCGGTTAACTGTTCCATGGTGACATCTCTGGTCAACTGGCTATCCATGGCAACGGATACCTTACCGGTCTCCTCAGATACCACAATAACAATGGCATCCGAAACTTCACTTAAGCCAACAGCCGCACGATGTCTGGTTCCAAGATCTTTGGACAATTCCAGATTGTCCGTCAGAGGAAGATAACAGGTGGCAGATACCACACGGTCTCCCCTTACAATAATCGCTCCGTCATGAAGCGGTGTATTTTTCTCAAAAATATTGATCAGAAGCTGTCTGGTCAGTACCGCATCCACCGGAATACCGGTACGTTCATACTCACCCAGCTGGACTTCCTTCTCAACTGCAATGAGGGCTCCGGTCTTCACCGCGCCCATCTCGTAGCAAGCCTTCACCAAATCGTTCAGAGTTCGATCGTCGAAGCGGTAGGTAGCGCCTCGGCCCTGATTAAAGGCTGCAAGAATCTGGGAGAAGCTCCGGCGTCCCAAGGACTCCAGCGCATGTCGAAGCTCCGGCTGGAATACAACGATTAACGCAATCATTCCGGCAGAGAGCAACTTCTCGCCCAACCACAGGATGGTGTTCATCTGGAAGTACCATGCCAGCATGAAGAAGGCCATGACAACCAGGATACCGCGGAACAACATCCAGGCTCTGGTATTCTTAATCCACACCAAAATCTTGTAGATAAAATATGCAATTATCAGCACTTCCAGGATGTCCGTAAAACGAACCGTCGGAACTGCCACGCCAAATACTTCGCTAAAAAAATCGCCCAGTATGTTTTGGAATTCTTCCACGCGTGTTACACCCTTTCCTCTTTATTGTTCCATCCGGTGACGGCGCTTCTTCCGCTGTTCTTCGGAAGCTTCCTCATCGGTAATACGCTTGACCTCAAGGGTCTTCTCTGTCAGCTGAATCTTCGGAATTGCAGTCACGTAATAATTGTAATCATCATCCTCAAACTGCAACTTCTCGATTCTCGAATAATCCAAATCCTGGAACAGGTAATTGGTTACAATACCCACCGCCAACACAATGAGATTGCTGACAATCAATGTAGGAATGCGATCCTTGTTGCCAAAGAGCAAATAGCCGGCAATCATAATCACAAATTCCACCAAAACACCGTAAACAACAGACAGAATCCATGCATAACGAATGGCATGAATACGAATCTGTGAAATCACCAAGAACATAGTCACCATCGCGAACATGTACACATAGAAGATTTGGTTGGCAAATACGTTGCCCTGAATCAAATCCAATACCGTCATGGAACCATCGGTAATGGCGGAGGCCGCATCTCTGACCTGTCGCAGGAAGAAGGACAGAACAGAACCGCAAATCACTACGGTAATCTCAGAGGAATTCCCAAGAAGCGCTGCTTCCATCGGAAGAATAAACGGCGCGTGAATCTGGTAAAAAAGCGGAATTCCAACCAGATGGTACATCTGCTTCGCCTGGTAGGTTCTGCACAAAATATAAGAAAGCACCAACATGATGCCGGTAACCAATGCAACCTGCAAGGATAAATAAGCCAAATGAATCATCAGGCACAGCGTCAGCGCCAATGCAATGGCATTCATCGATACGAAGGAACACAAAACAGAGATTGCCAAAACAATCCATGTGCTCTTCAACACCGGCGCATAGCCAAACTGTTGATTCATAATCAGGAGCGAAAACAACGTCACAAGTCCGTTCCACACACGCTCCACTATGGTCTCATACGTGCCCAAAAAGGTACGTACCTGATCTCTCATCGTAATAAAAAAATTCATGCTTAATTCCCCAACGTATCTTCGTTATCTGTAGTATCCCCAAATTCAGAATCCATGGTCGCCATCTTCGGCGCCTTATCCTGCTCCTCCCGCTCATAGAGACTCTCCAACGCATCCCACGCGCGGCGATAGTTCTCCAACTTACGGTTCTCACGCTTATATCTACGCGATGCTCTTCGCTGAACAATTAACAAATATAGGTAAATGAATAGGAGATATCCTATAAGACCTACCAGCAAAATCAAAAGTAAGGTGATACGATCGATGTTCTTAATCACAGTGAAAAACAACGCTGCAACAATCACTCCGAAAATACCGCAATAGAGCACCGTTCCTATAAGAAACGCAAATAGCTTACGTGATGAAACATAATCTTTTTTGGTGTAATTCAATATTGGGGCAATGTTCTTGCCTTCCCGTTTTTCAAACATCGCCATCTTAGTCATCAGGCGAACACGTTCTTCGTTTAACATATAAACTCCCCACGTTAAAAATCGTACCTATTATAACATATTGAAAGAAGGCATGCACCCTTATAAAAAATCATTTCGAATCACCCAGAACAGATTCTCCGTCATCTTCGGATTGTGTCTGCATCCGATTTCTAAAAGCATTAACACTTCACTCTGACGCGCTTCATCAGAAACGCTCCCCAACTCCAGATAATCCAGAAGATCAAACAGAATCAACAGCTGCGTGTAAAGGGTTGCCAAAAGGGTCTGACGCAATACGAAATATGTCTCGTACGCCTGTAGATAGAGCTGTTGCAGATTATAGGAATAGTAACTGCGATACTTATCTTCCAGTGTCGGGTCAGCCGCCAGCATTTCCATGATTTTTTCATGGAAGAATACATCCGCTTCCTTGACGTTCATCTTGCGGAAGGTCCGATCATACCGTCGAATCAGCCGATACAACTTCGGACTGCGCAGAAGCAGGTTCCCGTAATCCACATGTTCTAAAAGCATCCGGTCGATGGTAGCAATAGGATAAAATGCATATCCGCCGGGCCGTTCAATATAGTAATCTCCCTGTACGAAAGGATCATAACTTAAGACAACTTCCGACAAATGCTCCATGTGATTTCTACTAATCCAATCATTCTCCTGTCTGGTATAGGCGTAGATTGCCTGCATCTGTTCATGAAGCGGACGTTCCTTCGCCCATAAGAAATCCAGAATTGCTTCCCGGTCCCGCAGCAAAAAATCAAGGAACTCTTCATCCTCATTCTCCATCACCCACACCGGATCCACCGGATGTTCATAGGAAAGGAAGGTCAATCGCTCTCGTTGTTTTACCAACATAGCGGCAATCACCGGGCAGGACGCCTCGAAGGTCACCTCCGTAAAAGAGCCGTATGAAACACTATGTCTTGGGTATACACGACATACCAGCGGCATCAGGTCTGTCTGCCCGTTGCACTGATGCTGGCACAAATGATCGCTGTTCTCAAAAGGACAGCGAAATAACACCGGGCGAATCACATGAGGCTCCCCCCGTTTGATATGACGGCGCAAGCTATATCCCCTCAGTCCCCGTAAGTCCTGATAG
>JAEEGF010681618.1_pt1 | contig 15922 bp, 11 predicted proteins | sample 9134171 | NCBI WGS metagenome assembly JAEEGF01 (sample SAMN16246542, study PRJNA631951) | gut metagenome | biome: gut microbiome; feature: rumen; material: AP-attached | host: Bos | place: Iran: Karaj | collected 2018-10
CGGTAGCGGCATCGACCAGAGTGATGGACGGCTTGAACCTCTTGTCCCAAGGGGCGAAAGGAATGTAGAATTCGGCATTGCCATCTACAACGTCCTCGGTTATAGCGAGTTTGCATCCACTTGTTCCCAGATCGGCCCAGGCGGGCTCCCAGTAAGAGACATAACCGCCCTCTTTCATGGGGAGGTCGCCGGAGACTGCGTGGGTGTACTGTTCCTCAAAGAGCAGCTTGACCTTGGCAGCTTTTTCGATACCTGTAAACCTGATCTTGATGATGGCGGCTGCAGGATAGAAGGTGAAGGTGGTCTCGCTTGCGTCGGCGGCTATCTTGGCCGAAAGAGGAATGTTGGTGGCAACAGTGCCGGAAAGGTCGTTTTCGGCAGGCATGTTGAAGGTGATGAGATAGGTTTCACCAGCATTGTACTTGTGCGCGCCGGCGGGGTAGAGGGCCCATTTTGCGCCGGTATCGGAGGCGCCGATCTCATAGCCGCTCTCAACCATTCCGGCGAATGTGGCGGATGCGCCGTCAACAGTCTTCGTGCTGAATGTGAAGAACTTGTTGTCGGTGCCTTTGTGGAAGAGCACGGAAATCTTGTCCCCCTCGGTCCAGGCGAAAGTCTTGTCGCCGGCATAGGTGGTTTTGGTGCCCAGGTCAGCGCTTGCCGCGCTGATTTCATACTCGTAGAAAGAGGGCTGCTCGATGGCGTCCTTCTTTGTGCAAGAAGCAATCACTATGACTGCCGCTGCCAGTAAAAACAGTTTGCGTGTCATAGCTTAAAACATTGAATTAAAATCGCCGTCGGAGACAATGACCGGGTCTTCGAAGTTGGTACCGGTACCACCGACTGAAGTGGACTGTGCAAGCATGAACTGGGGCGTCATCTCCAGTTCATCCGCTTGAGGATTGATGTACTTTTTCTTCATATTGTTGATTATTAAAATTATAGTCTGAAGGAATAAAGCAAGTTATATCCGGTGCTGGAGTCCCATACCCCCTCGTTGGCCATGCGGATCGCAAAACGAGGGTCGGATGACAGGGTGCTCTCCGGATCGGGCAGGTAGAGATTAAGCTTAACGGCGCCGGATGCGCCGGACGGCATGGTAATGCTCTTGCTGATGGTAATAAGGCCGTCGTCGGGCCCCCAGAAACGGGGGTCGGAGTCCAGAGCCCAGCTCTGAAGCACGCTGCCGGACGAGCTGGTAAGCACCAGGTAAGCCGTGCGCGGGTTCATGGGCGCAGCGTAGCCTTTGTTGCGCAGATGAATTGTCACCTGCATGGGACTTCCTGCCTTGGCGGCTCCGAACGCGCCGTCTTCAAGTACCAGCCGGTAACCAAGTTCGCGGTCGACCTGCTCAAAGCATCCCTCACTCTTCCAGAGGTCCAGAACATTCTGGTTGTAACCGTCGTGCAGGTATGTCCAGTGGTATTTTTTCAGTTCGGAAAGTGTGCCCGGATTGCTGCCGTAGGCTGCGCAGTGGCACTGGTCGGACACGGCGCAGGTCTCGCCGCCCATGATGGTGTAGCGGGTATCAGCCGCCCAGAAGGAACGCTCGGTATCGCTGTTGAAGGTGCCCTGGTCGGAACTGCTGGCAACAAAGCAGTCGTTGTGGGCGCCCACTCTTGCCGCTTTGCTGCCGTTATGGGCGGTGGAGCTGTTAAGGGGCGTGCTGCCCACGAGCTTCATTTTGAACTTGGGCGTACGTACCTGAACCTGACGGTCGGCGGGCATGGTGGCCAGAAGAGCGTCCAGAACCCTTCCGCGCGGAGCGTAGTCGGCGTCGGACGAGGGATTCATTACAAAGTTGTCGGTGTAGTACCATTCGCCCCAGGAGCCGATGAAGCCGGCCTGAAGCACGAAGATGACGTCTTTGTAGGTGGTAAACAGAGGCTTGAGCTGCTCGATGTGGCGCATTACCCAGGCCTCGGTGGCGTCCCAGGGCTTGTCGCTGTTGGCGTGCCCGCTCTTGTATGCAAAGCGCAGTATGCACTTGACGCCGCCGGCCCGGAGGGCCTTGAAGTTGTTCTCGATGAGTGTAAGATAGGAAGATGATATGTCGGACTTGATAAAGTCCGTAAGATAATACTCCAGCAGCATCAGCGAGCGCCCGGAGGTGCGGATTGATGCTAAATAACTGGAACTCAATGTGGAAGCCGAAGCTTTCTTGTACTCCTGCGCTTTGTAAAAACCTCTCTCGGGATTGGCGAAAACGGCATCGCTCTCGGTATAAGTAACGGTGGTGGCATCCGAAGGAGGGAGACTCCCAAGGTCGAAGGGCGGGACCACTATTATCTTTGACATCGAAGAGGTATAACCGGTGAAGTCCTTCTTAGCGGTTATGGTGCGGAGCAGGTTGCCGGTGCTGGCGTCATAAAGAGATATGATGGGTTTGAACACAGGCTCCCAGGCCCTGAAAGGGACATAAAAATAAGCCTCCCCATTACTGACATTCTCAATGAAAGTGAGTTTGCGCTCAGCCGAACCTTCCTTGCTCCAGCCTTGGTCGAGATAAATGTCGTTGTAGCTGCTCTTCTTGATAGGGATGGAGCCCGACAGCTGGTGAGTGTTCTGATTCTCGATTACGAACTTGACCTTGCTTGCACCCACACCGGTAAAAGAGAACTTGTAAGTGCCGCACATACGCTTGAATGAGTAGTTCGATCCGTCCTCGCTCCAGGCGAACATGGGTACCAGGGCATAGAAATGGTCGGAGGCGTAGTCGAAGGTGTCCGGCATATCGAAAACGGGGAATTCGCTGCTGTAGCTATGCTCGGCAGCGGGGTAGAGGGCCCATTTGGTGCCGTTGTCGGCGGCTCCCGCTTCATATCCGGTCTCGACCATGCCGGCGAATGTGGCCGAAGCCCCGTTTACGCTTTTGGTGGTGAAAGTGAAGAACTTGTTGGTGTTGCCTTTGTGGAAGAGCACCGAGATGCGGTCGCCCTCGCTCCACGAGAATGTCACATCGCCCTCATACGCGGTACGGGTGTCTCCCTGGGCCGATGCGCTGAGGGTATACTCATACCAGCCTTCTTCGGGGGCCGTTTCTACGTCCTGCCGTACGCTGCACCCCGCCGCCAGGATGACGGAGGATAAAAGTAAGAGTATGAGCCAGCCGTTTCTCAATTGATGAAAGAAGATATAATGTTACTGAGTTCGCAATTCTCCAATGTGCCTCCGAAGGCATCGGACCCCGGGCCCCAGACAAAGTAGGGGACAGCAAGACCGTTGTGAGAGTCGTTGCCGAATTCTACTCCTATGCGTCCTTCGGCTATGTCGCCGTCCTGAAGGGTGAGGGCTCCGGTTGAATGGTCGGCAGTCACTATCACAAGGGTGTGTCCGTCTTTTTCGGCCCACTGGAGCACGTCGCCGACCGTGCGGTCAAAGTCAAGCGTCTCTTCCATTGCGAGGTCGATACGGTTGGCGTGCAGCCAGTCGTCGATGCAGGAGCCTTCAAACATGGCCACGAAGCCCTTCTCGCCGCTAGCGGAAGACAGAAGATCAAGGCAACGCGCGACCATATGGCGGAACAAGTCTCCACGCTCGGCGGCAATGGGGAGATTGTCATCGGACATCAGGCCCAGCACAGGCAGGGCAGCCTCCATAAGCTGCTGCTCGTCGGAGGCGTAGTTGTAGCCCTTGGCTTTCATTTCGGCCACTATGTCACGTCCGTCGTGCCTTTTGGGGCCAAAGTAGTCGCGTCCGCCTCCGGCTATGAAATCTACTCCGCAGTCGATATAGTCGGCAATGAGTCCGTCGGAGTCGTAGCGGCTGGGGTTGTGGCAGCAAAAGTCGCAGGGAGTGGCGTCGGCGAGGTGGCAGACGGTTACGCAGCCTGTTTTCTTACCCAACGCTTGTGCCTTGGAAAGCATAGAATAGAGAGGCGCTCCGTCAGGGTCGCAGCCCACATGGTCGATGGCTGTTTTCTGCCCTACGGCAAGTGCCGTACCGCCTGCGGCGGAGTCGGTGATAAGGTTATTGGTGCAGTAGGTGCGCGAAAGGCCCACGACAGGGAAACTGTCGATATTTAGCTTGCCGCGGTTGAGTACCCAGGCACAACTGATCTGCTCCAACCCCATTCCATCACCTATCATGAAGATTATGTTGCGCACCTGGGCATCGGCTGGCGGGGGAGTGACGCTGACAACCTCGTAATGGTTAGGCGCGGTATAATATTGTAAGTCACCCTCCGGCTGTTTGCAGCAGGAAAGAATGGCGCACAGGACTACCAGGGCTATGTTTCTGAACAGTTTCATAGAGCCTGGGGTGTTGCAAACTGCGGGGCTTCTCCTTCCGCGGAATAAGGTATTTGTACCGTGCCGTCCGCATCTGTAAGGAACCAGAAGGGAGCTGCGTCAAGTTCAAAAATGTCATTCATGCCATCGGGCTTCAGGTATGTCCATCCTGGAACCTCAGGAGTGGGTCCCCAGCCGAAGCAAAGGGCGATGTGCTCGGCCTCGGGATGCTCTCCCGCCATGGCGGCGAGTGACTGGAGACAGGTGCGGCAGTCGAGGTTGAGCACCAGCCAGAGAGCGGCGCCGGAGGCCGATACGCCTTCGGGCAGAGTGCATTTGGAGCCCGGACGGTTAAGCTGATCCTGTGCTGCGAGAGCCTGCAGGCGCTCCACCGTCTCGATGTTCAAGATGCCGTCCTCTGCAAAGCGCTCAGCCGCTTTCCCGAAAATATCAGGATTGCGGCAGGGCGAGAAGTAATTGTGGAAGGCCGATTCTATCCAGTCGGAGTAGATGTAGTACGACACTTCGTCTTCTTTCATCTTGTCGAACAAATCGTCCATGGCCTCGGCGGCTTGCCCGGGGGGCGCCGCTACCATCAGCTCCGCGAAGCGGGCAAAGCGCTCTTCGGCCTGAGGGTAATTCTCTTCCGTCACGCTTATGCCGTCTTTCCAATAGTCGCGCAGCCTGCCGCCCGCAGTGCAAGCTGCAAGCAGAAGTGCCAGTACTATATATGGAAAGAGACGCCTCATTTGATTTCAAACAATTTGTTAAGTCCTGTAGAAGAATCAAATACGCCCTCGTTGGCGAGAGCTATGCTGTATTCGGGACGCCCTTGAAGCAGGGGATCGCTCAAAGAGAGATACAGCGTGCCTTTTGCACTTGTGGGGGTAAAGCTGGCGCTTACAACGTGCCAGCCGGGATGCCAGTTGCGAGGGTCCGCGCCGAGGCTGAACTCTTTGCTCTTGCCGTCGGGATCTACCCATACGAGCGTGGCGTTGCGGGGATTCATAGGAGCGGCGAACCCGGTGTTGTAGAAGCGCAGGGTCACGCTGCAAGGCTTTCCGGCGGCAAAGTCCTTTGAGTAGAAAAGGTCGCGCATTACCAGCCGGTAGCCAAGTCGGGCCACTATTTCGTTATAGCAGTTATTGGACTTCCAGCGGCTTATTACGCCGGTGTGATAATCCTCGTTGAGGTGAGTCCAATGGTAGTCGACCAAGTCTTTGAGAGTAGCATCGCAGAGGCAGTACTCCGACTCTCCGCAAGTCTCTCCGCCCATTATGGTATAGCGGGTGTCGCCTTTCCAGAAGGCGCGGTCGCTCTTCTCGTTGTCGAAGGTGCCGTAATCGTTAGACGATGCTCCGAAGCAGTCGTTGTGGCCGGCAAGACGCGACAGGGCGCTGCCGTTGTGGGCTGTTGCTGCAGTGATGGTGTCCTTGACGGAAAGCCCGAACATGCGCATCTTGAACTGAGGCGTGCGCAGCTGGACCTGGCGCGATACGGGGAGTGCGTCCAGAAGTGCTTCGGTGAGCCGCTTGCGGGGCAGGTAGTCGGCATCGGTGCGGGGGGCGAAACCGAAGTGGGAGGTATAGTACCACTCGCCCCAGGAGCCTACGAAACCTGCCTGCAGAACGAATATCACATCTTCATTCTTCTGCAGCAGGGGCTTGAGCTGCTCGACGTGACGCAACACAACGCTCACTTCCGGATCCATGATCTCACCGTCTTTGTGATAGTCTTTGTAGGCGAAACGAAGTATGCATTTGGCTCCGCCCTCACGAATGGCGTCCATGTTGGCCTGGAACAGGTCGAGGAACGCCTGTGAGATGTCGCCGTTCATGAAATCGGTCAGGTAGAAGCCGAAGTACCAGAGGGAATGGCCGCTGATGCGCTGCGCCTTGACTTCCGAGACGCTGATGGGACCTGAATTGGAATAGTAATTCCGTGAGCGGTATAGACCTCTCTCGGGGTTGGCCATAACGTCCAGGCTCTCTGTAAAACTCACCTTGACCCCTTCCAGGTCGGCGTGAGGTGTGTCGGGCATTGTAGCATCGGTGCTTGTCGACTCCGGCAGTACTGTAAAAGATACAACCTTACTTACCTCCGGATAATCCTCATCGGCCTCCTGGGTGAAGGTAATGCTTACATCTGTCTTTTGGGCTGGAGACTTGACGTCAACCTTGTATTGCCTTCTTCCTGCCAGGGTAATTGCGGCTACGGAAGGTTTGTCTGACTTGAAAGCGATGTACCCGGACGATTTTGAGCTCACGCTCAAAGTAAAAGTTGAATAAGCCTTGACCGGACTGTCCGGGGCGCCGCTGACCACAAACTCGGGGTCGTGGGAAGTATTCCCTCCGTCTCCGGGCTTGTCATTCTCGACGGGCTTGCAAGATGCCAGGCACAGCAACCCGGCCAGACAGTATAGCCAAACTCTCATAATCTTATTTGTTTATGGAAACCTCTACCAGGGGAGCCTCTCCCGCAGGGTTGGTCTCGGTTGCGTCGGTATTGGGCAGAGCGCCGGTGGCGTCCCAGCCGTTGACGAGCAGGTCTATGCCCATTGTGAAGGTCTTGGCGAGCTTGCCGGCAGGGTAGAGCTCACGGGTAATGCTGAATTCGAAGGCCTTTTTGGTCCCCTTGCCCTGCACAAAGCCTACGAGCTCGAGAGGATCGCCCCAGTACTCGTCGCTCCAGTCTACGTAGTTGGCCGGACCGTTCCAAATAAAAGTGGACGGGTCATAATCGCAAACAGCTCCGTCTGCAATTACGTCGCCTTCTGTCATTACGTCAACGCAAGGAGTCTCGCCCTGATCGAATGCGCCTTTGTATCCACCGGTGGAGGTGTCGTTGTCGCCGTTGATGTAAAAGTGAAAATGCGCATCGCTGACGGTCTCGTAACTGGAGAGATCGAATTCGGCATACACAAAGATGTAATACTTGTCGGCATAGATCTTTGCAGTCTTAATGTCGGTCTTTGCGGCAGTGCCGGCGCATTTGAGAGTCGTTACTTTGCTTGCGTCAAGTGCTGCCCAGTCTTCGAAATTGCCGTCAATTGTGATGGGGGCCTTGTAGTCGTTGTCGTTACCGCCGCCGTTAGGGTCGTCGGGATCGGTATTGTTGGAGTTGCAGGCAACCAGGGTGAAGGCGGCCATGGCAAGAAGAGTAATGATCTTTTTCATCGCTTTATGATTTATAGAGTGATTGTATGCAATTTGTTGAAACCGGTCTCCTCGTCCCAAACATCCTTATTGGCAAGACGTATGGAATAAAGGGGATTGTCGCGGTAGTCGGGATCGGGCAGGTTGAGGCAGATAGTATACTCTCCGCTAAGTCCGGAGGGCAGTTCTACTGTCTGGTCAACTACGGTGGTTTCTCCGCCCATCCAGTAGCGGGGGTCGGAGTTCAGCGGCCAGGTTTTCACAACCTTGCCGTCGGGTCCGGTGAGTACCAGTTCGGCATCGCGCGGGTTCATGATGGAAGCGAATCCATCGTTACGGATGAGCAGCACTACGCGCAGAGGGCTTCCGGCAGCCGGCTTCTTGGTTATATCGGCCTCTGAGAGCACGAGTCTGTAGCCCAGGCGCTCTTTAAGCTCGTCGTAGCACTCGTTCTTGATCCAATAGTTGATGACAGTGCGGTTGTAGCTTTGGTTGAGATAGGAGAAATGCTGTTTGGCCAGATTGTCTAGGGTGTTTGGGCACTCGCAGTATTTAGACATGGCGCATGTCTCGCCGCCCATAATGGTGTATTTTGTTTCGGCGTTCCAGTAGGCCCTCTCTTCCTGACCGCGGAAAGTGCCCTGGTCGTCGGCGCCGGCCAGATAGCAATCGTTGTGTCCGGCTAGGCGTGCCTTTGTGGTGGGTGTATGCGCCTCGGCGCGTGATATAGTGTCGGCCAAAGACCAGCCGTACATTTTCATTTTGAACCGGGGAGTACGCAGTTCAATCTGCCTGTTCCCGGGGAGGGCGTCCAGAAGGGCGTCCACAACGTGTTTGCGAGGCAGGAAATCTTCCGGACTCTGAGGATTCATGTTAAAATTGGTAGTGTAATACCATTCGCCCCAGCAGCCGATGAATCCTGCCTGCATCACGTAGATGACGTCGGAGTATTCCTGCAGTATGGGCTTAATCTGGGCAATATGGCGGAGTACCTGCTCCTCAGTCGCGTCAAATGGCGCGTCGTCTTCGGGATGGGAGAGATCCCTGATATAGTCTGAATAGCCGAAACGGAGTATGCATTTTACACCGGTACCCCTATATGCCTCGAGACTCTGTCGGATAAGGTTGAGATATCCCTCGGAAATGTCGGACTCAAAGAAAGGCTTGAGCCAGAACTCGAGCATGTAAAGGGTTCTGCCGGCGGTTCTAGCAGATTTGAGAACGCCCTGTGATAAAGCTCTGCTTGATTCGGAAGCGTAACTGCCTCCGGAGTAAAGCCCCCTCTCGGGATTGGCAAAAATCTCGTCAGTGGGGGAGTAGGACACCTTTTCCAGGCCACGGTAGGCCGCTTCCTTCTGGTTGCAGGCAGTTGCAAGCAGAGCAAGAGCAATTCCGGCAATGATACTGTACCGTTTCATTTGAATTGAATAAATAAGGAGTCAGGCCGGAAGGTCAGGCCTGACTCCTTGAGAAAAAGAATACTATTTGTTGTACTTGACAGTCAGGAGGTCGGCCTCTCCTGCAGGGTTGGTTTCGGTTGCATCAGCATTGGGGAGGGCGCCGGTGGCATCCCAGCCGTTGACTGTGCAGAGTGCGCCAATGCCAAACTCTTTTGCAAGTTTGCCGGCAGGATAGAGCTCGCGGGTAATCTGGAACTCCCATGCTTTCTTGCTGCCTTTGCCGATAATGAAATTGTTGTTTTCAACCTCAGTCCAACTAGGACTGGGCCAATCGGGACTGTTTGCTGCCATGGTATCAGGCCACAAGCCGACATAGGGGTCAAATTCACAATCGACGCCGTCAGCTATGACAGCACCCTGGATAAGCATGTCCACGCAAGGGGTCTCGCCCTGATCGAAGGGACCCTTGTAACCGCCGGTGGCCTTATCGTTGTCGCCGTTGATGATGAAGTTGAGGTAGTTGGAGGTGACGGCTTCATAAGCCGAGTAGTCAAACTCCAGATACACGAACACATAATACTTGTCGCCATAGACCTTCATGAGTTTGAGGTCTAAGTTGGAGGAAGACGGAGCGCACTTTACGACCTGAACCTTGTCGCCAAGAGCTGCCCAGTCGGTGAAGTCACCGTCAATCTTGATAGGAGCAGCATACTCCTTGTTTTCTCCCTCACCGGAGGGATCATCGCCATTTTCGGGCTTGTTGCAAGCAACCATTGTCATGGCTGCGATAGCCAAAAGAATAAATACTTTTTTCATTGTGTTTGGGATTAAAAAGTTAATAATAAGTGTTAATAGAAATTACTGTCTGTTTTGAGGAATATGACTTGAATTGATTTCATCCAGAGGGATGAGCAGGGCAATCCTGGGGTCATCATGCTTGATGATGCCATATTCGTGGAAGCCCACATAACGGCGGTCCAAATCTTTTCCGTTGCGGAAAACGTCAAAGAAACGGTGACCTTCGAAGCAGAGTTCCATACGACGCTCGTCGAGAACCACATCCAGAACATCTTTATAACCTCTTGCCTGATAGTTGGCCTCTGTAAAATCGGCGTCGCCGGTAAGGCCTGCGCGGTGACGGATGATGTTAACATCATCCAGGGCGCCCTTGGTGTCTCCAAGCTTGGCCTTTGCCTCTGCACGGTTGAGGACAACTTCGCCCCAGCGCAGGATTGCAGGAGATGTCAGCATCGGCTGTCCGTCCTGGCCGCTGAATTTGGTGTTGTAGTAAATAACATAGTCACCACCGTTGTGCCGTACTCCGTCGCCTGCTTCGCCGGTCATAGGTCCACCCATCACATCGGGACGAACGAATACGCGGCTCTTCAGCGAGGCGCCGGTCTTTCCTGTTATAAAGTCGACGCCGTTGACATAATACTTAGTGTAGGTATTCTCTACAACCGGTTCAGCCTTATAGCTCTTGCCTGAGTATTTGAAGTCAATCGAACCGTCAGGATTGGGTGTGAGTTTGTGCACGACACCGTCGGCAGTCGTGGTATTGGTGCTGCTGAGCTTGATGGGGAAGGTAATCATTTTGCTGCCGTCGTTCCTGAGGTCTTTCATAAGGAAGTAGGCTGCGAAACGCTTGTCCTGAGGATAACGCTGGAACAGGTCGATGAGTTCTTCACTCCAATAGTGCTCGCCCCATCCCTGTGTGCCGCTGTTGTAATACATTGAGCCGATGGAAGATGTGGGGTGATCCTGGAAGAACTTGTCGGTAGTGCTCGTACGTACGCACCAGATAGTCTCGTCAAAGTCGTAGGTCTTGGTGGGATATGTGGCATAGTCATAGCCGGCGGTAACGGCCGAAGGAGCGTGGCCCATAAGGTCGTTGCACACATCCAGACACTTCTGGTTCTCTTCCATATAGAGATATACACGGGCGAGGAGAGCCTTGGCGGCGTCCATCGATGCATAGCCCCTGTCGGTGCGGATATCCTCGCTTCCGAGGTATTTCTGTGCCTCGATCAAATCTTCCACGATACCCTCGTAAACCTTGCCGACAGTCTCGCGTTTGACGGAACCGCTGTAAGAGTCCATGCCGCGGTGAACGATGACTCCGGGAGAGTCTTGATGTTCTTTCCAGTATTTATAAGGCATGGCAAAGAGTGTTACCATATGGAAATGGCCGAGTGCGCGCAGGAAATAATTCTCGCCAAGCAGATGGTCGCTTTCGGCACTTGCTCCGGGGGTGATGGCGTCGATGTTGGAGTTGGCTCCGTAGATGACCTTATAAGCGAGCCACCAGGTGTAGTAGCTGTTCTCTTCGGTGGGAACATCCTGATAGTCGTAGGGATGCACGAACGGGTCGGAAGTCGTACCGGACACTGTTACATTGTCGCTGCGGAGCTCTGTGAGCTGGAAGTAGTGGCGCAGATACTGGTTGCGGCCGTTGGGATAATCGGGGCTTTCCCCCTTGTATGCAAGATAGTCCTTGAACAGGGAATAAATACCGTCAGTGGTATAGACTGCCGATGCCGGGTTGTCTGCAAGCTGGGAGGAAGTCATAGCATCCGAGGAATAGAAATCCATGTTGCAGGATGCCAGCATGAAGGCTGCAAAGCCGATTGCAAATATCTTCTTCATAATTACTCTCTTGTTTAGAATTTGACGTCGATTCCCAGAACTACGGACATAGGAACGGGATAGTTGCTCGAGTACAGACCGGCGTGATGGTAAGTGTCGGCATCCATGCCTACCTCAGGGTCCATGCCGGAGAAGCGTGAAAGAGTCAGAACGTTGTCGGCGGAGACATACACGCGTGCACCGCTCATCTTGATCTTCTGGGTGAGCTGGGTAGGTATGTCGTAAGAGAGGGTGACATTGCGAAGACGCAGGAAGCTGCCGTCCTCAAGGTAGCGTGAAGATGCCTTGTTGGTACCGTCGCTTCGGCCTGCAACAGGCTGGGGATGAGTTGCGGTCTTCCAGGTGCTCTTCTTGTTCTTGTCCCACCTTACCCAGCCGAGGCCGTTGTTGTGGGACATCTGGTTGAGATTGGTATAGGCACCGTCGCCGTCCATGGTCTCACGAGTCTTGTTGTAGATCTTGTTGCCAACCATGAAGCTGCCGTTCATGCTAAGGGTGAAGCCTTTCCAGCGGAGAGCGGTGTTCAGACCGCCGCTGAACAGAGGAGAAGCGCTGCCTACGATCTGGAAAGTGGCCTGGTTGTACTTGTTGACGTACTCGACCTTGCCGTCCTCGCCGATCTTCTCCCACCTGGGGAGACCGTAGTATTCTTCCTCATCCTCGTCATAGTAAGTTTCGACTCCGGCCCACTTGGGCATATACCAGGAATAGACGTCCTGTCCTTCACGGAGCATCTGGGATACTTCGCTCTTGCTCAAGACCATATCCTCGTGGTTGGGGAGTTCCAGCACGCGGTTCTTGTTTAGACCGACATTCATGCCGACGGTCCAGCCGAAGTCCTTTGTGTTGAAGATGGCTCCGTCAAAAGCAAGTTCGACACCCATGTTACGCACCTTACCCACATTGTCGAATTTTGCGAAGAAGCCTGACGAAGGAGCCTGGGGAGCTTCAAGCAGGATGCGGGAGTTTATGGTGTGGTAGAGGTCGAGGGTTATGTTCCAGTTGTTGGCAATGGTTGCATCGATACCGAGGCTGGCCATATAAGCCTCTTCCCATCCAAGGTAGAAGTTTGCCTGGCGCTGAAGTACTGCTGCGCTTTGGCCGTTGTACTGTGCACTCAGGGAGAAGGTGTCCTGATACTGGAATGCGGGAATGTTGTCGTTACCTGTCTTTCCGTAACCAGCGCGGAGTTTCAGGAAGGAAATGGCAGGAAGGCTCTGCATGAAGTTCTCCTTGGAGATGATCCAGGCGGCGGATACGCCGGGGAACCAACCGCCACGGTTGAAGGGACCGAATTTGTAGCTCTCGTCATAGCGGATGGACGCCGTGGCGATGTATTTGCCCAGATAAGAGTACTGTGCCTGTCCGAGCACCGCCCAGCTGCGGGAATGGTAGTCGGAACCGGTGATCTTGCTAAGGATGGTGTTGGAGAGGGCTCTCTGACCGGCGGGGAAGTTGTTGCCTGCTGCGCCAAGGCCGCGGGAATAACCTTCACCGTATTCCCATCCCACGATGGCGTTCACGTCATGGTCGCCGAAGGTCTTGTAGAACTTGGCAAGGTCGGTGGTTCCCCATCCGTTCCATTCGCCGTCGCTGTTCTCGAGCTCACCGTTCTTGCCGGCTCCGTCGTAGGTGCGGGGATCGGTGTAAGTCTCCCAGTACGAGTAAGATGTGTCGTAGCGGTTGATTGAGGTAAGGGTCAGCCAGTCGGTTACGTTCCAAACCAGCTGCAGGTCGCCGGTGAGGCTCTCGCCATGTCCCTTGGAGTAATTGTACTGCTCGCTGTGGAGAATGTTGGAAGGGTTCTGGGTGTACCATTTGCCACCGTTGTCGGAACGGGGAGTCTTGTCGTCGGTGATGTAGATAAGCTCGTCGGTAATCTTGCCGTCTTTGATGACGTAGGGGATATCCCAAGGCATTGCGTAGTATGAGTACTCAAGCAGACGCCAAGAAGAAGTGCCCTGGTCGTAGGTCTTCGAGTAGTTCAGACGGGTGCTCATGGTCAGGCGGTCCGTGATAGGGATCGAGAGATTGAGGCGCGCTGCGTTCTTGCGGAAATTGGTGTTGATCAGGGTGCCCTTTTCGTTGTAGTGGTCAACACTCACGTAGTAGTTGACCTTGCCAGCCTTGCCGGTAACGGAAGCATAGTAGTCCTGGACGTTGCCGAGTTTGAAGGCGCCGTTGACCCAGTCGAAGTTGTAGTTGAGGAGCTCCTCAGGATAGTTGTTGGTGAATACGACAGGGGAGAACATTGTCTTTTCGAAGTTGTACATCTCCTTGGTGGTCATGGGGCGGAAGCGTCCGGTGAGGGCTTTCTTGATACCGCCGCTGGCCTTGAAGTTGACTTCGGTCTTGTCTTGGTTGCCGCTCTTGGTGGTTACGACGATAACACCGCCGGATGCCGCTGCACCGTAGAGAGCGGTGGCGGAAGCGTCCTTAAGCACGGTGAGGGTCTCGATGTCGTTGGGGTTGAAGCTGCCGCCCGCTACACCGTCGACCACGAACAGAGGGCCTGCGCCGGCAGTGATTGAACCTGTACCGCGGATGCGGATGTCGGCGCTGGCACCGGGCTGGCCGGTGGAGTTCATGACCACCACGCCGGCAACCTTGCCCTGGAGCATGTTACCTACGTCGGGGGTGGTGACGTCGTGCAGTTTCTCCTCGCTCAGGGAAACCACGGAACTGGAAAGCTCGGCCCTTTTCTGAGTGGTATAACCCAGCACGACCACTTCGTCCAGTAGCTGTGTGTCAGGATGGAGGCTGACATTGATGACGGTGCGGCCGTCCACGGTTTCCTTAACCTCGTTGTAGCCGAGACTGGAGAACACGATTTCGGCGCCCATGGGTGCAGAGATGACATATTTGCCATCGTAATCCGTTACGGTGCCGCCGCCGCTGGAGATGAGCACTCCTGCGCCGATAACTGGCTCGCCGTTGGAAGCGTCCAGAACCTGTCCCGAGATGGAAACGTTCTGGGCAGACATCGTAATAGACAGTGCAAGCGAAGCAAGCACGGTCAGGATGCGAGTTGGTGAAAGTGTCATATGGTTAGAATAATTAGATTATATGTACAAGGTAACGCCTTCTACCACTCGGGAGATATTGCCGTCGGCTGAAGGGGAATCAGGGCTGAGCCCGAGGGCTATTGACTTGTAGTAGCCCAGCAACTGGGCTACGAACAGGAAAGAAACGCAGCCATACACTGCAGGGAAAGCATCGGGGAAGTTCGTCTCGACTATCAACTCGCTTTCGGGGCAGTCTGCGGGAATCTGATGGCACACTGTTACGCAGGCGCAGAAGCGGCCCTGTTTGCGGATAGTGCGGATAAGGTCGAGTTCATAGCGCTGGACGTCGGGATTGGGCGAAAGCAAATACACTATAAGTGTGTTTTTGTTGATGACGGCCTTGGGACCATGCCTGAATCCCATAAAGGAGTCGAACGCGCACATGATGATTCCGTCGGAAAGCTCCTGGAGTTTGAGCCTGGACTCTTCCGCTATGCCCTTCAATGAGCCGGAGCCAAGAAAAACAGCGCGGTTGAAATCTTTTTCCGCTATCTCCTTGAGTGCGCCTTCGTATTTCTCGATTGCGGCAGCGGTGCGGTCTGAGAGGATATCGATGTAAGCTTTGTCAGACTCGATCTCGCCGATGCGGGAAACCATTGAGCAAGCGAGCAGCATGGAAGTGCAACTGCTGGTCATTGCGAGAGACAGGTCGTTGGTCTCGGGAGGCAGCAGGATGGTAAGGATGTTTTCGCCCTTCATTTTGGCAAGGGCGCCATCGGCGTTGCAAGTAATGAAGATGTGGGCCACGCTGCCTGCCGTGCTCTCGACGGCTTTAACTGCGCCGGTGCTCTCGGGACTGTCGCCGGAGCGGGCAAAAGAAATCAGGAGTACTTTGCTGGAGGAATTGAAGTAAATCCGGGGATTTGTCAAGATGTCGGTGGTGGCAATGGATCTTGCGCCACGGAAACGCGTGGCTTCAAGAGCACATTCCAGTGCGTCGCCGATATAGGCTGACGAACCGGCGCCTGTAAGCACCACCTGGTAACCGTCTCCCAGATACTTGTCCACGAAAGCCTTGATTTCGTCCTTGCGTGAAAGAACGACATCGTAGGTCTCGCGCCATACCCTAGGTTGCTGGTGAATCTCCTTGTGAGTGTTGAAATTCATAATAATATAATACTTAAATAGGTAAAAACTTGCATCTAAACATTAACTGTTTCCACATTAATGTTCATGGCCTTCAATTGGTTGTGAACGTCGGCGGGCAGTTTGCTGTCGATAATGACGGTGTTGATTTTATCGGGCATGGTAATGAATGCCAGGGCCCGTTTGTTGATCTTGGACGAATCGAATACCGCAATCACCTCACGTGCACGGGAAATCATGACCTGGTTTGTGCTGGCTTCCTCGACATTAGGAGTAGAGAGACCGGCTTCTACGCTGAAGCTGTCCACGCCGAGGAAAAATTTGTCGCAGTAGAAAAGCTT
>JAEEGF010204447.1_pt1 | contig 15919 bp, 17 predicted proteins | sample 9134171 | NCBI WGS metagenome assembly JAEEGF01 (sample SAMN16246542, study PRJNA631951) | gut metagenome | biome: gut microbiome; feature: rumen; material: AP-attached | host: Bos | place: Iran: Karaj | collected 2018-10
TACCGTAGACGTTGATGGCTTGAACGAGTTCAAGCGTCTGATGGGCATTTCCAATGACATCGTCAGAATGATGACCATCTCAAGCGACGAGAAAAAAGGAAGCAAGTAATGATCAACATCAACAGTGTTACCTTAGTCGGACGCATCACCAAGGATATCGATCTGCGTAAGACCAGCTCGAATACCTCGGTATGCAACTTCACGGTAGCCGTAGACAGAAGATTCCAGTCCCAGCAGACCAACGGTCAGACTGCAGATTTCATCAACTGCATCGCCTGGAGACAGTCGGCTGATTTCCTGGCAAGCTACGCCGGAAAGGGAACGATCGTTGCGGTCGAAGGAAGGATCCAGACCAGAAGCTATGACGGTCAGAACGGCAAAGTCTATGTGACGGAAGTCGTAGCCGACAATGTCCAGATCATTTCCAGCGCTCAGCGTACGGGAACAAACGTGAACAGCAGCTTCGGTAACAGCAATTATTCTTCTGCTTCCAATCAGACATTCACACCGAGTGTGGATCCTGATTTCGAGAGTATGGATGATGATTTCTCCAATACTCCGTCACTGGATATTTCCAGCGATGACTTACCGTTTTATTGAGATTCAGAAAGGAATGAAAAATGGCTTTTAGAAAACAGAGAGTCGGATATAAGAAAGTTTGTTACTTCACCAAGAACAAAATCGAATATATCGATTATAAAGATGTAGAGTTATTAAAGAAGTTCATCTCTCCCAACGGAAAGATCACTCCGAGACGTGTCACCGGCACTTCCGCTAAATATCAGAGGATGCTGTCAACTGCGATCAAGAGAGCACGTCAGATGGCTTTACTGCCTTATATCGCCGATTAAGCAAAAAACCTCCGCTTAGACGGAGGTTTATTTTATAATAGAAATGATATGAATCAGACAAAGAAACTGACACAGGGCGCCATGATGCTTGCGATCGTCGGCGCGCTCATCCTGATCGACCGCATGACCGCCTACTGGTTTACTGAGATCATCGTCCTGATGATGCCGGTCGTGATCGTCATGTATGCAGCCATGCATACTTTCAAAGACGGCGTGATGCTTTCCGTCGGACTGACCATCATCTCTTTCCTGCTGGGCAACTTCCGGATCATTTATCTGATCTATGTTCCGGTAGGGATCCTGACAGGCCTTTCCTATGCCTGGGGCATCAAGCGGGGCATGGACAAGCGCCGGCTTCTGTATACGGCGATCATCACTTATACGATCGGCGAGCTGATCGCGACTTTCATCGTCTATCCGCTCATGGGCTTTCCGGTATCGCAGATGATAGAGGAATACCGTCTGGCAATGGGTCAGGCCGGATCGTTTACAGGCATCGATTATACCGAGATCTTCTCGATGGCCGGTATCGACTTTGCCAAGCTGATCGTTGTGATCTACGTGATGTCAACGATCGTCATGGGAGCCATGGAAGGCGTCCTGATCCATCTGCTGAGCGTTTTCCTTCTCAAACGTTTCAAGATCAAGGACCTTGGTTCGACGAATATCTTCGACATGCGTCCTTCGCCCAAACTCGCATATACCGGTCTGCTGATGACCAGCACGCTTTTCTTTGCGAAAAACATCAATAACGAAATGTTCTACTACATCGCGATCGTGGTCGGTATCCTCGGCGCAATGATCCTGATGTATTACGGATATATCTTTGTGATACTGTTCGGTATCATCGTTCTCAAACGCAACATCGGCGGCATCTTCGTGCTTCTTTGTTTCATCATCCCGGCACTGATGTTTACGCTGATGATACTTGGCTTCCTGTACGGAAGCGGTCCGCTGAGAAGCTATATTGAACAGAAAGCGGCAATGGCAAAATGAAACGGAAGACCTTTATCACAGCACTCAGCGCCATGATCTGCACAGGAATCATCCTGGCTCTTTTGATACTGGGCCTGTTCTTCTCACAGAACGTGCTGCTGCCTTCGATCATCACTGCTGTCTTCATCCTGCTGCTGGTCATGGTCTTTTATTCTCTGGACATGATCAAGAATGAGACCAACAGACAGATCGAGAATCAGCTGGAACTTTCCTACAAAGAAGTCCTGAGCCACGGTGATATCGGCATCCTGATCTATGATGAGAATTACGAGATCACGTTCATGTCCGATTTCTTCATGAAACGGAACATGAATCATCTCGGGGAAAAGCTGCTCAACTGGCTGCCGGAACTGCAGGACATGCTGAAAAACGAAGCAAACAACCAGATCGTGATCATCAATGACGAGAAGTTTTCGGTGCGCAAGATCAACAACGCCTTTGTCCTGACTTTCAAGAACATCTCGAGGGAATATGATCTGAACAAGAAACTGGACGATGAAGCCATGGTGTTCGGATTGTTAAGCTATGACAATTATGATGAGGTCGAGATGTCGGAAGATGAGCTTTCCTACGTCAACAGCAACATCAAAGTTCCGGTCATCGATTATTTCCGCAACTTCGGTGTCGTCTATAAAACATTGAAGAACAGCAGGATGTTCCTGCTGATGAATGAGAAGACCTTCAACAGGATCAGAGCGGACCGTTTCTCGATCCTGAACAAGGTCAGAAATGTCGCCAAAGACGGCGATGTCAATGTCACGCTGTCGATGGCATTTGCTTCGGGAAGCGATGATTTCGATGAGCTGGATTCCATGGCTGAAGAACTGCTGGAACTGGCACAGACCAGAGGCGGTGACCAGGTCGTCGTCAAGAAGGCCGGAGGCGATGCGACGTTCTTCGGCGGAACGACCGAAGCAAGAGAAAAACAGAGCAAGACCAAGGTCAGAGTCACTGCCAATGCGATCAAGGATCTGATCGAGAAGTCTTCCAATGTGATCATCGTCGGCCATAAGGAGATGGATGCGGACTGTGTGGCTTCTGCCATCTGCATGTCCGATATCGTCCTGTCCCTGAATAAGAAATGCTTCATCGTAAGCAGATCCGGCGGCATGGAAACGATGATCGCCGATGTCGTGAAGAAATATGCTTCCGTTCTTGAGAACAAGCATCATTTCATTTCCGAATCGGAAGGTCAGGATCTGCTGAATGAGAATTCACTGGTCATCATGGTGGACCACCATTCTGCAGCCCAGTCCAACGGTTCGGCGATCTTGAAAGCGGCACAGCGGATCATCATCATCGATCACCACCGCAGAAGAGCGGATCTCGATGTGACGGCGATGATGCTGTATATCGAAGCAGCCGCATCATCGGCAACCGAGATCATCTATGAACTGGTGCCTTATTTCTCAAAGAATATCGAAATTTCAAACGAAGAGGCGAACATCATGTATCTGGGCATCATGATCGACACCGATCATTTCCGTGTACGTACGGGATCCAGGACCTTTGATGTCGTCAAGCAGCTGAGAAGGGCGGGTGCGGATCCGATGGTCTGCGATGCTCTGGCTCAGGAGCCTTATGAGAATGTGATCGGCAAGAGCCGCATCATCAATGCCGGGAAGGCTTACCGCAAGGATGTCATCATCGCATCCCTGCCGGAAGGGAATTTCCCGCGTTCCATCGCTTCGCAGGCCTGCGATGCCATAGTCAAGGCCAAGGATATTGAAGCTGCCTTCGTTATCTGTAACTCAGATCGCAATGAAGCGATCATATCAGCCCGTTCCAGAGGCAATGTCAATGTACAGGCGATCATGGAAAAGATGCACGGCGGAGGTCATATGACGGCTGCCGGCTTACAGGTCGCCGAAGGCAGTGTTCCCAAACTGGAGGCTGAACTGGTGAAAACGCTGGATGCGTACTTTAAAGGAGGAGAAGATGAGAGTCATACTGCTGTCTGATGTCCCTAAACTGGGCAAAAAAGGCGAGATCAAGAATGTCGCCGACGGTTACGGCCGTAATTATCTGATTGCCAGAGGCCTGGCGGTCATGGAATCCGATGCCTCCAAGAAGATCCTGGATAAACAGAAAAAGGAAGCGGAAGAACTTGACAGCCAGAAAAGAAAAGAGGCGGAAGAAGTGAAAAAGATCCTTGCGGACAGGACACTGACTTTCAAGGTCAAGGCCAGGGAAGGCAAGGTCTCCGGTTCCGTTTCTGCAAAAGAGATCGAAGAAGAACTGAAAAAACAGGGTATTATAGTCGATAAGAGAAAATTCAAGGATTTTGAGCCGCTCAACGAACTGGGAAGCAGCGATGTGAAGATCGAGCTTTACAAGGACGTGATCGGAACGATCAAAGTCATACTGAACGAGGAGTAATCATGTCTAACAGATCGATGCCGTATTCCATAGAGGCCGAAGAATCGCTTCTGGGCAACATCATGTTGTATCCGGAGGCGATGAGACAGTGTATCGATGCCGGTGTGGCAGCCGATGATTTTTATCTGGAAAAACACCGTTCGATATACAATGTCATGTCTTCGATGTATGAAAACAAGGAAAGGGTGGATACCGTTTCCCTTTCCAGCAAGCTGAAGGATTTCGGAGTCTACGACAAGATCGGCGGACTGGAATACCTGATGCAGCTGGCTGATGCGACGATCTCCGCCAACAATACCGGTGATTATATTTCCATCATCAGAAACAAATCTCTGGCAAGAAAAGTCATCAAAGTGGGTGAAGAGATCTCCAATGATGCCTATGACGCTTCCGTCAGTGTCGATGAGATGCTGGAGAATGTCGAAAGAAAAGTGACGGAAGTGACCCGATCCAAGACATCCTCTGATTTCCGCAAGGGCGAGGAAGTCTTTGACAGCGCACTGAAACATATCGAGGCGATACAGGAAGCCGGTACGGATATTACAGGCGTCAGGACACTGTATCCCGATCTGGACAAGAAGACAGCCGGATTCCAGAAGGGCGACCTGATCATCGTCGCGGCCCGTCCTTCCATGGGAAAGAGTGCTCTGGCATTCAATATCGCCGTCAATTCGGCTTCGGTGACTCCCGGAGCGATCGCCATCTTTTCGCTGGAAATGCCGGCTGAACAGGTTGCGATCCGTATCCTGGCTGCCAAATCCAAAGTCGAGATCCAGAAACTGAGGACCGGCAATCTGAACGATGAAGAGTGGTCAAGGCTCAATGAGGCTTCTTTACAGCTGCGCAGGCAGAATTTCTTCATTGATGATACACCGGGCATCAAGGTCTCGGAAATGTACGCAAAAGCCCGCAAACTGGTCCAGGATGAGGGACTGTATATGATCATCGTCGACTACATCCAGCTCATACAGGCTACCGGAAAGGCTGATTCCCGTCAGCAGGAAGTCTCCGAGATCTCCAGAAGACTCAAGGCAATGGCCAGAGAGCTCAATGTTCCGGTCATCGCCGTCTCACAGCTGTCTCGTTCCGTTGAAGCAAGGCAGGACAAACGGCCTATGCTGTCAGACTTGAGAGAATCAGGCGCTCTGGAACAGGATGCCGACCTTGTATTGTTCCTGTACCGTGATGCCTACTATAACCACGAGGATCAGGGAACTGATCAGCGCGAGGATGTCGAACTGCTGCTTTCCAAGCACAGAAACGGTCCGACAGGCAAGATCCTGCTGGCTTTTGAGAAGGATATCAACGCCTTCTACGGCATCCGCAATTCAGTTGAGGAGAATATCTAATTGAAGAAAGTACTGGCTGTTGTTCTGTCACTGATCCTGGCGGGAGCCATCGTCTACGGTCTGCCGCTGATCCGCAACAGAACAAACACCGTTGAAGCAAATATCGTCAATGAAACATCTCTTGTACAACAGGAGATCCTTTCCTATGACACAAAAGAAAAGACCTACGATAAGATCTACGACAAGGGAAAACTGATCGGTGTGATCAGTGACCGTGCCTATCTGGATTCCCTGATCGCTGACAAATACAAGGATTTTGAAAAAGCCTTCCCCGATACCCAGCTGGGTCTTGGCAACGATGTCTACATCGTTTCCGAGCGTTCCTATGCCAATTTCGCCAATGTGGACGATCAGATCATGGATTATCTGGTCGAAAACGATCTTCTGGGCGTCAAGACGACCGCTGTCGAGTTCTCGACCGATGAAGGCGTCTATGAGATCATCTATGTCAGAAGCTACGATGATTTTGCCCAGGCTCTGGAGCAGTTCTACATGAACTTCGTATCCGATGAGACCATCGCCAAACTGGTGAGAGGCGAAGCAATCGAATCGCCGAAAGAACTGGGCAGTGTCGAGACCAACGTCGTCATGCATGAGAAGATCTCGACCAAGGAAGCGATCGTTTCTCCGACCGAGATCTTTTCGGACAAGGATTCGATCTATGAGTTCCTCTGCTACGGCAGAAACGAGGAAAGAGAGTACTATACCGTCAGAGAAGGCGATACCCTGCAGGGTGTCGGCTACTACTTCGGCGATATGTCTCCGCGTCAGCTCGTCATGCTGAATCCGGATGTCCTTTCAAGCGAGAACCAGGTCATCACTTCCGGCATGCAGCTCAATGTCACTTACTATACTTCACCGATCACGATCGAAGTGACCAGGGAAAGACTGACCCAGCAGCTCATCGTTCCGGAAGTTCCGGAATACATCGAGGATGAGGATCTGGAAGTCGGTATCTACGAAGTCAGGGTACAGGAGGAATCCGGTATCCGCAATGTTCTTTATGAAGAAAAGTGGATCAACGGCGTGCTGGAATCAGGTGAAATGCTTTCGGAAAACATCATCAAGCAGTCCAAGCGCGGTGTCATCGCCGTGGGTACCAAGCAGGTCTATCTGGTCGGTACAGGCTCTTATATCTGGCCGGTCGACAACCCGTCGATCACCTGCCATTTCGGCTGTTACTTCGGTCATACCGGAACGGATATCATCAATGTCTACGAGAAGTATGCACCGATCTATGCCGTCGACTCCGGAACCGTCGACATGACAGGTTACCGTTACGACATGGGCAATTTTGTCATCATCAATCACAACAACGGCATCCGTACGATGTACATGCATCTGAATGTGCCGGCTTATGTCGAAGAAGGACAGAATGTCACCAGAGGACAGATCATCGGTCAGATGGGCAATACCGGTATTTCCGAGGGTGTTCACCTGCACCTGACTTTCGAAGATCACGGTGTCAGAAGGAATGCCTGCAACTATTTGCCTTGTTCGATGCTGTACTGATAAAATAAGAAAAAAATGAAAAACAACCGTCTGCTTATCATCTTGATCATCGCTCTGACAGCCTGGTGTGCTGTGCTTTCTTCTGAGCTGAGAAACATCAGAAGCAAGGAAGATTCAACGATCGTCAATCAGTATGAAGTGAACGGTTTTTCCACTGATTTCACCAGGATCGTCGATCAGGTGAAGCCGGGTGTCGTCACGATCAGTGCTGACGGAAACATCCTGTCCGGTTTTGTCTACCGGCAGGACGACGAGAACGTCTATATCATCAGCGCCTATCACGGTGTCAGCAACGTCAACAGCATCAACGTGCTGTTCGGTTCATCTTATACAGTGACTGGCGAACTGGTCGGACATGACATCTATACCGATATCGCCCTGATCAGGATCTCCACACCGTATCTGATCGAACCTCTGAAGACCAGTGACGCCGGTCTCCTGCAGCAGGGGGAGTTCCTGCTTTCCATCGGCACACCGATGTCGCAGGATTATGCAGGAAGCGTGGAACTGTGTATGGTATCGGGAAACGACATGCAGATCGACAACACGATTACTGTCGACGATGAGCGTTTTTCCTACTATCTCAATGTCATTCAGTTAAGCAGTGACATGCCGGGCGGCTATTCCGGCAGTCCTTTGTTCAATATGGGCGGGGAAGTCGTCGGCATGAACACGATGGCTGCTTCTTCTTCCATAAGCTTTGCACTGACTGTCAACGAAGCCAAGATCGTAGCCGATCAGCTGCTGTCTGACAAGACGGTGACCCGTTCCGTTTTCGGCATCAAGGGGTCTTTCATCAAGAATATGTATAATTATGAGAAGGCCAACCTCAATATCGGGATCGAAACGATCAACGGCATCTATGTGCAGAAGCTCAAGGAAAACGGACTGGCTTATGCCGCCGGTATCCGTAGCGGCGATGTCGTGACCAAGATCAACGGCGAGGAGATCAGCGATCTCAATTCCTATCTGAAAGCGATGTATTCGGAAAGCGAAGATGTCATTTTTGAATATATCCGCGGCGGTGAGACATTTACCGCAGCAGCCGAACATGATTAGAATAATCTGTGTCGGAAAGGTGAAGGACAAGCATCTTTCCGCTCTGATCGATGATTACTGCAGAAAGATCAGCCGTTATCACAAGATCGAGATCGTAGAAGTCAAGGATGAAGCGATCACTTCCAATGAAAAGGAAGTGCTGGATAAAGAAGGGGAAAGAGTACTGTCAAAGATCACGGAAGGAGAATATGTGATCCTTCTTGATCTGCACGGAAAGAGTATCGATTCGGTCGGCTTTGCGGAAAAGATCGACAGGCTCTTCAATTCCCATTCAAAGATCTGTTTTGTGATCGGCGGTTCCCTGGGTTTAAGCGAGAAGCTGATCGAAAGGGCGGACGAGCGGATGAAACTGTCGGATCTGACTTTCCTGCATCAGATGACCAGGCTGATTATCCTCGAACAGATCTACCGCGGTTTCAAGATACTTCATCACGAAACGTACCATAAGTAAAATTGATGAATTAAAGCGCTTACATCTTGAACTAAAGCGCTTACATTATTATAATTAGTACATAAGGATGAATAATTCTTAAAAGAAATGGAGGGAACGTCATGAAAGAGATCAAGGTATTAGTTGTTGACCCTGTCGGTTTACATGCTCGTCCTGCAACAGTTGCTGTAAACGCTGCAAGTAAGTTCAAATGTGATGTCAAGGTTTCATTCAAGGAGAGATCCGTCAATATGAAATCAATCATGGGTGTTATGTCATTAGGCATCCCTACTCAGTCTGAGATCATGATTACTTGTGAAGGTGAAGATGAAGACGCAGCAATTGCAGCAATCGAAGACATCTTAAGAACACAGAAAGTAATTGAGTAAAACAAAAAAGGGAAGTTGATCTTCCCTTGTTTTCATTTATAAGGAGAATATATGGACTACAGAGAGAATTACGAAAAATGGCTGAATCATCCCAATCTGAGTGAAGAACAGAAGCAGGAACTGAGAAACATGTCCGAACAGCAGATCAAGGACTCTTTCTATACGGACGTCGCTTTCGGCACTGCCGGCATGAGAGGTCTGATGGGGCTGGGTCCCAACAGGCTCAATATCTTTACGATCCGCAAGGCGACACAGGGTTTTGCGAATTATCTGAACAAGAACAGTCTGCATTCCGTGGCGATCGCCTATGACAACCGTTTCAATTCGAAGGAATTTGCCTTTGACTGTGCGGCGCTGCTGGCGGCAAACGGAATCGAGACTTACATCTTCGATTCGCTGAGACCGACACCGGAACTCTCCTATACGGTCAGATATTTCAAATGTGACGGCGGCATCATGATCACCGCTTCCCACAATCCGAAGGAATACAACGGTTACAAGCTTTATGATGAGACCGGCTGTCAGCTGATTCCGGAACTGGCACAGAAGGTCATCGACGAGATTGCCAATCTCGGTGATCTGCTGGATATCGTTCCGCCTGCAGATTATGACAGGAGTCTTGTCCATGTCATCAACAAGGAAGTTGATGATGCCTACTATGCCGACTGTCTTTCCATTCAGCTGAGAAAAGACGTCAATAAGGATTTCAAGATCGCATTCTCTCCCGAACACGGTGCTTCCTATCATCCGGTCATGGATACGTTGAAGATGGCAGGTTATGATGTCGTGGAAGTCGCTGCGCAATCAGTACCCGATCCGGCATTCGGTGCAACAAAGACTCCCAATCCGGAAGAACCCGGTGCTTATGAAGAAGTCCTGAAACTGGCAAAAGAGATCGATGCCAAGCTGCTGCTGGTCTGCGATCCTGACGGCGACAGAATGGGTGTCGGTATCAGACAGGGCGATGATTATATCGTGCTCAACGGCAACCAGACCGGTGCTTTGCTGCTGGAATATATCCTGTCCACATATGAAGATCTGGGTATCAAGGTGGATCATCCCTGCATGTTCAATACGGTCGTCACCAGTGACATCGGCGAAGCGATCGCCAGATATCACGGCTGCGACAACGAGAGGACACTGACCGGTTTCAAGTATATCGGCAATAAGGTCAGACAGTATGAAAAAGACCATGCCAAGACTTATGTCTTCGGTTATGAGGAGTCCTACGGTTCCCTGATCAAGCCGTTTGTCAGAGACAAGGATGCCACACAGGCCTGCCTGCTGCTGGCTGAAGCGTGCGCCTATTATCTGTCACAGGGCAAGACCCTCATGGATGTCATGAATGAGGCTTATGAGAAAGTCGGTTACTTCTATGACACCCAGTTCTCGATCATGCTTCCGGGTGCCGACGGTGCCGTGAAGCTGCAGGAGATCATGTCCAATATCCGCAACAATCCGCTTGAGGTTCCGGGATACAAGACCCTCAGGATCGAGGATTTCAAGCTGCAGAAGGCTTATGAAAACGGAGAAGAGAGCGAATTTGCCCAGCATGACGTATCCGATGTATTAAAATATTATCTGGAAGACGGTTCTTTCATTGCGATCAGACCCAGCGGTACTGAGCCGAAATGCAAGTGCTATCTTTCCGTAAAGGATACGAGTATGGATAAGGCCAAGGAGAAATGCGACGGCTTCATCTCATACGTCAGGCAGATGATGCAATGATCGATGAAATAAAGACAAAAGCAATCAAGGAAGGCGTGCCCATCATCAAAGATGAGGGGCTTGCCTTTCTTTTAAATTACATCAGTGAACATCACTGTAAACAGATCCTGGAACTGGGCACGGCGGTTGGGTATTCGGCTATCAGCATGGCGAAGCTTTCGAAGGATATCCATATCGATACGATCGAAAAGGATCCGGACATGTATGAACAGGCATTTAAGAATATCAGAGAGAATGATCTTGAGGATCAGATCAGCCTCTTTTTCATGCCGATCGAAGATTTTGTGAGTGCGAAGCACTATGACCTGATCTTCGTCGATGCGGCCAAGGCCCAGTATGGAAAATACACCGAACAGTTCCTTGATAATCTGAGTGAGGACGGTGCCATGATTTACGATAATATGATCTTTCACGGACTTGTTTACGACATTGATCATATCACTTCCAGAAGCCTTAAAAGCCTTGTGAAAAAGATCGTTAAGTTTTCAGAAATGGTGCATAATGATGAGCGTTTTGATATAATGGACTTTGATAATATCGGAGACGGGATTCTCGTTCTGACCAGGAGGAAAAGTGGAACCTAAAAATGTTATGCTGCTGGGTTTTGTCAATCAGGCAGTGGATTATCTGAATAAACATATGGATGATCAGCTCGACAGCTCGCTGACGGAACTGAAAAATATCGATCTGGAATCACTCAAAAAGCAGCTGGATGAAGAACTGAACGGTTCTGTCAGTTCAACAGTGGAATCGCTGCTGAATGCCGGTTCGGATGCGTTTGAAAAATTCATCGACCGCAACAAGAGTGAAAGTCTGTCGTCAGAATTCGACAGGATTTTTGACGTGAGCCTGGATGATGAAAAACCGGCAGAGGAAAAGGATTCACTGCAGGATCTGCTGTCTATGTACCATATGGATTCCGCACCTGAAACAAAGAAAGAGGATACCCCGGAGAAGGAAGAGGAAAAGGCAGAACTGAAGCAGGAAGAGGAAAAGGAAGAACCGAATCAGGAAGAACAGGAAGAGGAAACGACCTACGAACTGACGGAAGAAGAATCCAAACTGCTGCAGATGATCGCCAATAACGTCAACAGAAAACCGGATGACAGACAGGAAGATGTTCTTTCCGGTGCGAATAAGGAACTGGATTCGATCTTCTCCGAACTGGTGGAAGCTGAAGACGAAGTACTGAAAAACAGCGAAGCGGAAGAAAAAGCGAAGACCGACATCGAAAAACCGGTCACCGTCGTTCCGGAAAAGATTGACGGCGAGGCTTACGGCTATATTGAAAATCCGCTCGTCGATATGAATATTCCGGATCCGGATCTGGATCTGGTCTTCCCGGAACAGGTCGAGAAAAATGACATTATCCAGCTGATCAAGGATATCCAGCCTCTTAGTGATGCTTATTACAACAGGGTGGAGAGTCTGATCGATCTTCAGGAAAAGGAAGAAGCGCAAAAAAAGAACGAAGGAAAGCAGGAAAGCCGTTATGTCAGTTCCCTGATCGATGACCTCAAGGCCAAGATGAGCAAGGAAGATGAGGACAAGAGGGAAGAGGAAGAGGCTTACAGGCAGGTTTACGAAAGTATCCGCAAGACCTATCCGTATCTTTCCAACGGTTTCATCAGGAATGTCTATGAACTAAAAGAATCGATCGCTTCCGAGTATCCGGAAGAAGAGAATATCATTATTCTCCATCGTACCGTTTTCCGCAACGTTGAGAATCTCAGACAGTATGTCGAGATCGCCTTGAAACACGGCTATCTGATCAATGCCGACGAGAAGAAGATGATCGTCGATGTCATGAAGGCCTATGTCAACAGCGACGGCAAGATCATCACTTCGATCTTTGAAGTGGCGAATCAGTCGGCACTGCTCAACGGCGAATATGAAGGCTACCGCGTCTTGTTTGAAGACGATTTATAGAAAAAAGGTGAGGTAATTTGAATATGACTGGTAAAAATCCGTATGAAAAACAGGAAGAACTGGATATCCCCGATTTCATCGAAGATAAGACAAACAGCGACAGCAGTATCGATATGTCGATCTTCAAGATGAGCGATGATGAGCTCTATGATGATGTTCCGGCGGAAGAATCCGATTTTGAAGATGATTTTGAGGAACTCAAATCAAAGAAGAAGAAAAAAGGCAACGGTGCGCTGATCCTTTGTCTTCTCATCATCTTCCTGCTGCTGGCATGCTGCGGCGGTGCCGCTTTCTATGCCTACAAGCAGCATGAGGCTTATGTCAAGGCCAATACAGCATACCTGCAGATGCAGGCCAATGAAGAGAATTACAAGAAGCAGATCGCTGATCAGGCTGCGACCATTGAAACATTGAGCAAGCAGATCGAGGAGATGCAGAAGAATGATGACGCCATGGGCGAAGGAAAACTGATCTACGAGATCGTTGACGGCGGCATGTATTTCCGTAAGGAACCGACATCCGATGCCGAGCTCACGACGTATAACGGTGCCAGCACAGCCGAAAACGGTGAAAAATACAAGGTCATCGAAGTCGTCAATGACAAGGACTACGGTGACAAGTACAAGTGGGCAAAGATCGCCGATGAGGTGTACTTCTGCCTTGGCACTGAAGGTGAAGTCTGGGCCAAAGAGGTCAATTCATAAGCAGGTTGATGACCTGCTTTATTCTCTGCGGGAATTATGGAAGACGTAATCAGAATCAAAGGCGGCCGTAAGCTCAACGGGGAAGTCATAGTCTCTTCATGCAAGAACTCTGTCGTAGCGATACTTCCTTCCGTCGTGCTGGCCAGTGAAATCGTCAAACTGTATGATGTTCCGGATATCAAGGATGTTCAGATCCTGATCAAACTCCTGGAGTTTTTGAATGTGTCCGTCAGAGCCGACGGCGATGAACTGACCATCGATCCGACCAATATCACCAATATCGATCTGCTCGATGACGATGTCATGAAGTTAAGGGCATCGTATTATTTCATGGGTGCGCTCTTGGGAAGATTCAAACATGTCCGTATGTATTCGCCGGGCGGATGCAATCTGGGTCCCAGACCCATCGATCTGCATCTCAAGGGTTTTGAAGCACTGGGCGCCAGGATCAGCCAGGAAGGCAATATCATCGAGATCACAGCCGACGAACTGACAGGCGATGACATCTATCTGGATTTCGCTTCTGTCGGTGCGACGATCAATATCATGCTGGCGGCATGTTTTGCCAGAGGCAGGACGACGATCGAGAATGCTGCCAAGGAACCGGAAATCATCGACCTTTCATCCATGTTAAACAAGATGGGCGCTCAGATCAGGGGAGCCGGAACTTCCGAGATCACGATCAACGGTGTCACCAGGCTCAAAGGCTGTATCCACGATATCATTCCCGACCGCATCGAGGCCGGAACCTATATCATTGCTGCCGCAGCCTGCGGTGAAGACGTCACCGTCAGCAATGTCATTCCCCAGCATATCGAAGCTCTGACTTCCAAACTGGAAGAGATGGGTGTCAGGCTCGAACAGGGTTCCGATTATGTCAGAGTCCTGAAATCGGATGATCTGAAGGCTGTTGATATCATCACCCAGCCGTTCCCCGGTTTTGCGACCGACCTGCAGCAGCCGCTGACTGCGCTTCTGACAAAGGCAGAAGGCGATTCCAGGATCGAGGAGACGATCTATGCAGAGCGTTTCAAACACTGCCGGGAGCTCAATGAAATGGGTGCCAATATCGATTTTAAAACCGGAGAGTCGACGGTCCACGGTCCGACGCCCTTGCACGGAGCGGATATCTTTGCGACCGATCTGAGGTGCGGAGCATCGCTTGTCATCGCCGGACTGATGGCCAAAGGCGAGACAGTGATCCACAATGCCTACCATATTTACCGCGGTTATGATTCGATCGTCAGCAAGCTCAGGGCGATCGGTGCGGAAATCGAATAAAAATGCCGATTTTTATTGCATTTTAGATACATAATTGTTAGAATTATTAAGCATGAAAACTTACTTTGGGTTGACATGATACTCAAGGCGGAAGGGAGATTAAAGATGAAAAAAGGTATTCATCCTGATTATTACAGAGTTACTGTTACCTGCGCAGGCTGCGGTACGACATTCGAGACCGGTTCTACCAAGAAGGACGGCATCAAGGTCGATACCTGCTCAAACTGCCATCCGTTCTACACGGGCAGACAGAGATTTGCGGCATCCGCAGGCAGAATTGAAAAATTCAATAAGAAGTATGGCTTGACCAACAAATAGAGGAATGAATCCTCTATTTTTTTGGTTATAATTAGTTATGAGGTGAATGTTTATGTATCAGAGTTACAGAGACGGCTGGATCGAAACGATCAGCGGATGCATGTTTGCAGGAAAGACAGAGGAACTGATCAGAAGGATCAAGGTCCTGGAATTCGCAAAGAAAGAGATCATGGTCTTCAAACCGAAGATCGATGACAGATATTCAAATACCAGAGTCGTATCCCATGCGGGATCTTCTGTTGAATCCCACGTCATCTCCGATGCTGCGGAAATACTGGATATCATCAAAGATACGACTCAGGTCGTAGCGATCGATGAAGCGCAGTTTTTTGATGACAATATCTGTGCTGTCTGCAACGAGCTGGCTGACAGAGGCATCCGTGTCATGGCTGCCGGACTTGATACCAATTTCAAGGGCGAGCCTTTTGGACCGATGCCGCAGCTGATCACGGAAGCGGAATTCGTCACCAAACTGGCTGCTGTATGCAACAAATGCGGTGCGCCGGCGACGCGTACACAGCGTATCATCGACGGAAGACCGGCTTCCTACAATGATCCGATCATCCTGGTCGGTGCATCGGAGAGCTATGAAGCCAGATGCCGTCACTGTCACGAAGTCCCGGACAAACCGAAAGTGAAATTTGGAAAGTAATATGGACGCAAAGATTATCAAACTGCAGGAAATAGAGAAGCGTTATCTTGAGATCAATGATCTTCTGATGAATGAAGACATCGTTTCGGATGTGAAGAAATACACGAAACTGTCCAAGGAACAGGCTTCTTTAAAAGCTGCCTATGAGGCTTATCAGAACTATAAGAAGTATTCCGCGATCATTGAAGACGGTCAGGAGATGCTGAAGGATTCCGATCCGGAGATCAGGGAGATGGCTTCGATGGAGATCGAAGATGCCAAAGAGAACCTGGAAAAGCTCGATAAGCATATCGAAGAACTGCTTCTGCCCAGAGATCCGGAAGACAGCTATGACTGTCTGGT
>JAEEGF010895107.1_pt1 | contig 15919 bp, 10 predicted proteins | sample 9134171 | NCBI WGS metagenome assembly JAEEGF01 (sample SAMN16246542, study PRJNA631951) | gut metagenome | biome: gut microbiome; feature: rumen; material: AP-attached | host: Bos | place: Iran: Karaj | collected 2018-10
CCCAGCTTTTCCTCCAGCTTGCTGAGAAAATCTGCGCTGAAGGTAACCCGGCCCTGCTCATTCTGAGTCCCTTCCATGTTAAAGGCCTTGCCCAGGGCAGCTAAAAGCAGAGCGCGGGTAGCGTTGTTTGCGGCCTTTTGCTCCGGGGTACGGCTCAAAAAACTGAAGAACTTGTAACGCCCCTTGGCAGTAACGGAAATCTTGCCGTCCGCGCCGTTACCGGACGAAGCATTGATGATGGTATTTTCGTCGCATCCATATTTGAAGCGCTCAACGCTCAAAAGACCTTAATGCAGAAAGACTGTCAGTCATACTGTTCTCCAGGCAAGTTTGCTATATCTGTTCGCGAATCTGTTATTAAGAGCGGCAGCCGCATTATAGGCAAAAAAAAACCGGGCGGCGCAGCCCTTTTTCTGAAAACGTTTTACCAGCCGGTAAAAGTGTGACTGATTATGACATTTCCGAAAAAATATTCCCCGGCTGCCGCAGGAGGCTCCTGATAAGAGTCATGTGATTCGGGGAGGTTAACGGCTGACGCTCCGCGCTCAGCCCCGGAATTTCCGGGCTTATCCGGGGTTGTGCCTGGATCAAATATTTGACAAAAGTGTAACAACCCGCTGTTTTTTTCGTTTTAATATTAACCGGGATAAAGGGATTTGCTTTTTCGCTGAACCTGTCCGGAATCGAATCTTTGCCGCTCCGGTGCCGTTGCGCGGGGGCACTGTAAAAAAGGAATGCAAAAATGACTGGTGTTAACATTAATAACAATCTGAATATTGATCACGGCAACATCATAGACAATAATCAGGCCGTCAATGCCGAGAACCGCGCCGGCAACCGTCCGGAGGGCAATGTCGTTCATCCGGAAGGCGGTAATCAGAACCTGGAGATTCAGGCCCGGAATAACGAGGTCAGAAATACCGCTGACAGGTATCCCCGGGCTTCTCCTTCAATGGCGCAGAAGTTTGCCGGCATTGAGTCCCGTGTCAAAGACGCTGCCGATGGCAGAGAGCATATGACGCTGGGGGATCTTATGAAGCTCCTTCAGGATCACTCGGAAACTAAGAAGACCTCCCGGATGTTGTTCACGAGTGCCAAGGGCGCTATGGATCTCGATAAATTTGCCGGGGAGATGGTTAAGTCTCTGGTGAATACCTACTGCTTCGGAAACCGGCGGGAGCTCTCTGAGGATGCGGCCCGGCTTAAAGCAGATGCGACCAAGCTTCTGGATACCATTATGAATGGCAGCTACAATTCGGAGAATCGGGACAAAATTAAAAGCCAGCTTTCCGGGATAGCGGAGAGACTTTCCATCTACGTGGATGGTCAGGGGGCGCTAGCTCAGGAAGATAAAAATCGGGCGATGACTCTCATCAGCGATATCAAGAAAAAATACTCTGATATTATCGATAACCGCTTTGAACTGAAGCAGAAGGTACTTAAGTCCATGGAATCCAATGTCAAGATCAGCTTTAAGAGCGCTGAGGATCTCCTGGGCATGGGCGGTTTGCTGCAAAAATGCGAAAACTACCTTACCGGAATCGGGAAGAAGGCGGATCTGGGGATATTCTTTAATCTCCCTTCCATTGATGCCCAGAAGATGGTGAATGAGTTCGCTTCCGGAGAGACCAGCTTCCGGGATGTCATGGATTCAAACGAAAAGGATCCCCGGACTCTGAGTCTCCTGCGGGATTTTTCCAAAAGCAGCATGAAACGGTTCGGGAAAGAGCTTCAGGATCTTGATAATGCCCGGAACAGCATTAACGAAAAAAAGGCCGAGGTTCTTCAGGATCTCGACGCTAATGGCATGGGGGCGGAAGACACCAGGAAGGCCGTGACTAAATTTTGCAATACGGTTCTGGATCGCATCAAGCAGCTTAATCTTATCAAAGAGGATGCCGCATCATATCTCTCAGAAGGGGATGAGGAAACTCTTTACGCCGGCGCAGGCAAGGATCATGCTTCCCGCATCAGCGCCGAAGTGGCGACATTCAGGGAGGTTTTAAATACCATTAAGGCAGGAACGGGAGATAACCTGGCAAGGCTGGCTGAAGGGAACGGCGCCCTGTTTGCCCATGTCCTGAAAACCGTGGATTACTCCCCGATGCTGTTGCAGAGACTTATGAAGAGTCCGGAGTTTACGGATTCCCTCCTCAGACTGGAGGCCCGGGATCTTTCCGATAATGAAGTGCGGGACTGCATCAATAACATCTCTTCCGCTCTCATTCAAGCCAAAGTCAGCGATTCCACCATGCTTTCCCAGCTCTTAAGCGGCATATCCCGGGACAATCTTTCCGAGTCCGCCGGCGTGATCATGGATCATCTCCCCCAGAAGCTGGAGCTTACCAATGACGTTCTGGCCTGCATCAATTTGATTGTTAACGACGGTGCTGGCGATCATGCCGAAGACAAGACCACCATGAATATCACCATGCAGGATCTGAAAACGGCTTACCAGAGGATCTGCCAGCCCGGAAACAATCTGGTGCGGACTCTGAAAAGAAATAACTGCTTTAACGATCTCCAGACGGTGGAAAACATCATTCTCAAGGCGGCCTATCATCAGTATCTGGCCGATCATCCCACCGCTCAGGATAAGGCCCAGGGCTTGCAGGAGGACTTCAGGAACAATGCCGGCTTCCGGGCGGCAATGGGCATTGTGGACAATGCCGACGAGGCCGCAGCAGACAACAACAAGGTTTATATCGGAAGATACGACGGCTTTGATCCCGTGACGGTCAATATCAAGAATACCCAGATGACCACCTTCCTCAAGTTCTTCAACCTGGCCATGCACCATAGTGATTTTGCGGAAAGCTGCGGCAAGCTGTCGGCGGTTCATGTTACCCAGAGAATCGCGGAAGCCATGGGGCCGAAGGCTCTGGACTTTATGAACGGCAAAGAGCAGGTTTTCAAGAATCAGGCCGACATTGGGAATGAGCAGAAACAGGAATTCGACAGGCTCCGTAACGAATTAAGGGAATGCGAAACCGGCGGCGATGTTTTGAAGCTTCTGGAGAAGGATGAAAACATGGCCGTGATGACCAATATTTTTATCGCTTCCCAGAAGACGACTCTTGATGAAATCAGACAGCATAATCAAGATGCCATTAATGCGAACCGCGAGCTCATCAATAACCTCCATCTTAAAGATCTGGTGGAATTCAGTCATAAATCCTCTTCCGCTGTGGGAACCGAGGCTAAGAACATTGAGAGTGCCGAGGAACTCCTTAAGGATGTGTCGAAATTGCAGGGGAGCCAAGGACTGGGGGTGCTGGCCGCCTCTCTGGAGACCTTGGGTGCCAGAACCATACTGGATATTCTGCCTAAGGGACAGACCTGTTTCGGGATCTCTGCGGAGGATTTCAAAAATCCCGCCAAGATTACAGCCATTCGCGAAGCCCTGGCAAGGGTGCCCTCGGAAATGCGGGAATCCTCAGACTTTAAGTTTGCCTTTATGACCTATGTCAAGCTCAGACATCTGGCTCTGGACAGCAAAGCGCTCCAGACCGAGGCGGCTCTCATCAATTGCCATCCGGACAAAGAGGAATTTGAGTCCCGCCTGGTGGAACTGAACTATATGGCCCAGATATTCAATCCCGGCAATCAGAATAATGCAAATGTTGTCGCTAACGCTATGGGGGAGTTTACCGTTCTCACAGAAAACTACCACGATGATAATGCCATTCTCAGCTTTTGCCTGCAAAAGAGCCAGGTTTCCAAAAATGCCTGCCTTACCGCTCTTAATAATCTGAAGCTCACCGATGAGATGTTCGATCCCAAAAACAATATTTTTGTGGAGAACGAGAAGGAAGGAGAGCAGCTGAAAAAGGATCTCCAAAAATTTATTGATACGGCCCGGAAGGAGCTCCGGAAAAACCGGGCTCATCCCGACCAGATCATGCGAAATCTTTACGCCAATGTTTCCTCAAAGCTGGCTCAGGATCGCACTCATAACATTTCCAGCGCTCTTATGTACCTGTCGCCGTATTTGGCTGCGGAATTTAATGAGGCTTCCGGGGACAGCCACGAGCAGAAGCTTACCGATACCTTTAAAGCGATCTTCCCTTCGGACAAGACTGCGGTTTCCGAACTCAAAACGGCGCTGGTAAGCACCACCACCGGATTATCCCGCTCTCTTTCCGAGCTTATGACCGGTTTCCGGAGGGCCAGCGCCGCCGATGATGTCCGGGTGAGCGAGCTTATGAATAACGAGTTTGTCACCCTGCTGGCGGAGAAGGCACTTCGCAAGGTGGCTTACGACAATAAATTCAAGACCTACGCCGATTTTAAGTATGATTTTTCCAATAACGACACCCTTAACGGCAAAACCAAGGACGCCCTGATCAAAGAGGCCGCGCGCCATCTCAAGGCCGATCTGGCGGTGGATGACGTGGTGCTGGAAAAGATGATAAGGCAGCTCACCTCCTCGGATCTTTACAGCAATGACACCACCAGTAAGTCAAAGCACGCGAAAAGAGCATTGCGGTATGCGGGCCGGGCCATTCGTTCCTCCAAAGTGGTGAGCAGCATCACCAATATCTTTAAGGGGATTAAGTCCTTCTTTAGCTCCCGCAAGGATCCCAAGGTGTATGAGGCGATTTCCGGCAAGGTGCTTACCAGCCTGAATGACGGAGAGATGCTGGTGCATACCAAGGATAACAAGATTACCCTGGAGGCCGGAAAGAACTTTGAGGTGTGCAAGCTCCAGATCGGAGCGAAGGCCAGACTGTCTCTGGGAGCCGGCTCCGCTCTTGAAATCGAGCGTCTGGAGGAAGGCGGGTATACCTTCCGGATGTCCGCGAATATCACTGCCGGAGCAGGCGCCGGCGGCACCATCGGCACCGTTACTGATCCCACGGTGTCCCTGGAGGCGGAGGTGAACGGCAAGTATCAGAAGACCTATGCGGTTACCCTGGGAGAAGAGGATGCCGCGGATTTCCTGGCCAAGATCATGGCCGGCCGGCTGGAGCGCTCCGATTTCCAGAAGGCGAAGGATCTCCGGGCCGAAACCGCGAAGTCCTTTGATTTCGAGGCCTCCGCGGAAGCCGGGATCAAGGGAACCGGGCAGATAATCAAGGGCGGCGAGGATACCAGCATGTATGATCCCTGGCAGTTCTCCGCCAGCGCCGATGTGGAATTATCCAAGGAATGGGTGCGGGAGACCGGGGCTACCACCCAGACCTTTACCAAGAATACTTCGTTTTCCGCTTCCGTGGGAGTAGAGGCCTCATTCTCCCTGAAAAACCAGCTTCTGGACGGCGCCAATCCCGATGAACTGAAGGAAAAGGCAGATGACAAGATCAGCGAGCACAAGGAAAAAGCCGGTCTTGACGAGGATGAGGAACTCACCCTGGGGGATCTCCCTGATGAAGCGCTCAAGGGCACTGAGATCAAGAATTACAACGACAAGGCCAAGGATATTGACTCCTGGAACAAGATTGCGCACTTCTTTACCGATCATAAGAAGGCTCTCAACGATCAGGTCTTCAGCAAATACATTGTTGACAAGTTTTCTTCTCACAAGTATCTGTCTACTGACAAGCAGGACTGGGCCTGGAAGGACGATGTGGAGAAATGGGAGTTTGACAAAAACCGTTTTATTGCGGAAAGCCTGGTAAATTTTGCCAAAACCAATATTACCAATAACGCCATGGCCGATGTGGATGACTTCGTTAACTGGCTTGGTGACAAGGTTCCCGGGATAAAGCAGGCGAAGAGTTTTGCCAAAACCGTAAAAGGGCTGGTTACCTCCTTCGAGGGACTGATAAACAGGCTGGATACGACTCATTTCAGGTTTAACCTTGATATTGAGGCCGGCACCGATGCCAATGAACTCCTGAACATTAACGTGGGAGTCACCTATCAGTGCGATGATACCAGATCCTTTGAGACCAACCTTCTCCAGAATGATCTCAAAAAGGTGGATCGGCACACCACCATTACCCCGGAGACCAAGGGCGGCGAGAGCAACGTGATGACCAAGAACATTAAGTTCCTCACCAAAACCATGAAGCAGTACGGTTTCACCAAGAGACAGATGGACAAGGCCATTGCCAAGCTGAATCTCATCCAGAACAGCGGTGAAAATCTGGAATCCATGGAAATTGTCCGCACCGGCAAGAAGTCGGCTCTGGCTCGGATCCGCAAGGAACTCGGCAATACTGAAAAGGGCAATCTGGCCAATAAGATCGGCAAGAAGGTGGATGCCATGAAGGATGAAGATTTCCTGCCTCTGAAGATTGTTTTTAATACCACCAGGAAGATTGATGCCACAGCAGCCAAGATAAGCGTCGGCGGGGTGTTCAAGGTCAGCATTTCGTCTGAGGAATCTCTGGTGAAAAACAATTCCTACGAGGTTGAATTTTGATAGTCGTCAAGGCCTCCGGCGTAATCATAAGCCGGAGGCAGAGGAAAGAGGAAAACTGAAATGACTGAAAGTCTGAATGAAATATTTGCAAAGTGCGAAATGCCGCTCCGTCCGCTGAATCCGGAAACCGGCATTTCTGAAAATGATCTTAACGACATGCATGTGACCCTGGCCTGTGATAAGGAGCAGAACCGGCTTTCAGTTTCGGGAATCATTATGGAGATCGAGGATCTGTACCAGCCCGCCTTCAAGGATCTCCAGAAAACCATTCTCAGCCTGAATGACGCGGATTTTCTGCCGGACAGCTTCCGCATCGGGATCAACCTGCCGGAACTGACGGTGGAGATCCTGTCCTCTCTGGATCTTAGATGCAGTCATGATGATCTCAGGGCGGCTCTGGAATTGCTGATAAGGCGTCTTACCTTTTACGGCATTGAAAGCAGAAAGCGGATTTTTGCCGCATACGCGGAGCTCAGCAGCGGGGCGTAAAAATTGTTTGGCAGGGGGAGAGAATTACCGGCTGCCGGGACTCTTTTCCCGGTTCCGTTCATTCCTGCTTTTTCGTCAGAGCCCCTTTCCTGTTTTCCGCCGGTTATTCTTCCGTACGCGGGGCTTTTCCTCTTCAGTCAGCAGGCAAGTCCTTTCCGGCTAATCTCCTTCTTATGCGGTGTCAGACAAAAAAAGGCGCAGCCGTTAAGCCGCGCCCTGAGGCATAAAGGGAAGCCATTAAGCTCCCGGATCTGGTCAGTTCTTGTTAAGCCATTCCCGGAAGGCCTTTCTGGTAGCCGGATCCGCGCTGTTATAGATTGACTTCAGACCGTCCAGCATCTGCTGATTAACCTGAACGGCATTTACTGCGGGCTGATTTTGAGTGTCAGTCTTGGGCTTCTGGGGCAGCCCGGCTTCCGGGGTCATGGGGATGCCCTCAGGAGACTGCAGGTTCTTCCCTTCGCTGTTCTGGAGATAGGTGTTTCTGGCCTCGGCGGTGGATTTAATGGTGTCAGGGCAGTCCTTGAAGCCGCTGTCCCGACAGCTGGAAAGCTTCTGATCGTTCCGGTTCTGCTTTACGGTGTTTTCCGGAGAAACATAGAGCAGTCCCAGAGAATTCAGCTCGGTCAGAAAATCCCGATCCAGCTGAAACCCCTTGTCAGACTGGAGGATAAAGTAGGAAGCCTTGTCCTTGGAGACGCTTTCGCCGTTGTTGGTGATGGTGATGGTCTGGTGATCGGCAAAGTCCTGAGCGCTGTTGTAATCACGGATGCGGGGGTAAGTAAAGGTAATGGAGTCGTTTTCCTGAATATCCGGAATATTGATGACTATGGGATCTGAAGCCGTGGCGATAATCTGATCCCCGCCATGCTTGAAAAGACCTTTGAAAAAAACCACGATCTGATGCTGACCGGGAGCGAGTTCAATCTCTCTGGTGTCAGATATCAGGCTGCTGGTCTTGGCTCCGTCCACTATGATGATGCTGTAATTCTTAGGGGTGGCAAAGGTGGCGGCTCCGGCGGTCAGGGACATCCCCAGCAGGACGGCGCCGGCTAAAATAGATGAAAAAATCTTCATGATTACCTTAATGGGTCCGGGTGGAAAATCCGTTTTCGTTTCTCCAAAAACTGCGGCAGACAGGCAATCCCATTCGTAAAACCCGACGCTGCCGGTACCGTTCTCAGTACTTTGAGAAGTATATCAAAATTGCCGTTGATTTTTAAGAAATAAGGCAGGAAAACCTGTGATTTTTTTTAGGGGGCCGGGAGCTTTTCCGGGAGCCGGCGATTTTCTGCCTGATGAAAAGACAGGCTCCGGCCCGGAAAACAGGCGGAGCCGGAGTTTCCGGAACAAAATCCGGCTCATCAAACGGCGCCGGAGAGTGATAGAATATTTGAAACCCCTTTCTCAGCATTCCCGGTCTCTGCTTTCTTCAGCCTGCCATGCCTCCGGGAACCGCAAAAATCTCTGGATGAAATATGTTTTTGGAACGCATAGAAATAAAGAACTACCGCGGTATTTCGAGAATGTCCGCGGCCTTCAATAAAAAAACCGTGTTTATCGGCGAGAACTCCTGGGGAAAAACCTCCCTGCTCCGGGGCCTGGCCTCGCTTCTGGGAAACGGCGATATTCCCTATGAGTTCACCGAGGAGGATTTTCATAAGGATTATCAGGAATACCGGGAGGAGTACCGCAAGGGGGAAGCCGCCCCCCGGGAACGGCAGCTCAGCTTTGTGCTGACCTTCCGGGAGGGGCATCTCGGTTCCGCCATGAGCACCATGAAGCTGAGCCGGCTCAAGCCCTGCTGGGTGCGGGGGAAGGATTCCTTCTGCCGGGTTTATTATTATGCCGGAGCCACCATGAATGCCAACGGCACCATTTTTACCACCCACGGCTTTCTGGATCGGAACGGCGTTCTCATGAATATGAATACCATGAGACAGGTGCGCTGTCTTCTGGGGCTGAGTCCGGTATTCCGGATCCGGGACAGCCGGCAGGTGGCCATTACCGACAGAGCCGACGTTCCCGTTCCGGACGACGGGGATCCTCTGGCGCCTTCCGCTGCCAGCCAGGAGAAGCTGATGGAGCTTTTTCGGGCGGTAAGCGCCACCGACGGGGAGGTGATCCCGGTGAAGACGGTCAGAGAAGGGATCGATGCCATCAATATCCTGTTTGAGCATTACTTTTCATTTATACCGCCGCTTATGGGCAAAAGAACCGGCCGGAGGCGCCGCACCTTAAACGAGATTGTGGCCCGGCCCATATCCAACGAATCCCTGGGCTCTCTTAAAAAGCTCATCAGGAATTCCAGTCCCCGGGAGGTGCGCATCCTGCTGGGCTATATTGCCGGATCCCTCCTGGATGCCACCGGAGGACGCCGCATCGACCGGCTGGCCAAGCCCATTGTGATCTTTGAGGATATTGAAAGCCGGCTCCATCCCACGGTGCTTTTTAACGTCTGGAATATTCTGGATCTTCTTCCCATGCAGCAGATTATCACCACCAATTCCGGGGATATTCTCACCACGGTAAGTCTTGAGGATATCAGACGCTGCGCCCGGAAATCCGATATGACCTGCTGCCATCAGGTAGACGAAAGGAAGTTTACCAGCGATGATCTCAGAAAAATCGCCTTCCATATCCGCCTTAACCGCCCCACGACGCTTTTTGCCCGTTCCTGGGTCTTTGTGGAAGGGGAGACGGAAATCTGGCTTCTGAACGAATTCGCCTCCATTCTGGGGCTCTCCCTCCCGGCGGAGGGTGTGCGTCTTGTGGAATACGCCCAGTGCGGAGCGGCCCCGCTTATCAAGCTGGCCAGTCAGCTGGGCATCGTCTGGCATCTTATCGCTGACGGCGACGAGGCGGGGATCAAGTATGCCAGTCAGGCTTCTCACGCCGGCGGCGGCAACCAGGTAACTCTGCTGCCGTGCAGCGACATTGAGCACTTTCTGTTTGAGAACGGGTTTGAAGAAGTTTACCGGAAGGCCTCCCGTCTTACCGGCCGCTCGGAAACCGAAGGCCGGATCATTGAAGTCGCCCTGAAAAAAATGACCAAGCCCGGCATGGCCCTGGCCATTGTGGACGAGGCCCGGAAACGGGGCCGCAAGGCGGTGCCCCCGCTTCTCCAGAAGCTTTTTGCCCAGATAATCGCCCGGACGGTGTCATAGCCGAGCGCAGCCGGAACGGCCGGGCAACAAAAAACCGGCTCCGGAGTTAACCGAAGCCGGCAGGGAATCAGGGGCAGGCCGGAAATGCTCAGGCGGCCTTGATTTCCCGGAGAAGATTCTGAATGATGTAGGGATTGGCCGCTACGATGTTGCCGTTTTTGGCATATTCGGGCTTGCCTTCGAAATCGGTGATGATGCCCCCGGCCTCGCGTACCAGAAGCTCGCCGGCGCAGAAATCCCAGGGCTTGAGACAGAGCTCAAAGTAGCCGTCCATGCGGCCGGCGGCCACATAGGCCAGATCCAGACTGGCGGCACCGGCTCTCCGGATATCGGAGCAGCGATCCATGACCCGGGTGAGAATTTTCCGGTAATGCTCCATATGCTGCCGCTGTCTGAAGGGGAAGGCGGTGGCAAAAATCCCGGTGTCAAGAGTCTTAAGGTCGCTTACCCGGATTTTCTTATTGTTAAGAATGGCTCCCTCGCCCTTGGCGGCAGTGAACATTTCGTTTCTGATGGGATCGTAGACCACGCCCACGGAGGTAATGCCTTTGATTTTAATGCCGATGGAAACCGCCACATGGGGAATGCCCTTGAGGAAATTGGCGGTGCCGTCGATGGGATCGATGACCCAGAGATAATCTGAATCCTGACCGGCCTGGGAATAGCCGCTTTCTTCGGCCAGAACGCCGTGTTCGGGGTAGTAGCGGGCGATCACCTTTCTGATGGCGATCTCGCATTCCTGATCCACATTGGATACCAGATCATCCTTGGCCTTTTCCTGCACGGTAATATGATCCCGGTCTTCAAAGTTTCTGTTGATGATTTCCCCGGCGGCGCGGGCGGCTCGCACAGCGATGCCTAAAAGTCCTTTCGGAGTAGCCGGAGTCTTTTTTGCGGCAAAGGAGCCGCGGGTATCTTTGGATGCTGATTCCATGATGGTAACTCGAATGCTGATTGCTGATGGGTTAAAGATCGCATGGTCAGTAATTGACCACCGGAGGGAATTATACATGAATAATGTGATCCTGAGCAAATTATACTCAGATTTTTTGAGATGCTTTATAATGCGGCCATGATGCGGGAACGCTGCCGCGGTAATACGGAAACATTGCGGCAACAATGCGGAAAACCTGAATACCTGCCACTTACGGAGAATTACCCCTATGCAAATTGCGCTCAACTACAATGACTCTCTGGAGCTTTTGCGCGGAGCCGGAATCTACGGTTCGCCTGCCGATGTCTACGGTCTTCTTATGGGCCTCATTGCCGGCGGCTACCGGGAGGACGGCCGGGATTTCGAGGAACTGACCCTGAATCTCATCAATGACGGCGAGCCCATGCCCCGCAATGCCCGCACCTGGCAGAGAGAGACAGTAAGCGGCATTATTGAACAGTATCTTTCCGGCGAGGGGATGCGCCTTCTGCTGCCGGGAGACGGGAGCCGGGCCTCCGAGAGGGCGGCCGCCCTGATTGAGCTGGCCCACGGCTTCATTACCGGATTTTCTCTCCGGAAGAACAAGAAGAAGGACAGCGAGCTTTCCCGGGAGGCCCGGGAGTTCATCAGGGATCTCAGCGAGTACTGCCGGGCTTCTTCTGAGGTTGAGGACGGAGAGGAATTCGAGGAAACCTTTGTCATTCTCGCGGATCACTTTTCATCCGGAGCGCAGATCTGCTTTGAGGAATGCGCCGGGAATCTTTACCCCAGAGCTCATGCCGGAGAGGATTTTGTGCTGGAGGATGATGACGGGGGAGCTCCGGTAAAGCTCTCTCAGGAACGGGAAAACGTCCATAATATGGAAGAAGCCGGCTGGGAGCGGAAGACCCGCGTTTCCGTTCAGGACAATGACTGAAAGGGCTGAAGAAGGTTTTCAGGAAAGCTCTGCATGATTTGTGTGCAAGTCCGGACTTTTCATAAGAAAAACGATATTTTTGATGTGGCGAGGTCGGGTGACTATGTTACAGCCAGCTGCAAATGTGATATATTTAACACTAGCAAAAACTCTGAAAACCTTTTTTTCGAGAAGGCTTTATACACCGCGGAATTTGACTGAAAGTTTACTGATTGAAGAGAAGAATTATTTTTCAAGGATCAAACATGGCTTTACATCCCCTTGCCGGCAAACCTGCCCGATTAGAAGATCTCACCAACATTCCCCGTCTCATGGCGGCTTATTACCTTAACAAGCCTGATATGTCCAAGGCAGAAGAACGGGTGACCTTCGGTACCTCAGGACATCGCGGAAGTTCATTCAATTCCGCCTTCACCGAGTCTCACATTCTGGCGGTAAGCCAGGCTATCGCCGAATACCGGGCCAAGGAAGGCGTTACCGGCCCGATTTTTGTGGGAATGGATACTCATGCGCTGTCCGAGGCCGCTCTGGCCACTGCGGTGGAGGTGCTGGCCGCCAACGGCTGTCAGGTGAGAATTGAAAAGGATTTTGGCTATACTCCCACTCCGGTGATTTCTCATCAGATACTGACCTATAACGAGGGCCGTACCGCGGATCTGGCAGACGGCATCGTGATCACCCCCTCCCACAATCCTCCCACGGACGGCGGCATCAAGTACAATCCGGTGAACGGCGGACCTGCCGGCACCGAGATCACCGGCTGGATTCAGGACAGAGCCAATGAAATCCTGGAGCAGAATCTCAAAGACGTAAAGAGAGTATCCTTCAAGGAAGCTCTGGCTATGCCCAACGTGCAGCAGGAGGATATGAGGAAGCCCTATGTGGACGATCTCATCAACATCATCGACATGGAGGCCATTAAGAAGGCCGGCATCAAGATCGGCGTGGATCCTCTGGGCGGTTCCGGCGTTTACTACTGGGATCTCATTGCCAAGACCTACGGACTGAACATTGAGGTGGTGAACTACCGCGTGGATCCCACCTTCAGCTTCATGACGCTGGATCGGGACGGCAAGATCAGAATGGACTGCTCCAGCCCCTATGCCATGGCCAGTCTGATCAGCCTCAAGGACAAATTCGACATCGCCGTGGCCAATGACCCGGATTATGATCGGCACGGCATTGTCTGCAAGTCCGGTCTTATGAATCCGAACCATTATCTGGCCGTGGCCATTCAGTACCTGTTTACCCACCGGCCGGAATGGAGCAAGAACGCCGCCGTGGGCAAGACTCTGGTATCCTCTTCCATCATTGACAGAGTGGTGGGGAGCATCGGACGCACCCTTAAAGAGGTTCCGGTAGGCTTCAAGTGGTTCTCTCCGGGGCTTTATACCGGCGAGTGCGGCTTCGGGGGCGAGGAATCTGCCGGTGCTTCCTTCCTGCGCCGTAACGGCAAGGTCTGGACCACCGACAAGGACGGCATCATCATGTGTCTCCTGGCTGCGGAAATTCTGGCGGTTACCGGCAAGGATCCCCAGACTATCTATAATGAAATCCGGGATAAGTTCGGCGAATCCGTATACAACCGGGTGGACGCCGAGGCCAGCACCGAGCAGAAGAAGGTGCTTTCCAAGCTGGATCCGGCGCTGGTGGAGGCTGAGACCATGGCCGGCGAAAAGATCATTGCCAAGCTCACCGAGGCTCCCGGAAACGGAGCTCCTTTGGGCGGTCTCAAGGTGGTAACCGAGAACGGCTGGTTTGCGGCCCGTCCCAGCGGCACCGAGGCCATCTACAAGATCTACATGGAGTCCTTCAAGGGCGAGGATCACCTGAAGCAGATCCAGAAGGAGGCCCAGGAAATCGTCGGCGCCGCCTTGAAGAAGGCCGGGGTATAGCTCAAACAGAAACGCAGGACTGAGCCGCAAAAGCCCAGATTATTCAGAAAAGACCGGGGGAGACCCCGGTTTTTTATTGCGGGGAAATCCTTTAAATCAGCCCTGCGCCAGGATTCAGAAAACCGGTGACAGATGCTGGCAGGCGTTGCCATATTTAAGGACATTACAGAACTCCTGCGGCTTCTGAATTAAGGCTCTGCAGAAAAATAGCCTTTGCATTTTAAGATCGGGTAATATGGCATTATTTCACCATGAATTGCTGAAGCTGAAGATCGCAAAATATAAAAGGCCTGATTAAAATGAAGGAATTCAACACCGCTGCTAAATGTATTCCGTCCAGACATTACATGGTGAATATCGCTGACAAGGTGGCGGAAATCAGACAGCTTGTCGATGCCGGAAGGTACTTCGCAGTCAACAGGGCCCGGCAGTTCGGAAAAACAACAATTCTTACAGCGCTGGCTCACGATCTTGCGCCCCGGTATATAGTGATCAGCATCAGCTTTGAAGGAATCGGAGATGCCGGATTTCAGAACGAAGCGACGTTTGTGAAGGAATTCTGCCGGCTTTTGAGAAGGGATTTTCAAAGGGAGCGTCGTATTTCAGAGAAAACGAGGAATCAAATCAACGGACTGTTCTCCCGGACAGAAGAAAAAACCGGACTTGGTGATCTTTTTGATGTCATTCTGGAATGGTGCGACGAAACTGAATTTCCGTTAGTTCTGATCATCGACGAGATTGATTCCGCGACAAATAATCAGGTTTTTCTGGATTTTCTGGCCCAGCTTCGCAACGGTTATATAAACCGTGATGCCCGGGGAATCAATACCTTTCATTCGGTCATTCTGGCCGGAGTTACGGACATAAAGCATCTTAAAAGCAGAATTCGTTCCGGAGATGACAGAAAACAGAACAGCCCCTGGAATATCGCTTATGATTTCAAAATTGATTTGAGTCTTTCGGAGGACGGTATCAAAGGCATGCTGGATGAGTATGAGGCTGATCATCATACCGGAATGGATACCGCGGCAATTGCAAAATGCATTCATGACTATACGAACGGCTATCCTTTTCTGGTAAGCAGAATATGTCAGCTTGCCGATACCGAAGCAGCGGGGCTTAAGGAGACCTGGACCTTAAGAGGCATCGACAATGCGGTGAAGCAGCTTCTCGCGGAGAACAACACCCTGTTTCAGTCCCTGACCAAAAATCTCAGCGCCTACCCTGCTCTGAAGGCTGCCATCCGGAGCATCCTGATGGAAGGAACTAAGCTGGCCTATAACCCGCAGCAGGATGCCATTACCGAAATGCAGATGTACGGTCTCATAAGAAACTGCTGCAATACTGTCAGAATCGCCAACCGCATATTTGAAACGGTGCTGTACAATCTTTTTCTGTCCGATGAGGAACTGCAAAACAGCGTTTTCAGCCGCGAAGGTCAGCTGGCAAAAAATATGTTTGTGTCGGACGGCAGACTGAACCTGCGCCTTGTCATGGAACGCTTTATCATCACCTACCATGAAGTTTGCGGCCCCCTGATCGAAAAGTTCAAAGAAAAAGACGGCCGGGAGATGTTTCTGTTCTACCTCAAACCAATCATCAACGGTACCGGAAATTACTACATTGAGGCCCAGACCCGGGATCAGACCCGGACGGATGTTATTATCGACTATCTGGGCGAACAGTATGTTATCGAGCTTAAAATCTGGCGGGGCGAGAGATATAACGCAGCAGGAGAAAAACAGATATGCGAGTATCTTGACTACTGGCGCTTACAGACCGGATATATGTTAAGCTTTAACTTCTGCAAGAAAAAGGAATGCGGCGTCCATCAGGTCATGATTGGTGATAAGCTGCTGTATGAAGGCATGGTCTGAAATTCCTGAAAACGTGTCTCGGCAAACGGCAGGAGGCGCGGTTTGGCAGATATCGCAAACTGCCTCAGTCAGAATGCGGGGGCGCAGAAACTGCTGCTGCGTTTGTGCCCGGCCCCGCCTTCTGCGCTGCATGGAATTTTACTGTAACACTGCGGCATGGTCAGTGAATTACCGGCCGGCAAAACAGTATCCAGCCGCTTTTAACCCGGGGAAGAACTGACTTCTGGAACCTCATTGTGATGCTTTTACGCCATCGAGTATTTCGCTTATG
>JAEEGF011490005.1_pt1 | contig 15919 bp, 13 predicted proteins | sample 9134171 | NCBI WGS metagenome assembly JAEEGF01 (sample SAMN16246542, study PRJNA631951) | gut metagenome | biome: gut microbiome; feature: rumen; material: AP-attached | host: Bos | place: Iran: Karaj | collected 2018-10
GACCGTTACGAGATCGTAATAGTCGTAGCGCGTCAGCTGTTCGAACGCGACCGGCGGCACCAGCAGCACCGATCCGGCAAACAGCGTGCGGCAGCGGTCGAGCTGTTCGAGCGGGAACGTCCGCCGATGATAGCGCCCGTCCTTCTGCATGGTCGCAAGCGTGACGCGGTGCGTCTCGGGATAGATGTCCGCGAGGCGAAGCTTGACTTCGCCCGCGATGATCGGATGGTCGAGCTCCTGAATGCACAGCGGCACGGTGCGGTCGATGCGCTGCGGCAGCGTGCGCGCGGTGCAGATCGCCGCGTCCTGCAGTTCCGGAAACGCCGCCTTTGCATAGGAAACGCCCGCGAGCGTCTCCACGCGGAACCCGCGTTTTTTCGCCGCCTTTGCGATCGCGTCCTTCTGCGCAAAGCAGCCGTCGCCCATGACGGCATAGACGCAGTCGCCGCCCGCGGTCAGCCGGTCGGCGATCGCGCGGTTCAGCGCTTCGAAGTCCTCCGCCGTCTCGTAGAGGTCGTCCATCGAAACGAACGAAAGCCCCGCGTCCAGAACCGGCTGTGCGCCCGGATGCTCGGTCGTCTGCAGATACAGCGTTTCGGCGCGCAAGATTGCGTCCCACGCGGCCTGCGTGAGCGTCTTTGGCGTCGACAGCGGCGCAATGATGATGGTTTTCATGTTATCTCCTTGCAAAGCGGGCAAGCTTTCTGCCGCCCGGTATATAGGCGAGCTCTTCCTTTGTAAACATGCCGAGCAAGAGCGTCAGAACGGCATAGATTGCCACGGCGACGAGAATGGCAAGCACGGTCGCGATCGCCGCCATGCGACCGTCGGCGAACACCGGAATGCGCGACAGCAGCCGGTGCGCGCTCCACGCGCCCGCGCCCATGACGGCGGAGGCAAACGCGGGCTTTATGAACGTGTCGAGCACGTTCATCTTCGCTCCGGTGACGCGCAGCAGCACCACGGTGTCGAGCACGCCCGCAACGCCGAAGCAGGCGAGGTTCGAGAACACCGCGCCGAGAATGTTGATCTTCGGAACCGGAATGCAGATGATGTTGACCAGCACCTTTGTAACGCCGCCGATCAGAAGGAACCACACGGGAAGCCGATGCTTGCCGACGCCCTGCAGCGCGCCGGTCGCGGTCTGCACGAGCGAGATGAACACGACGGTGAACGCCGCGACGTGCATGAGCCGCGTTGCGATCGCGTGGGATTCGGGCGTGACGGAATGGTACAGAAGCTTGATGATCGGTCCCGCAAGCACGGACAGTCCGACCGCGCACGGCAGCCCGATCGCCATGGCGATCTTGAGGCTCAGAAGCGACAGCTGCTTGACGCCCTCGCGGTCCTCCCTGACGCGCGCCGCGGAGATCGCGGGCACAATGGACATGGCGATGCCGATCGTGAGCGTCGCGGGCAGGTTGATGACCGAGCGCACATAGGTGCACAGCGCCGTATAGTTGAGCTTTGCGAAATCCTCGGAATAACCGATCCCGCGCAAAAGACGCGTGATCATCGCGGAGTCGAGCACGTTTGCGATCGGCAGGATCGACGCGCCGAGCGTGATGGGAATTGCGATCGCGAGCATCGGACCGAACACCTTCTCATGCGGGTTCGGATCGACGATCAGCGCCTTGTACTGCCCGCGCGTTCCGGCGTAGAAGAGCATCATCACGACGAGCGACAGCGCCTCGGAGACCGTGACGCCGATCAGAAGCCCCGCCGCGCCCGCGGCATAGCGCATCGGCGTATCCGCGTACTTCCGGAACAGAAGATACGCGAGCAGCAGACCGGAGACGAACTTGATGATCTGCTCGGTCAGCTGCGAAACGCTCGTGCCCGTCATGCGCTGCAGACCCTGCAGATAGCCGCGATACGCGCACATGAGCGAAACGAACAGCAGCGCGGGCGCAAGCGCCATCATCGAATACTTCGCGCCGACGTCGCTGCCCAATACGACCGTGCCGATCCACTCCGCGCCGAAGAACATCAGCGCCGAGGTCACAATGCCGATCAGAAGAAGCAGCAGCAGCGAACGGCGGAACACGCGCCGCGCGCCGTCGTAGTTGCCGATTGCCGCGCGCTCCGCGACCATGCGGGAGATCGCCGTGGGAATGCCGGAACTCGAAATGATCAGCAGCCACGAATACGTCGGATAGACGAGTTCATAGTAGAACATGCCGTGCTCGCCGACGATGCGCACCGCAAAGATGCGGAACAGCACGCCGATGAACTTGCAGATCAGTCCGACCGCCGCAAGGATGGCGGCGCCTTTGACAAATGCGGTTTTCTTCGTGGTTTCCATGTCAAAGAGTATAGCAGATTCCCGCCGATATTTCAAGTATTGTCCGCGGCGGACAGCGCGGCGACGAGGATGCCTTCGTTTTGCGCGTACAGTTCGGGCAGATCGGCGATCGGCAGCGGGTTCTCGCCGCGTCCCGCCTCGATCGTAAAACCGCTCTTTTGAAACGCCGCGATAAACCAGTCCTTGTACCCCGCAAACCCGCTCTCGTACGGTACGTCCGCAGCCGTATAGCCGGACGCTTCGGCAAACCGTTCCGCAAGCGCGCGCGAGCCGAGCGGCGCGTGATCGCGGTACTGCCAGTAGATTTCGCCGCCCTGCGTGTGATACGCAAGCACGCGGTCGTAGCCGTCCTCCTTGGTCAGCTCCGCCATCGCACGGTTCTCCGGCGTTTCCAGCGGCCGCGTACCGGTGTAGTCGCGCGGTCCCGGGCGGGTATACCCCTGCCGCATCTTGATCGCCCGCGCGTTCTCCCAGCCCGCCGGATAGCCGAGGTTCAGATCGATGCCCTGCAGGTTCGCCTTCCATCCAGACGGAAACGGAATCGACGGATAGAAGCCCGCAAGCGCCTTTGCGCTCTCATACCAGCTGTCGCCCGGCTCATAGACGCCGGTCACCAGATCCGCGCCGTCCGGATTGACCATCGGCACGAGCGTCAGCGTCGCAGTCTCATAGAGCGAACGCGCGGACACGCCGCCGATCGCGCCGCCCGCCGCAAGCGCGCCTGCATAGCGCTCCAGAAACAGCAGCACGAGCGGCGCGGTGATCCATTCGTTTGCATGGTGCGCCGCGTTGACACCGACACGCCTTGCCCCCGCGCCGATGCGCAGCGCGTCGATGCGCCTGCCCGCATAGCTCGTACCGATCGGAAACCGCGCAAGAAACGGATAGCGCAGCACCAGTCCCTCCGATACGCAGGCGCAGAGAAACGAGCCGTACGGGACGTTCGTGAACGTCACGTCGAACGGCAGCGGCACCGTGACGGTCTCTCCCGCGCTCCATTCGATACCGGGGTTTGCCGTTCGCACCATGTCCGCCGTTGTGCCGAAGCGCGCCGCAACCGATTCCGTGTCATCGCCCTCCTTCAGGATTGCGAACGTCGCGCCGACCAGATACGGATAGAGCGCCGCCCACGTGAGCCGCCCGACGATCCCGTCCGCACGGAGCCGCATCCGTGTCTGAAACGCATAGACCGCGCGTTCGGTCCTTCCGCCGAAGATGCCGTCGATCTCCCCCGGTTCCTCTCCCGCGCGCAAAAGCGCCGCCTGCAGATACTGCACGAAGACGCCGCTGTCCTTGAATCGCAATGTACGCATACGCCTGCCCTCCGTCGTTTTTTTGAAAGCATATGCCGTAAGCGCGCAAAAAAGCCCGTTCGCGCGGAACGGGCTTTTTGAAGATCGATGTTCAGTTCGACTGCAGGATGTATTTCAGCACGCTGTCGCAGCCGTTCAGAAAGTCCTCGAGCGTATTCTCAACGATCACGTCGGGCGTCAGCGCTTCGTCCGTATTGCCGGGCCAGAAATCATCCCAGACCGAGGAACACTGACCGGTGAAGCCGGAATTCGGCAGCTTGAACTGGCCGCCGACGAAGAACGCGGTCGGCTGTCCGCCCAAAGAACCGACGATCTTCGCGCCTTCCACACGGCGGCGCAGCACGGACGGCAGCGCGATCGCCGCGGAGTAGCTTCCGCCGTCGATGAGGATGAAAACCTCCGCGCCGGATTCGGACAGGAACGTTGCAAGCGGCAGGAAGTTGCCGGAAAGATCGGGATACCCGCCGGTATTGCTGCGGAAATCCAAAATGATCTTTTCAAGCGAACCGGCTTCCTTTCCGGCTGTGATCGCAGCGTCGAACGCTTTTGTGATCGTATCGTCCACCTTACAGGTATTGACGCGGATATACAGCGCTTTGCCGTCGTTCAGCAGGCAGTGCCAGACGTCTTTCGCCGGATTGCTGTACATCAGGGACCGTCCGACGTCGCTCTCCTCCGTACCGGTTCCGGAATTGTAAGAGACAAACCCGTTGATCAGCACGAAATCGTCGATTTTGTAAACGGGAATGTCATAGTCGTTGACCGTTCCGTTCCGATCGCGCACGGTGATCGAAACGTAGTCGCTTTCCCCGATCACGCCGATGTAACGGAGCAAGTCTGCATTTGCAATGCACGACCACGACATCGCCAAGGATCGGAATGCAGCTTCGTTTTCATAGGACACCAGCGGACGGAGCCGGTCCAGAATCTCCCCCACGGGCACGCCGTTGATGTTCAGCAGCTGCATCCCCAGAAGCGATTTCTGCGCGGAAAACGTTTCGTCGATCACGCAGACCGTACCCTCGTCCGAGACAAACGGCTGCACGAAAAACGGCAGGCAGGCGTCGAACGGATAGATCGTTCCGCCGAATCCGGAATGCAGATCGTGCAGGATCGCGACCGTCTCGATCAGCTTTATCATGATCTCATTGTCCGAAAGCTCCGGGATCGACAGGATCAGCGCATTGACGCGGTCGATGAACTCCGCTTTCAGCGCCGGATCGAAGAAGTTCTGCGTGCCGCTCGATCCGTAGCGAACGACAAGATCGTTGTAGGATAACGTCGGCGTCATGCGGTCGGACAGCAGCGGATGTCCGTGGTAGGGATCGAGGAACGTATTCGCAAAATATACGATATCCTCCTCCCACTTCAAATCGCGCTCTTCCGTCATGATGTAGGTGTACGGCTTGCGGGCGTCGACGTACGGCGGCTGCGGTTCCGGTTCCTCGGTGGGCTCCGGCGTCGCGGTCGGCGCGGGCGTTTCCGGCACGGCGGTCGGCGCGTCGGTCGGCGCGGGCGTTTCCGTTTCGGCGGTCTGCTGCGGTGTGATGCAGCCGATCGGCAGCAGCATCAGCACGAGCAGAACAATGACGATCCGTTTCATCATGGACTCCTTTCCGAATCGTTCGGTTCCTTTTTTCCATTTTCAGTATACCATCATCCGGATTGATTGAAAAGGTCTGTTTTTCCCGTTTGCGCCTCCTTATTTCCGCAATTTCGGCAAAATATGGCGCCCCCGTCCGAAGGCTATTCGGCGAACGCCGATTTTTCAAATCGCCTGTTGCGGAATCGTCCCTTTTATGGTAAAATCAAGTATCTATGGAGGTGGCAAATGCCCTATTTTACTCACGGAGAAACCAAATACAAACTGATCATCCTGTACATCGCCGAACGCGCGGGCGCGCTGCTTTCGGGCGATCAGCTGTACCGCACCGCGATCCTCAACAGCGGGATGGATTATTTCACCTTCTGGAACGTGATCGGCGAGCTCGAGGAGGACGGCATGCTGGCGGCGGTGAAAAAGCCCTACGGCGACTGCTACGGCATCACCGACGCCGGACGCGACGCGCTCTCCATGTTCGAAAAGACCGTTCCGGAGAACGAGCGCAGAAAGCTCGACGCGTATCTGGATGAAAACCGCGCGGCGTTTGCGCGCGAGACGCAGCTTTCGAGCCGCATCGAAAAGCGGCCGAACGGCGTAACGCTGCACCTTTACGTGTCCGAGCGCGACCGTGCAATCTTTTCCGTCTCGCTCGACACCGCAAGCGAGGAACAGGCGATCGAGATGCGCAGCCGCTGGGACGACTGCAGCGAATCGATCTACAACTACGTCTGGGACGCCCTGCTGAACCGGCAGGATGCGAAATGAGGTGCGTATGGATCTCAGTCTTCTGAACCCGCAGCAGCGGGAAGCCGTAACGACGACCGAAGGACCGCTTCTGATCCTCGCCGGCGCAGGCAGCGGCAAGACGCGCGTGCTGACGCACCGCATCGCCTATCTGATCGAGGAAAAGGGCGTGCCGCCGTATCGCATTCTGGCGCTGACCTTCACGAACAAAGCCGCAAAGGAGATGCGCGAGCGCGTGGATGCGCTCGTTTCGACCGACGCGCACGCGATCTGGGTTGCGACGTTCCACGGGTTCTGCGCAAGGCTCCTGTCGATGGAGATCGACCGGCTCGGCTACGGCAAAACGTTCATCATCTACGACGAGCAGGATCAGCAGTCGCTGATCGGGCACTGCATCAAGGACCTGAATCTCAACGACAAGGTCTATACCAAGCGCATGCTCGCGGAGATCTTTTCGCATGCGAAAAACCACTCCCTTTCCCCGCTTGCGTTCCTGCGCGAAACCGGTCAGCCGTCGCAGGTGCTCGAGGCGTTCAAGCTCTATGAAAAGCGCCTGAAGGATGCGAACGCGCTCGACTTCGACGATCTGCTGCTGTGCACGATCCGGCTGTTCGAGACGTGTCCCGACGTGCTCGAAAAATACCGCGACCGCTTCCGCTACATCCTCGTCGACGAATATCAGGACACGAACCTTGCGCAGTATCACATCGTGAATCTGCTTGCGAAGGTGCATAAGAATCTCTGCGTGGTCGGCGACGACGACCAGAGCATCTATGCGTGGCGCGGCGCGGACATCCGCAACATCCTCGAGTTCGAGAAGGACTTCGAAGGCTGCAGGGTGATCCGCCTCGAGCAGAACTACCGTTCGACCGAGCGCATCCTGGACGCGGCGAACGCGGTCATTCAGAACAACAAGGGACGCAAGGAAAAGAAGCTCTGGACCGCCGACAAGGGCGGCGAACCGATCGACGTGCACGAGGCGAACGACGAGCGCGACGAGGCGTACTACATCTGCTCGCGCATCGCGAACGCGGCGCGGCTCGGCGCGCGCTACGACGACTTTGCGATTCTCTACCGCACGCATGCGCAAAGCCGCGTCCTTGAAATGATGCTCAAAAGCTTCCTGATCCCCTACCGCGTGTACGGCGGCGTGTCGTTCTTCTCGCGCGCGGAGGTCAAGGACATCCTCGCGTATCTCCGGCTGATTCTGAACCCGGCGGACGACGAGGCGTTCCTGCGCGCGGTCAATCTGCCGCCGCGCGGCATCGGCGCAAAGAGCATCGTCGATCTCGTCAACAACGCGCATGCGCGAAACATCCCGTTCATGAGCGCGGCAATCGACTCGCAGGACCTGCCCGCAAAAACCGCGGCGAAGTTCTTCCCGTTCCTCGACCTGTTCCAGGGACTATACGAGAAGTTCGACTCGATGCCGCTTGCGGACTTGACGCGGACGCTGCTCGATACGATCAGATACGACGCGTATCTGCGCGACGACAAAAAAGAAAACTACGAATCCCGCGCGGAGACCGTCGAGGAATTCATCGGCTACATCGAGGAGTTCGAGCGCGGCTACACGGCGAACGACGGCAACGTGCTGCAGGCGTTTCTGACGAACGTCGCCCTGTTCTCGCAGGCGGACAACGTCGACGAGACGAACGGCTGCGTGAACCTGATGACGCTGCACGCGGCGAAGGGACTGGAGTTCCCGAACGTGTTCCTCTGCGGGCTCGAGGAAGGGCTGTTCCCCTCCGGACAGTCGAGCTACGACGACGACAAGCTCGAGGAGGAGCGCCGTCTCTGCTATGTCGGCGTGACACGCGCCAAGAAGCGGCTGTTCCTCTCCTACGCCAGGGAGCGCACGCTCTACGGACGCACGGAACCGGCGCTGCCCTCGCGGTTTCTGACCGAAATGGGCGACGCGATCCGGCTGCCGAACGCGCCGAAACCGCGCGCCGCGGCGTCGCAGTACCGGTACGAAACGCCCGCGCGCTCGTCGTTCTTCACCGCGGCAATCCCGGCAAGGCGCAAGGAACCCGCCGCCGCGGACGTCGGCACCCGACCGGAGCCGGTCAAGACCGCCGCAAAGACATTTTCCGGCAAGGTCGGCGACCGCGTACGGCACAAGGTGTTCGGCGACGGCGTGATCCTCGGCACCGACGGCGGCGGCGCGTCGATGATCGTGCAGATCCGGTTCGACAACGGCGCCGTGAAAAAACTGGCGGCAGGCTTCGCCCCGCTCGAAATTCTGGAGAAATGACATGGACCGACAGACCGAACTCGTACAGCTTTTGAACCGCTACGCGGCGGCGTACTATGAACAGGACGCCCCGCTCGTTTCCGACGCCGAATACGACGCGCTCTACGACGAACTGCAAAAACTCGAGGCGGAATCCGGCGTCGTGCTGCCGGACAGCCCCACGCTGCGCGTCGGCGGCGCGCCGCAGAAGAGCTTTGCGCAGCATACGCATCTCGGCAGGCTCTGGAGCCTCGACAAGGTCCGCACGCCCGAAGCGCTCGCGGACTTCATCCGCAAGGTTACGGCAGCCTCCCCCGTGCCGCCGCTGTTCGGACTCGAATACAAGTTCGACGGACTGACCGTGAACCTCACCTACGAAAACGGCGTGCTCGTACAGGGCGCGACGCGCGGCAACGGCGTCGTCGGCGAAGCGATCCTGCCGCAGATCCGCACGATCCGCTCGGTGCCGCTCACGATCCCGTTCAAAGGACGCATGGAGGTGCAGGGCGAATGCATCATGAAGCTTTCCGTGCTCGAAGCGTACAACCGCACCGCGACGGAACCGCTGAAAAACGCGCGCAACGCCGCGGCGGGCGCTCTCAGAAACCTCGATCCCGCGGTGACCGCGGCAAGAAAGCTCGACGTCATCTGCTACAACGTCGGCTACATCGAGGGCAAAGAACTGCACGATCAGCAGGAAATGCTCGCATTCTTAAAAGAAAACGGTCTGCCCGTCAGCCCGTTTACGAAATACCTCAGAACCGCCGAGGAGATCCTTTCGGAGATCGACGAGGCGGCAAAGCGCCGCGATACGCTCGACTTTCTCATCGACGGCATGGTGGTCAAGGTCACGGACTTTGCGCTGCGTGAGAGTCTCGGCGCGACCGAGAAGTTCCCGCGGTGGGCGATGGCGTACAAATTCGCCGCCGAGGAGCTGACCGCGACCGTCAGCGACGTGACGTGGGAGGTCGGCAGGACCGGCAAGCTCACGCCGCTTGCGCACATCGATCCGGTCGAATTCTCCGGCGTGACGGTCAAAAAAGCGACGCTGAACAACTGGGACGACGTGCAGAGAAAGCGCGTCGGCATCGGCTCGCGCGTGTTCATCCGCCGGAGCAACGACGTGATTCCGGAAATTTTGGGCGCGGTGCCGGACGACGTTCCCCTGCGTCCCGTCGAAAAGCCGACCGTGTGTCCGCAGTGCGGCGCGCACGTCGAGATGCGCGGCGCGCACCTCTACTGCACCAACTCCCTCTCCTGCCGTCCGCAGATCGCGGCGCGGCTCGAGCATTACGCCTCGCGCGACGCAATGGACATCGACACGTTTGCGGGCAAGACCGCCGAACAGCTGATCGACGCGTTCGGCATCACGACGATTCCGGAGCTTTACGCGCTCTCGCACGAGCAGCTTGCCGCGCTCGACCGGTTCGGGCACAAAAAGGCGCAGAACCTTCTGGACGCTTTGGAGGCGAGCAAGCACCGTCCGCTTTCCGCGTTCCTCTACGCGCTCGGCATCCCGAACGTCGGCACGAAGACGGCGCGCGATCTCGCAAACACCTTCGGCACGCTCGACGCGGTGCGGCAGGCAGACGAAGAAGCGCTGAACGCGATCGACGACGTCGGCGAAGTCGTGGCAAAGGACGTCTTTACCTTCTTCCGCGATCCGCGCATCGCCGCGCAGATCGACCTGCTGCTCGAACGCGGCGTACAGCCCGAGGAGGTGCAAAAGCCTGCGGGCGACAATCTGCCGCTTTCGGGCATGACGGTCGTCATCACGGGAACGCTCGCGACGCTCTCGCGCCGCGATGCGGAAGCGCTGGTCGAACAAAACGGCGGCAAGGCGGCGGGCAGCGTATCCAAAAAGACCTCGTTCGTTGTCGTCGGCGAAAGCGCCGGCAGCAAGGCGGACAAGGCGAAAGCGCTCGGCATCCCGATGCTTTCCGAAACGGAATTTTTAGAGAAATTAGGCAAATGAAACTCGGCAAACTGGAAAATGACGCCCTCGAACGGCTGATCCTCCGGAAATATCACGCAACGCGCAAAGAATCCTTCGGCGCGCCGCGCATCGGCATGGACTGCGCGATGCTCGATTTCGGAGACGAATACATTGTGACAAGCTGCGATCCCATCACCTCCGCCGACTGGAAACACATCGGCGCGCTTTCCGTGCACGTCAACTGCAACGACGCGGCGGCGGGCGGCGCGGAGCCGGTCGGGCTTCTGGTCACGCTGCTTCTGCCGCCGTCCGCGACGGAGGAGATGATCGACCGCATTGCGGACGATCTCGAAGCGGCGGCGCGCGCGGCAAACGTGGACATTCTCGGCGGGCATACCGAGGTCACGGACGCCGTGACGCGCGTTGTGACCTGCACGACAGTGCTTGCAAAGACGCCGCGCAAAGCGGTACTTTGCGGCGCAGAGCCGGGCGACGCGATCGTGATGACCAAATGGGCGGGGCTCGAGGGCACGATGCTGCTTGCGACCGATTTTGCGGACCGGCTCACGGACGTCCCCGCCTCCCTGCTCGCTTCGGCGCAGGGCTTTTCGCAGTATCTTTCCGTCGTGCCCGAAAGCCGCGTTGCCATGAAGCACGGCGCGCATGCGATGCACGATGTCACGGAAGGCGGCGTGCTCGGCGCGGTCTGGGAGCTTGCGGCGCAGACCGGCTGCGGGGCGCTCGTTGACCGCGGTGCGATCCCCTTGCGCAAGGAAACGGAAGCGATCGCAAACGCGCTCGGGATCGATCCGTACCGGCTGATCGCCAGCGGATCGATGCTCATTGCCTGCGAGGACGGACAGGCGATGTGCGACGCGCTGCAGAACGCCGGCATTCCCGCCGCGATCATCGGACGCGTGCAGGAAAGCGGTTTTTCCTTTACGGACGGAACGGAGCTCGACCCGCCGGGCGCGGATGAGCTTTACCGTCTCTTTTAACCCATACGAATCGAAAGCAGCGCTTTCGGGAAAGGAACGAATATGGAACAGAACATTCCGAAATACAGAGAACCGAACCGCCGCCGGATTGCAAAGACGATTGCGATTGCGGGCGTGCTGGTCGTGCTGGGGCTGATCCTCGTGTTCAGCTCGTTCTACGAGCTCAACGAGGATGAATTCGCGGTCATTACGACGTTCGGCAAGGCGTCGGTCGTCAGCGAACCGGGTCTCAAAATGAAGATCCCGTTCATTCAACAAAAGCATTACGTGAGCAAGGCGACCAAGGGCTTTGCGATCGGCTACGATCTCAATACCGGCAACTCGATCGATTCGGAGTCGGTCATGATCACGGTGGACTACAACTTCGTCAACGTCGACTTCTACGTCGAATACCGCGTCACCGATCCGGTCAAATACCTCTACAACTCGCAGGATCCGGTCGGCATTCTGAAAATGCTGTGCCAGTCCTACATCCGCGACACGATCGGTCTCTACCGCGTCGACGACGTGATCACGACCGGCAAGAGCGAGATTCAGGCGTCGATCAAGGACAAGATTCTGAACCGGCTCGACAAGGAGGACCTCGGCATCACGCTCGTGAGCATCACGATTCAGGATGCGGAACCGCCGACAAGGGCTGTGCAGGAGGCGTTCAAGGCGGTCGAGACCGCCAAGCAGGACGCCGAGACCGCGACGAACAACGCGAACAAGTACGCGAACGAGGTTCTGCCCGCGGCAAAGGCGGATGCGGACGAGATTTTGCAGAGCGCCGAGGCATACAAGACCGCGCGCATCAATGCGGCGAACGGTCAGGCGTCGCGCTTTGCGCAGCTCTATCAGGAGTACGCGAAGTATCCGGAGATCACCAAGCAGCGTCTGTTCTACGAATCGATCAGCGCGATCTTCCCCGATATGAAGGTCATCATCATGGGCAAGGACGGCAACACCGTGCAGGCGGTTCTGCCGATCGACAGCTTTGTTGCGCCGGGCACGGCGAACGATGCGGAAGGAGGCAACTGATATGAAGCGCAAACTGATCGGATGGATCCTCGCGCTCGTCGCGCTGGTCGCAATCCTCATCGTCGTCTCCGGCTCCGTGTTCGTGGTGCATCCGAATGAATACGGCGTCGTTATGGAATTCGGCGCGGTCAAGGACGTCAAGACCGAGCCGGGTCTATACTTCAAGGTACCGTTCGTGCAGGAGACGAAAAAGCTGAGCAAGGCGGTTCTGCTCTACGACCTGCCGATCTCGGACGTCATTACCGCGGACAAGCACTCAATGGTGCTCGATTCGTTCGCGATGTGGCGCATCAGCGACCCGCGGCTGTTCATCGAATCGCTTTCCGGCAGCGTGACGAACGCCGAAAGCCGCATCAATGCGATCGTCTATAACGCGCTCAAGACCGTCATTTCCTCGCAGAATCAGGAGAAGGTCATTTCGGGACGCGACGGCGAGATCGTCGGTCTCGTCATGGCGAACATCGGCACGAGCTTCGACCGCTACGGCATCGAAATGCTCGCAGTCGAAACCAAGACGCTCGACCTGCCCGACGACAACAAGGACGCGGTCTACACGCGCATGATCTCCGAGCGCAACAACATCGCGGCATCGTATCTTGCGGAGGGCAATGCCGAGGCGAAGCAGATCCGCAACAGCGCGGACAAGCAGGTCAAGATCATTCTCTCCGAGTCGGAGGCCGATGCGCTGCGCATCCGCGCGGAGGGCGACGCCGAGTACATGCGCATCCTTGCCGACGTGTACGACACCGAGGACGAAGCGGACTTCTACACGTTCATGATCGCGCTCGACGCATTGAAGCAGTCGATGACCGGCGAGCAAAAGACGCTGATTCTGGACGCGGACAGCCCGATCGCGAAGCTCTTTTATTGAAAAACCGGGCGCGACCACTTGTAATTCGGTCGCGCTCTGTGGTATACTGTGGATTTGCGGAGGAAGATTTCATGAACAGCATGACCGGATACGGAAAGGGCACGGCTGCCCGCGACGGACGCGAACTGACCGTCGAACTCAAGAGCGTCAACCATCGGTTTCTCGATGTGTCGATGCGCTTGCCGCGCATTCTTTCGTGCATCGAAGATCCGCTCCGCGCCGCGATCGGCAAGCGCCTGAGCCGCGGACACATCGACGTGTTCGTGAACTACCGCAACACGCGCAGCGACGCGAAGACCGTACGCGTGGATGCGGCGCTGCTCAAGGCATATGTCTATGCCGCAGACGAAGCGAACGAAACGCTGCATCTGCCGAACGACCTGACGCTTTCAAACGTCCTGCGTCTGCCGGACGTGACGGAGATCGTCCCCGCAGATGAGGATACCGACGCGCTGATCGCGCTCGCGAAGGAAGCGACGAATCAGGCGCTCGACGCGATGCTTGTGATGCGAAAAGCCGAGGGCGAACGGCTGAAAGCCGCGCTGACGGCGGGCGTCAATCAGATGGACGCGTACCGGGAGCAGATTCTCTCACGCGCGCCGTTTGTTGCGGAGGACTACCGCAGAAAGCTCAACGAGCGCATCGAAAGCGTGCTTTCGGACGCCGAGATCGACCGCGCAAGGCTTGCGACCGAGGTTGCGCTGTTTGCGGACCGCTGCTGCATCGACGAGGAGCTGGTGCGGCTCAAGAGCCACATCACGCAGTTTCGCGCCTATCTCGAGGCGGCGGAGCCGGTCGGACGCAATATGGACTTTATCGTGCAGGAGATGAACCGCGAGTGCAACACGATCGGCAGCAAGGCGAACGACGCCGAGCTGACCAAGGCCGTTTTGAGCTGCAAGGCGGAGATCGAAAAGCTGCGCGAGCAGATACAGAACGTGGAGTAAGCGCATGAAGAATCTGGAACTGGTCTCGATCGGCTTCGGCAACATCGTCTCGGCGGCGCGCATCGTCGCCGTGATCGGTCCGGAATCCGCGCCCGTCAAGCGCATCGTGCAGGACGCGCGCGAACACAGGCTTTTGATCGACGCAAGCTGCGGCAGAAAAACCCGCGCGGTTCTGATGATGGACAGCGGCCACGTCGTGCTCTCCGCGCTGCAGACGGAAACCATCGCGCGAAGGCTTTGCGCCGATTATCGCGCGGAAGGATAAGGAGCGTTTATGGCAAGAAAGAAAAAGGGATTGTTGATCGTCGTCTCCGGTCCCGCTGGCGTCGGCAAGGGAACCGTCAACGCGGCGCTGATGCAGAAGCATCCGGAGATCAGAATGTCCGTGTCCGTCACGACGCGCGCGCCGCGTCCCGGCGAAATCGAGGGCGTGCACTACTTCTTCCGCACCAAGGAGGAGTTCGACCGCATGATCGAAGAGGACGCGTTCCTCGAGTATATGCACGTGTTCGGCATGAACTACTACGGCACGCCGAAGGCGTTCGTCGAAACGGAGCGGAACAAGGGCAACCACGTGATCCTCGAGATCGACGTGCAGGGCGCGATGAAGGTCAAATCCCGTTGCCCCGACGCGGTGCTCGTGTTCATCGCTCCCCCGTCGCTTAAGGTTCTCAAGGACCGGCTCGTGGGGCGCGGCACCGAGACGCAGGAATCGATCGACGTACGCACCGCAACGGCGCTCGAAGAACTCAAAAAACTGCCCGACTACGACTACATGGTCATCAACGACGTCGTGGAAGAGGCGGTTGCGGATATGGAAGCAATCCTTTCGGCGGAACTCAACCGCACGGCAAGGAATCAGACATTGATTACGAAACTGACAGGAGGCGAAACGATATGATGAATTATCCTTCTCTGAACGAGTTGGTCCAGAAGGCGGGCTGCCGCTATCTTCTGGTGACCGCGGTCGCCAACCGCGCGCGTCAGCTGCAGGATCATCCCGAGAAGCTCGGCTCCAACAAGCCGGTCTCCATGGCTGTGGATGAACTGTATCATGACAAACTGGTTCTGAACGCACCGAAAGAGGGCTGAACCGATCTTCTTTTGCCCGTTGCGTTCGCGTAACGGGCATTTTTTCTGAATACGGAGAAACACATGTTTGCCGAGATTATCGTAGACATCGCGCACAGCGCGGTGGACCGCCGGTTCACCTACCGCATCCCCGAGGGACTTCCCGTGTCCGTCGGGCATCATGTGCTGGTGCCGTTCGGGCTCGGCGATCATTTCAAAGAGGGCTTTGTCGTCGCGCGCAAGGAGACCTCCGACTATCCGGAGATCAAGGACGTCGCGAAGATCATCGAGCCCTACCCCGTGCTTCTTCCCGAGCAGATCGCGCTTGCCGAATGGATGCAGGACGCGTATCACTGCCTGTTCGTCGACGCGCTGCGGCTCATGATTCCGGCGCAGCTTCGCGGCATGCGCATCAAGGAAAAGCGCGTGCGCACCGTCTGCCTTGCGGACGGGCTTGACGTCGAAGCCGCGCTCGATTCATTGAAGCGCGCGCCGGCGCAGAAGCGCGTTCTGGAGCTTGTCGCAAGGATCAACGCCGAGGCGTCGGTGCCCGACATCAACGCGTTCTATCCGAATTCGACGGGGGCGGTCAACGCGCTGATTGCGCGCGGCATGCTGGTCGAACAGAGCGAAACGGTCTTCCGCCGTCCGCAGAAGCTTCGCATCCACACGCCCGCCCACACGCTGACGGAGGCGCAGGCAAGCGCCGCAAAGGCGATCGACGATGCGATGGACGCGCAAAACGGCTCGGTCCTGCTACTGCACGGCGTGACCGGCAGCGGCAAAACGGAGGTCTACCTCAAAGCGATCGAGGACTGCCTCAAAAAGGGCGGTCAGGCGATCGTGCTCGTGCCGGAGATCTCGCTGACGCCGCA
>JAEEGF010938745.1_pt1 | contig 15918 bp, 8 predicted proteins | sample 9134171 | NCBI WGS metagenome assembly JAEEGF01 (sample SAMN16246542, study PRJNA631951) | gut metagenome | biome: gut microbiome; feature: rumen; material: AP-attached | host: Bos | place: Iran: Karaj | collected 2018-10
GCCTTGTTCCTCCAATAATTATCCTCCGGAAGAAGATCATAGGCCAGATTATGCTGCAGCCACTCGTAAGCCATATCCTCCGGTGTTCTGTAGCTCTCCATGTCAGCGCCATGTATTGGATGAACATCACTAATTGCACGGCAGATGATCATCATATCATCGGAATTGGTAATGAGATAGGAATCGACTATCTGCCAGTTGTCGGGACGGTAATAGGCAAAAAACTCATCCCCGCCATACGTAAAGACATAATTTGTTCCGTTTCCGTTCACATCCGTAAGCTCAATATCATTCACAGAAGAAAGTATGCCATCTCCGCTACTTTCCTCTGCATTTTCCCTAGTCTTTTCCTCAAGAGCTTCCCTTACAATTTCATCGCCCTTTTCCTTGATCTCGCTTGCAAGCTCGCTCCCGATTTCACTACCTTTTTCCTTAATCTCTGCCTTAGCCTCTTCCTTTAATTTGTCAAAAACCTGTCCGGATTTAGCAGTTATATCATCTACTATCTCTTGATCTACGTATTCACTTACCTTTCCCGTAACCTTACTGCTGATTTTTTCACTGCAACCTGTCAGGCATAACGTGCAAATCATAAGGTTTATCGCAAGTAAGAAAACTGTATTATTTTTTTTCATATCCACAAGCATTTTTTCCTGTTTATAGTCATGGAAGGCGTCCTCATATTTTGGCAATGTCCACAAGAGTGAGGCTCTCTTCATTGTCTTCGTTCTCGAGGGAAGTCACCAAAGCCCTTGCTGTATCCAGCGCGGTAAGAACATTTACACCGGTCTCAATGGCAGTCCTTCTGATAAGGAAGCCGTCACGACTCTTGTCTCTTCCCTGGGTGGGAGTATCCAACACAAGATCAATCTTATGTCCGAGAATAAGGTCGATGACCGTAGGTGACTCCTGACTCAGACGATTGATTTTTCTGGCTTTTACTCCGTTCTCATTAAGGGTCTCAGCCGTGGAGCGGGTAGCATAAATGATATACCCAAGCTTTTCAAACCTGCGGGCTATGTCGATGACTTCTCCCTTATCGGAATCCTTAACGGTAATGATCATCTGCTTATACTTGGGAAGATTGATCCCGGCTCCAAGGAACGCCTTATAAAGAGCCTCATTAAAGTTCTTGCTGATTCCAAGGCACTCACCGGTACTCTTCATCTCTGGTCCAAGGCTGATTTCTGCGCCTCTTATCTTCTCAAAGGAGAATACAGGCATCTTGATGGCAACGTAGCCGGCCTCCGGCTGAAGTCCCGGAGTGTATCCCAGGTCTTTTAACTTCTTGCCCATCATAACCTGCGCCGCAAGATCCACAATGGGAATGCCTGTAACTTTACTTATATAAGGAACCGTACGGGAGGATCTTGGGTTTGCTTCAATGATGTAAACCTCATCTCCCACAGCAATGAACTGAACATTGATAAGTCCGATTACGTGAAGGGCTTTTGCAAGTCTTCTGGTATACTCGGCTATTGTTTCTTTTACCTTGTCTGAAAGAGACTGGGCAGGATAAACAGAGATTGAATCTCCCGAATGGATACCGGATCTCTCAATATGCTCCATGATTCCCGGAATTACTATATCTTCACCGTCGCAAACAGCATCAACCTCGGTCTCTATTCCCTGAAGGTATTTATCCACAAGGATAGGATGATCCTGTGCATAGCGGTTGATGATATTCATAAACTCTTCTATTTCCTGGTCGGAAAGAGCTATCTGCATGCCCTGACCGCCAAGAACGTAGGAAGGTCTTACAAGAACAGGATACCCAAGGCGGTTTGCCACCTCTTTTGCCTCTTCTGCAGTATAGACCGTGGCTCCCTGGGCACGCTTAATCTGAGTTTCTTCAAGAATCCTGTCAAAGATTTCCCTGTCCTCAGCTGCGTCCACATCTTTTGCGTCTGTTCCGTAGATTTTTACTCCCATCTCCATGAGATCCTGAGTGAGCTTGATGGCTGTCTGTCCGCCAAACTGAACCACAGCTCCGTCAGGATTTTCCAGACGGACGATATTCTCAACATCCTCCGCAGTAAGTGGCTCGAAATAGAGCTTATCCGCAATATCAAAGTCTGTACTTACCGTCTCGGGGTTGTTATTTATTATGATAGTTTCAAAGCCGGCTTTCTTAAATGCCCAGGTGGCATGAACCGAACAGTAGTCAAACTCTATACCCTGACCGATTCTGATGGGACCGGAGCCCAGTACAAGAATCTTTTTCTTTGAGGAACCATTCTGCTTGTTTTTAAGATCCGCCTCATCCTCCGAATCCGGTCCGTTGTAAACCGAATAATAGTATGGTGTCTCTGCTGCAAACTCCGCAGCGCAGGTATCCACGATTTTAAAGGAAGCGTGGATGTCATAGAAGTCACGGAGTTTTTTAAGGGTATCCACTGAAAATCTTGTAAGTCTGCTGATAACTGTATCGGGATACTCAAGTCTCTTTGCTTCCAGCATGGTCTCAAAGCTGATGATCTTTTGGGCATCCTCTAAGGTTCCATTCTTTCCTGCAGAGTTCTTTTCACCACATCTAAGGAGTCTAAGTTCCATCTTTACGAGAGTGTGGATCTTGTCAATAAACCAAAGATCGATCATGGTTATGTTGTGAATAGTCTCGTGGCTTATGCCTCTTCTTAAGGCTTCAGCGATAACCCAGATTCTCTGGTCATCGACAATTTTAAGTCTCTCCAGAAGATCATCTTCATCCAGTTCGGAGAAATCATAGCTAGTAAGGCAGTCAACATGCTGCTCCAGGGATCTTATGGCCTTCATCATGGCGCCTTCAAAGTTGGTGCAGATACTCATTACTTCACCGGTGGCCTTCATCTGAGTTGTAAGAGTTCTCTTTGCGGTGATGAATTTATCAAAAGGAAGCCTTGGGAACTTAACTACGCAGTAGTCAAGTGTAGGCTCAAAGCTGGCATAGGTCTTTCCCGTGATGGCATTCTTTATTTCATCAAGGGTATAGCCCAGGGCAATCTTGGCTGCAACCTTGGCAATAGGATATCCGGTTGCCTTTGAAGCCAGAGCCGAAGATCGGCTTACTCGGGGGTTAACCTCGATGACACAGTACTCAAAGCTTGTGGGATGAAGCGCAAACTGTACGTTACATCCTCCTGTTATCTTAAGCTCATCAATAATATTAAGGGCTGCGGTCCTGAGCATCTGATATTCCTTGTCGGAAAGAGTCTGAGAAGGAGCCACTACAATTGAATCACCTGTATGAACACCTACAGGATCAATGTTCTCCATGTTGCAGACCGTGATACAGTTGCCGGCGCTGTCGCGCATTACCTCGTACTCAATTTCTTTCCAGCCGGAGATGCAGCGCTCAACCAAAACCTCGGAAGCTCTTGAAAGTCTCAGACCGTTTTCAAGAATTTCCTCACACTCAGCCTGATTGTGAGCAATTCCGCCGCCGGAACCTCCTAGTGTATAAGCAGGACGAAGAACAACCGGATAGCCTATCTTGGAAGCAAAGGCAACACCGTCCCGGACGTTGTGTACCACCAGTGAAGCTGCGCAGGGCTCACCGATTTTTTCCATGGTGTCCTTAAATTCCTGTCTGTCCTCAGCCTTTCTGATGGTCTCCGCTGTGGTGCCAAGAAGCTTAACGCCGTGGGATTTCAAAAATCCGGATTCGTCCAGCTCCATTCCAAGGTTGAGTCCGGCCTGGCCTCCCAATGTTGGAAGAATTGAGTCGGGCTTTTCTTTTTCTATTATCTGTTCCAGGACTTTTACCGTAAGAGGCTCAATATAAACCTCATCGGCAATGTCCTTATCTGTCATGATAGTTGCAGGGTTTGAATTAACCAGTACAACTTCAATTCCCTCTTCTTTAAGAGAGCGGCAGGCCTGAGTTCCGGCATAGTCAAACTCTGCTGCCTGGCCGATTACAATTGGTCCCGAACCGATAACCAGAACCTTCTTCACGTCTTTATTCTTAGGCATCAGTTCTTCCCTCCCTTTTTGATCATCTCAATAAATCTGTCAAACAAATAGCTTGAATCCTGTGGTCCGGGGCATGCCTCGGGATGGAACTGAACGGTAAAAATGTTCTTTCCCACGTAGGAAAGTCCCTCGTTGGTACCATCGTTGACGTTTATGAACGCCGGCTCAGCTATCTCTTTATTCAGCTTGTTCATATCCACTACGTAGCCGTGATTTTGGGAAGAAATATATACCCTGCCTGTGGAAAGGTCTTTAACCGGGTGATTTCCGCCTCTGTGGCCGTATTTCATCTTAAAAGTATCAGCACCTGTGGCAAGAGCCATAAGCTGATGTCCCAGGCAGATTGCAAAAATTGTACTTCCGGAATCGTAAAGCTTTTTGATTTCTTTTATCACATTGGGACAATCCTTCGGATCCCCCGGGCCGTTTGAGAGCATGATCCCGTCGGGATTTCCTGAAAGAATCTCTTCAGCGGTGGTTCCTGCAGGATAAATGGTCACATCACAGCCTCTTGCCACCAGCGAATCAGCTATGTTGCGCTTGGCTCCCAGATCCAGTAGAGCAATCTTAAGCCCCTTGCCATTTAGTTCCTTAACAATGGCAGGTCTCTTTTCTCTCTTATTTCTATCGCCCTTTAAAGCTGCCGTATAGTCATCTTTGCTAAAAACAGCGCTTCCTGAAAGCGGGCCGTTTTCCGCAAGATCGTTTACACCCTTAAGTTCAATTTTTTCCTTGCAGGTCACCTTGCTTACCACATCACCTGTTGTATAGGCATGAAGCTTATCTTTAATGTCCTCATATGTAAGGTTTTCATTGGTGGTGATATAGCCGTTCATTGTGCCCTTTTCACGAAGGAGCCTCACAAGCTTTCTGGTATCTATTCCCTCAATTCCGGGAATCTCATATTTTTCCAGAAAATCCTGTATTGACATATCACATCTGAAATTTGAAGGAATACGTGAAAGTTCCCTTACGATAATGCCATCTACCCAAGGCCTGTCAGATTCCATGTCGTCTATACATACACCGTAATTGCCAATCAAGGGATAAGTCATACAAACAGCCTGACCGGCATAGGAAGGATCGGTAAAGACCTCCGTATATCCTGCCATCGATGTGTTAAAAACTATTTCGCTTATCACATCTTTGTCAGCCCCAATATGCTTCCCCTCGAAGATTGTTCCATCTTCCAAAATCAAACGTGCTTTCATAATTCCTCCGTCATTGCCTGTACGCCTGCCTTGCCTCAGAATGTCATTTTTGTGCTTATAAGGCTGAACATTCTTGCGGCGATTTCAGGCCATTTATATCAAAGTCCATATTCCTTCACAGACAGCGGTTATATGTTCGGATAGAATAATTAAATGAAGCGATTTTTGTGCTGTGGAGCTGAGACTGCCCTAAGCAGGCTCAGCGGAACGCTTAGCACAATGAGCCTTCATTTGATTATTCTGACGAGCATAAAACCGCGTCCGGTTATGTATTACTTGAAGTATCTAACCCCACTCTCGAAGATCTTAAGGTCCTGCTCTCCAAAGATGTTGATAGCCACACCGTCGCCGCGGCGCTCAGAGTGAGCCATCTTACCAAGGCATCTTCCGTCAGGAGAAAGAATACCTTCAACTGCCCTGTAGGAGCCGTTGATGTTCCACTCATCATCCATGGTTACATTGCCGTCAAGATCACAGTACTGAGTAGCGATCTGACCGTTCTTAAAGAGTTCATCCAGAACTGCCTCCGGAGCTACAAATCTTCCCTCGCCGTGGGAAGCAGGATTGGTATATACTCCTCCCAGTTCTGCACCCATGAGCCATGGTGAGTTGTTGGATACAACCTTTATGGTAGCCATCTTGGAGATATGTCTTCCGATGGTATTAAATGTAAGAGTAGGTGAATCCGCAGTCTGTCCTGTTATCTTTCCGTTAGGAACAAGGCCCAGCTTGATCATAGCCTGGAATCCGTTACAGATACCAAGAGCAAGACCGTCTCTATTATTCAGAAGGTCTTCAACAGCTTCTTTTATCTCAGCATTCTGGAAAGCTGTAGCAAAGAATTTGGCACTTCCGTCAGGCTCATCGCCGGCTGAGAATCCGCCCGGGAACATGATGATCTGCGCATTACCTATTGCTTTCTTAAACTCCTGTACGGACTCTTCGATGTCCTTAGCGTTTCTGTTTCTGAAGATCTTTATGTCTACATCCGCTCCGGCTCTTCTGAAAGCCTCTGCGCTGTCGTATTCACAGTTTGTTCCTGGGAATACAGGAATAAATACAGTGGGCTTTGCTACCTTATTCTTGCAGATATGAATGCTTTCCGCCTTATAAAGAGGAGATTCCACAGCGGTCTTTTCAGCATTTACCGTTGAATGGAATACCTTTTCAAGCTTGTTCTTCCAGTCAGCAAGAGCATCCTCTGTAGAAAGAGTCATTCCTGCTGCGCTAAATGCAGCATCAGAAGTAACTTCACCGATTTCTCTGCTGCCGGCTACTGCAAGGGCATCCGAAAGCTTGTCGGCAGGAACCTCCGCAATGATGTCTGCTATATCATTTGTAAAGAGCTCTTTTGCTGAAACGGCATCTGAAATCTTTACTCCAAGGCCGTTACCGAAGGCCATCTTGGAAACTGCAGCTGCAATACCGTAGCAGTCCTCTGCATAAGCGGATACAATTACGCCCTTTCTCATAAGCTCTGTAATTGCACTGTAGAGCTCCATAACCTTCTCATAATCGGGAAGATCATAACGGTCCTTGGCAATCTTAAACTGAACAAGCTTATTTCCTGCCTTCTTAAGCTCAGGTGTTACCACATCGGAAAGCTTTGCAACATCTACAGCAAAAGAAACAAGTGTAGGCGGAACATTTATTTCATTGAAGGATCCTGACATGGAGTCCTTACCGCCGATTGATGCAATTCCGAATCTCATCTGAGCATCGAAAGCACCAAGGAGTGCGGTGAAAGGCTGGCTCCAGCGCTGAGGATCTTCTGTCATTCTCTTGAAGTACTCCTGGAAGGTGAAGTGAAGGTTTCTGTAATCACCACCTGTTGCAACAATTCTTGCCACAGACTCTGTTACGGCATATGCTGCTCCATGATATGGGCTCCAGCTTGAAAGATATGGATCAAAGCCATAGCTCATCATGGTCACTGTATCTGTCTTTCCGGAAAGCACAGGGAGCTTGGCAACCATAGCCTGTGTCTCTGTGAGCTGGTATTTACCACCGTAAGGCATAAGAACTGAACCGGCGCCGATGGAGGAGTCGAACATCTCAACCAGTCCCTTCTGTGAACATACATTGAGGTCCTCCAGCGTAGCTTCCCAGGCTGCCTTAGTGTTTCCTTCCGAGAGGGCCTTCTCAACCTTGCTGCTGGCAATCTTTTCAAGATAATTATCTTCTTTAACAGGAGCCTCTACCTTAACGGTCGTCTCCTGGTGTGCGCCATTTGTATCAAGGAAAGCACGCTTGATGTCAACGATCTTCTTGCCTCTCCAGTTAAGGACAAGTCTCGGTTCCTCCGTAACTACGGCAACCTTTACAGCTTCAAGGTTTTCTTCTGCAGCAAAATCAAGGAACTTGTCGGCATCCTTAGGATCCACAACTACTGCCATTCTCTCCTGAGACTCTGAAATAGCAAGCTCTGTTCCGTCAAGACCTGCATATTTCTTGGGAACAAGATCAAGGTTAATATCAAGACCCGGTGCCAGCTCTCCGATGGCTACGGAAACTCCGCCTGCACCAAAGTCATTACACTTCTTAATTACTTCACTAACTTCAGGTCTTCTGAAAAGTCTCTGAAGCTTTCTCTCTGTGGGAGCATTACCCTTCTGAACCTCTGCTCCGCAGGTGGTAAGGGATTTGCTGTCGTGAGCCTTGGAGGAACCTGTTGCTCCGCCGCAGCCGTCACGACCTGTTCTTCCGCCGAGAAGAATAATGATATCTCCGGGGTCGGCGCTCTCTCTGATAACATGCTCCTGGGGAGCCGCACCCATTACAGCACCGATTTCCATTCTCTTTGCCACATATCCGGGATGATAAACTTCCTTAACATATCCTGTAGCAAGTCCTATCTGGTTTCCGTAGGATGAATAACCGCTGGCAGCGCCTCTTACAAGCTTTTTCTGTGAAAGCTTGCCCTTCATGGTCTCAGCAACGGGAACTGTGGGATCTGCTGCTCCTGTTACACGCATTGCCTGATATACATAGCCTCTTCCTGAAAGAGGATCTCTGATTGCTCCGCCAAGGCAGGTTGCAGCACCACCGAAGGGTTCGATCTCTGTGGGATGGTTGTGAGTCTCGTTTTTGAAAAATACCAGCCAGTTCTCAGTGACAGGTCCGTTGCCGTAGTCTACTTCAACGGGCACAACTACTGTGCAGGCGTTATTTTCCTCGGACTCCTCCATATCGTTTAGCTTTCCGTCTTTTTTGAGCTTTTTCATTCCCATAAGAGCAATGTCCATAAGGGAAATGAACTTCTCTTTTTTCTTGTCATCTGTTGTATAAAGCGCATCTCTTGAAGAAAGATATTCGTCAAAGGACTTCTTTATGGGCTCAGCGTAAAAGCCCTCTTCAAATTCAATTTCCTTAAGCTCAGTGCCGAAAGTGGTGTGACGGCAGTGATCTGACCAATAGGTATCCAGAACTCTTATCTCGGTCATGGACGGATCACGCTTCTCGTCATCATGGAAATACTGCTGAATCCACTTGAAATCATTGAAGGTCATGGCAAGACCGAGAGAATTGTAAAGGTCTCTTAAATCCTTCTCAGCCATATCCTTGAATCCCTCAAGAATCTTAACATCAGAAGGCTCATCGTAAACCTCAACAAGGGTTTCAGGCTTCTTTCCGTCTGCAATCCTACTGTCCACAGGGTTCATGGTATAATCCTTGATTTTTTCAACTTCCTCATCGGTGATATTTCCAATGAGCATGTAGGTAACAGCCGTTCTGATAACAGGCTCCTCGTCGCCCTTAATAAATCTCACGCACTGCTCGGCAGAATCAGCCCTCTGGTCAAACTGCCCCGGAAGAGCCTCAATGCTGAAAACCCTGGCATTCTCCGGGATTTCAATTTCTTCTCTGTAAAGAATGTCTACAGGCGGCTCTGAAAATACTGTAGTAAGGGCCTTTTCAAATACCTCGTCGGAAACATTCTGCACGTCGTAGCGGATGAAGATTCTTACATCCTCGACGCCTGTGATTCCAAGGTAGCCCTTGATCTCGTGGCGTAGTTCCTTTGCCTTTCCTGCAAACGGAGTTTTCTTTTCAACATAGATTCGTCTTACACTGCTCATAAAGTTCTCCTCTTTCTTAATATATAAGATACGCAAAAGTGCTTAATTAATTTGAAATTAATTAAGCACTTCATTGTTCGGGCACTAATCCCTCCAAAACATACATCAATTCTCTATCAATAGCCTCTTCTGTAACACCGATAGTCTTAGACATTATTTTAAGTCCTTCCACCACGTACATCAAATTGCGAGCACATCCAACAGGATTTTCGCAATAAAACTCGTCGTTTTCAACTCCGTTTTCGATAAGCTTTTCAACAATTCTAACAGCAGTATCGAACTGGTTCTTAAGGGGATTATCCTTGGACGATACTTTATGTACGGAAAAATATTCATATGTTGCTACAGTGAGATTGTTTTTCTTTCTGAGGATATCTTTTTTCTGCTCCTTAAGGAAAAGAGCAAGCATATCACCGGCAGATGCTTCACCCGAAAGTGCCGCCGCTACCGCCTCTTCGTCATCCTCATCATGTTCATCGGCAAGAACTGCCAGGAATAACTCTTCAGTACTGGAGAAATAGAGATAAAGACCCCCGCGGCTTATGTCGCAGGCATCGACAATGTCCTTCATAGTTACGTTCTTATAACCTTTTTCAGAAAAAACTACCCTGGCCTTGTCCAGAATATATTTTCTCTTCTGTGTGGACTTCTCTCCCATTTCTTTTCCCCGTCTTAGTAAATTTTGATCAAATCAGTGGTCTGTCGCTTTCTTTTCCCCAGAACAGACACAGATCGTCCATCTTTTTTACTACCATGTAAAGAACACCATTATGTACTCCCTCTGCCCAAACTGAACCCTTGGTCATACCGGAAAGTATATATTTGGAAAGAATACCTGCAAGATCATCCATGTCACGGATCTCGGCATCCTGAATATATGCTATCTCATCCTTGGCACTTTGCAGATGATTCCTGCTGTAAACATAGACATAATTACGATCCAGCAGATTAGTGGACTGCGCCGCCTTAACAAAGGCAAGCAGATTGGAATCATAAATCGGAAACGGAATAGATTTAAGGTCGCTGTTGGAATACCTCTGTGATACATCCACGCTGGCGTTATCCTTAAGCCAGTTCAAATATGGAGTAAGCTTTGAAACCTCCGGACGATATCTTGAAACGATATCCTCTACACTGTTCTCATTGACATTGTTGTCATTTTCCATACTCATTGAAACCCGCTCCTGTTCTGGCTTCCAGCCATTTTCGAAACCTGTTTTCACGTATTAAATGAACCATGTTCAAAGTTCTTGAACAATTATAGCAAGCCTTCACCCAAAAGTACAGATGAACTTTTACAAAAAAAGTGTAAAGTGAAATTCGAAAACAAAAGGGTAGATAATAGCAAGAATAAATTAAAGAATAGCTTTACTTCCACTATTATACATGTGAGGAAGTAATCCCCCCTTAACGCTTATGCTTCCTGTAGGCTCTCCGAGGGCAAAGGGTGCTGCCCTTTGAACCCGTCCTCGCCGGAGGGCAGGAAGGCAGGCTCTGCTGCCTTCTGAAGCCACAGGATCCCCCGTGTCGCTGTGACAAGGGGAAGGCGGTTGTATTTTCGCCCAAAATGCATGGCGAAAATCTCCACCGGCAAGTATGCCCCCTTGACTTCGCTCCCGCATCAAAGTTCAACCTGATTGCTTTGTTATTGTCTGGCTTATTTCATAAATCAACAGCGGCTACACGCATTTCTTAGTAATCTTCAATTTGGCGTGTCTGCACTTTTTTCTGCGACACGTATTTTGCTGCTTGCTCCATTTTTGCGTGCTTTTTCTACCTCATTTTATCGCGTTTTATCGTAATTACAGCCACAATAGCCCCTTTATCGACACTCAGGATGAGTATTTAGCTATTATTGCGTGCTTTTTGTACTGTAATCATACATGCACATCTGCATAGTCTATCTTATTGCGTGTATGTTCTTTTTTCAATGACACGCAATAAGATAGTTTTTGAGTATATACGTGCCTTTTTGATAGTACATTTCTGACTGTGTTACTGTTCACTCACTGCATAGCTCGTAAACAGTAACCTGACTGTTTCAAAGGAATCTGCTGACAACTTAATTGTTTCTACCATATAATATTATAAAGTCAAATTTCATCCCCAAAGCGAAAGGCAAAAGATATGGTCGAGAATCTGGAATATTACAAGGTTTTTTATTATGTTGGGAAGTTAAGCAGCATCACCGGAGCGGCAAAAGAACTGTCCATATCCCAGCCGGCCGTGAGCCAGTCCATACACCAGCTGGAGAACAGCCTTGGCTGTACCCTGTTCCAGCGAACCTCCAGAGGAATGAAGCTGACCTCGGAGGGATCTCTTCTATATAGATATGTAGAAAGAGGTTACGAACAGATTGACCTCGGGCAGCAAAGACTGAAGCAGCTATTGCATCTGGATGCCGGTGAAGTCAGGATCGGAGCCAGTGACATGACGCTTAAATTCTTTCTTTTGCCCTATCTTGAGAAATTCCATGAGCTCTACCCGCAAATAAAGGTTACCGTCACCAACGGTCCCACTCCGGAAACTCTGCAGTATCTTGAGGAAGACAGGATAGACTTCGGAGTTATCTCCGGTCCTTTTGAGGAAAAAGAAGGTTACAGTTTTTTCCCCGTATCGGAAATTGAAGATGTCTTCGTAGCAGGACGACGTTTCATACAATATAAAAATCGCATGCTGGATTTCAGTGACCTCGAAAGGATACCTCTGATCCTTTTGGAGGGAAATTCCAGCACGCGAAACTACATCGATATGTTTTTGTCCACCCACGGCGTAAGTATTCAGCCGGAGTTTGAGCTGTCAACCAGTGACATGATAGTTCAGTTCGCCCAGAGGAACCTGGGTGTTGGCTGTGTGGTAAAAGACTTTGCAAAAGAAGCCCTTGATAGCGGTGTTCTGTTTGAGCTTCGCTTCAATCAGATCATCCCAAAAAGAAAAATCTGTGTCATCACCGACCAGTCACGGCCTTTGTCCCTTGCAGCGGGAAGGCTTTTGGAAGTAATCCGTGGTGGTTCTCAATAAACAACTCCCATTGCATTTAGCTCGGAAGCAGCCTGGTCATAGTCCCTGTAGACGATGCCCTTCCAGCCAAGACTCTTGGCAGCCTCAATGTTTACAGCGGTATCATCAATAAAAACAGTACGCTCAGGCTTAAGCTCGTAGCGGTTTTCCAGAATATGATAGATCTCGGGATCCGGCTTTACTACGTGTTCCCTGTAGCTGAGGATTCCCCCATCGGTTTTTTCAAGGAAATCCATGGCATCGGGACATCCCTCAAGGGCCTGCCTTGAGAAGTTGGACAGATAAAGAACCCGGTAGCCTGCTGCCTGAAGTGCCTTTATCCAGGGAATTGTCTTTTCTCTCTTTAATATAATGCCGTCTATATTCTCAAAGGCACTTCTTATTTCTTTTTCAAGTTCAGGGTCGTTTTCCACAAATCGCTGAACAATCTCATCGTTTGAAAGATTGCCCTTGTCATACTCAACCCAGTCTTCGCTCAAAACAGTGGCTTTTGCAAGACGTTTTCTCATGGCTTCGTCATATCCCTTGTCCTTCAGGAATTTATCCCAGGCAAAATCCGTTAGCACATTTCCTATGTCGAAAACTATTGTATCTATTTTTCCATCGGGAATCACATTTCCGAATTTGTCATGCTGTTTGTTGCTGCTCATGGCATCCAGGGAAGCAATATTATGTCTTCCTGTCATGGCACTTAAAGCCCAAAGGATGAGCCAGATGAAAATCGGAACTGCGACCACAGCTCCTGCCAGCGCCATAAAAAGATTTTTGGAATCCGGTCCTCCGAAAAGAGCCACTCCCAAAAAAGCCAGTATTAACAAAGCAATGAGTATCAGCCCTATAAGGGCCAATACTCTTTTATACTTAGGTGTTTTTTCCATTTATAATTACCTGCTCAAAGCACTTTTTCTGTAAATAATATCTGTTCTTGAAGGTCCGTTACTTACCATTGTGATGGGGTAACCAATCTGCTCCTCAATGAATTCAATGTAATTTCTGCAGTTCTCCGGAAGCTCTTCGTAAGTCTTGATTCCTCTGATGTCGCATTTCCAGCCGGGAAGAGACTTGAATACCGGCTTAGCTTTTTCAAGAAGGTGTGTAACAGGGAATTCCGTAGTAACCTCACCGTCAATGTCGTAGCCTACACAAACAGGAATCTCGTCAAGGTACCCCAGGACATCAAGTACAGTAAATGCTACGTCTGTTGTCCCCTGGAGTCTGCAGCCATACTTACTTGCAACGCAGTCATACCAGCCCACACGTCTGGGTCTTCCTGTGGTTGCGCCGTACTCGCCGCCGTCACCGCCGCGTCTTCTAAGTTCCTCTGCCTCATCGCCAAACAGCTCGGAAACAAATGCACCTGCTCCAACTGCTGAAGAATAAGCCTTTGATACAGTTACAATCTGCTTGATCTCATAAGGAGGAATGCCTGCACCGATAGCGCCGTAAGCAGCCAGAGGAGATGAGGATGTAACCATAGGATAGATTCCGTGATCGGGATCCTTCATGGTTCCAAGCTGTCCCTCAAGAAGAATTGTCTTTCCTTCCTTAATAGCATTATCAAGATAAAGAGATACGTTGCCGATATAAGGCTTAACCTTCTCTCTCCACTCAACTATCTGGTTAAAGAGTGCCTCCTGATCGATAGGATCACTGTGATAGAGATTTACAAGAATAACATCCTTGATCTCAGCGATTCTTGCAATCTTTTCCTTAATAGCTTCGTCATCCTGGAAGAACTCGTTTATCTGCCAGCCGATCTTTGCAAATTTATCAGAATAAAATGGTGCAATGCCCGACTTTGTGGAGCCAAAGCTCTTTCCTGCAAGTCTTGCCTCCTCAAGAGTATCGAAGAGAACATGATAAGGCATCATAACCTGTACTCTGTCGGAAATCATTATCTGAGGTGTGGGTACACCCTTGGATGTAACCTCATCAAGCTCCTTCATAAACTTTGAAATATCAAATGCCACGCCGTTTCCGATTATGTTCATGATATTCTGATGGAAAACTCCTGATGGCATAGTATGAAGAGCAAATTTTCCGTACTGATTTACAATTGTATGTCCTGCGTTGGCACCGCCCTGAAAACGGATAACAACGTCTGCCTGATCCGCAAGGGTATCAGTAATCTTGCCTTTTCCTTCGTCTCCCCAGTTCGCACCTACTACTGCTTTTACCATTTTTTAATCCCTCTCAATTTGTTCTTTATTATAGGAAATAATCCTTATTTGCCTTTACCATATTATCAATAATTCATTCATAAGTAAAATCAATATTTTTTATGCTTGTCATAAGTTTATCTTATTTCCCGAAATTTTATATAATTTTATACTTTTTTTTGAGTTTTATCTGACAAATTCAACTAAAATAGATGATATAAATTACCGATATTACAATTGTAGTTGTGTTTTTATGCACTTTTTTACCTTAATATTCATAAGGAGGTCAATATGGCAGGCGAAGCCCAAAAGAAAGATTCCTTTAATCAGAGTGAGTTCAGACGGCTTTCGGTTTCAGACAAGTTCAAGAAGGTATTTAACAGTTTCAGAAATAATCTAATCATTATCTTCGTGGTAATTATACTCATAGATGTGATTTCCCTTCTGAATCTGGGAAATATCTATCATACCTACTACGAGCAGAATTCAAGACAGGGTGAAGTTCGAATCACTATCCAGGCCCTGGCCAAATACTATCTTTGGGCATTGTCCGCTCAGGAAGAGAGCGACCGCAATGAGCAGATTGCCGGAGCTGAAGAAAAAATTCAGGAGCTAAACGATGGGCTTACCGCTCTTGGAAAGGTATATAAGGGTGATCTTTCTTCCATCAGTCAGCATATCAAAGATATTGACTCAGCAGATGATACGCTTGTTTCCATGTTCTCAAACGGTTCGTCCGACGAGGAAATTTATAATTACTACGTTTCCAATGTAAATGAAGCCATAAAGGTTGTGGTAAAAGACTTCAAGGAAGTTGGTATTTCCGCCAATGAACAGGCTCAAAGAGCCTACACCATTTCAATGATATCAGTCATTGCAATGACTGTTGTTTCTCTTTTGATCGTACTGTATGCCATAGCTTATCTTCGCCGCGCCCGCACTGCTCTCACAAACAGTATTCTCGGTCCTATAAATGCCATATCTGCGGCAGCCGACGACATGGCTAAGGGTAAACTTGAAGTTAAGGTAGAAACCGATTCCGAGGACGAGCTGGGCAAGCTTGCAAAAGACATCACGGAATCCACCGATGTTATCGAAAATATCGTCAAAGATATCAACGATACACTAAGGCGTATGTCTGCCGGAGATTTCTCCACAGGTTCCAGACAGGAAAAGCTCTATATTGGAGACTATGTTGCAATTAAGAACGCTTTGAGCGATATTTCAGAAAACCTCAGCAGCACTCTTTTGGAGGTAAAGAACTCCTCTGCCCAGGTTTCACAGGGTGCCGTAAATATGTCACAGGGAGCCAACGATCTGGCGGAAGGTTCAACAGATCAGGCCGCTGCAGTTGAAGAACTTACAGCCTCCGTTAACTCAGTTACGGAGCAGACCAAACAGATGGCCGAGGTTGCTGAAAGAAGTAAGGAAATGGCTTCTTCTGTCAGAGATAATGCCGAAACCAGTGCCCGTAAGATGCATCTTGTTACGGAC
>JAEEGF010676749.1_pt1 | contig 15913 bp, 17 predicted proteins | sample 9134171 | NCBI WGS metagenome assembly JAEEGF01 (sample SAMN16246542, study PRJNA631951) | gut metagenome | biome: gut microbiome; feature: rumen; material: AP-attached | host: Bos | place: Iran: Karaj | collected 2018-10
ATTCTTCTGTGCTTTTCCAACAAGAATATAAATATGAGCGTGCTTAAAGCTGCGCTTTCATAAAGGGTAAAGGAGATTTTTCATGAAAATAGTACTTGCGGGTGCATACGGACATCTTGGCGGAGATATTCTTAAGGCACTTGAATCTAAAGGACACGATATTGTCGCGCTTGATATTAACGAGCGTCCTATTGCTTTTAGCGGAAATGGCGCTGTCTCATTCAAGGCGTGCGATGTCACCAAAAAGGATATGCTTTCAGGCCTCCTCAATGGCGCTGATATTGTCATCTCCACTGTAGGTCTTACCAAGGCTTCTAAAGAAGTTACAAGTTACGATATCGACTTAAACGGTAACCTCAATATTCTTGAGGAAGCTAAGAAGACGGGCGTACCTAAATTCGTATATATTTCTGTTATTCATGCTGATGAGCATCCGGAGATTCCTCTTCTTGATGCCAAGGCTAAATTTGAAAAAGCGCTCAAAGAAAGCGGTCTTGAATACATTATCTATAGGCCAACAGGTTATTTCTATGACATAGTGCACGTACTTAAGCCCATGGTAGATAAAGGAGCTATAAACCTTCTTTCAGGTAAGCCGGGTGTTGCTAATGTTATAGCGACTGAGGATTTCGCTGATTATATTGTTGATCACCTTGACGAAAAGAATAAGACTATTTCTATCGGGGGAACTGAAACCTATAACTACGATGAGATTGCTCAGATGTGCTTTGAGAGTGCTGGAAAACCATGTGTTATCAAAAGAGCTCCTGCATTTTTGTTTGATATCCTTATCTTTATCAATACTATAAAAAAGACAGGAAAGGCAGACATCATCAAATTCAGCAAATTTACTCTCACCGGAGACCTTGTCGGTGAGGTCAAATATGGCAAGCAGAGTTTTTCAAAATTTATAAAGGAGTCTTTTAACTAAAATGAACTTTCAGGGATTACTTGTTTTATTTATTGTAGCTTTAATTTTCTGTAGTGTTGGATTTTATAAGTTTGTATATTTTATGTCTGTAGGATATGGTCTTGCAGTTGCAGCTATCGGAGTTACTCTTTTAGTCTTTGGTTTTAATGACTACTCTACTATGGGTATTGTTCTGGGTTCTGTTTTAATGATCGTATATGGTTTCCGTCTGGCAGGATTTCTTATGTACAGAGAGCTCAAAAATGGTGCATATAAAAAGGTTCTTGCAGATGCCTCAACAGGCACAACGACTTTATCTTTTCCTATAAAAGTTTTAATGTGGGGAGGTATGGCTCTTTTGTATGTGCTTCAGACGTCTCCTCTTTTCTTCAGGCTTGATAATATGGTAAATGATAATACCTTTATCTATGCGGGATGTGCAATTTCTGCTTTGGGAATCGTTATAGAGACTCTTGCAGATATTCAGAAGAGCAATCAGAAGAAAGTTCGCTCAGATATGGTTGCAACCAAAGGACTTTACAGCGTTGTAAGATGCCCTAACTATCTTGGTGAGATCCTTTTCTGGACAGGTGTATTTGTTGAAGGTATTACTGCTTATGCAAATATCCTTCAGTTTATCTTTTCCTTTGTTGGATATATTCTGATCCTGTATGTTATGGTTGATAGCGCTAAGAGGCTTGAGATCAAGCAGAATAAGAATTACGGAAGCAAGGATGAATACTGGGAATATGCAAATAATACTCCTATTCTCTTTGCATTTATTCCTTTGTATCATTTATCGAAAGTGGAAGACTGATTCAGGCTTTGCCTGTTTTTTTAATAGAAATTAATCTATCTACTTCTATTTTAGTGGATACTTCCTGTATCTCTATTTCAATATGATTATTATAAGGTTAATTTAATATGAATAATAATACTACTTCGAATAGCGTGGCTATAGGGGATGAATATAAGGGTTTTACAATAACGCTCGCTATGGTTGATGCTATGCCTGTCATTTTGTTCGCAGCTACATGCGCTGTCATCGGCTTAACATTTAATAATTTAATATTTACGATCGGTGCTGCCCTGACCATCCTGGGTGGCATTTGTAAGGTATTGTGGAAACTTCTTATTGCAGCCATTCATAAGGATGTACACTTTTTGAACAGGCCGCTTTTTATTGTCCTTATGCCTACTGGTTTCTTATTGATGATCCTTTCTGTTATTATCCGTGGATCTTCGATTAACTGGGCAATCGTTTTATCTTCGGTTTTTTCTTTTCCTTCTATTATATTTTTTGTATTGGGAATTTTAGGTCTGACAGCTATGACTATATTTTTCAAAAAGCATGATAAGACAGATGTCAGGAATAACTGGATCGAGCAGCTTACTAACTGTTTTGCCCAGGCTATGTTCTTGATCGGCGTTATCATTTCTTGCAGGTAATGGTCATAAATTGCGGGATATAATTTGTACATGTATAGGAGTTCATGGCTGAACTTCTATTTACCAATTACAGGATGTAGTTTCTACATATTCTAATATTTTGACAATGTTTCCGCCATATCCTCCGGAAGTTCTGCATCAAATGATAGTCTCTTGCCTGTGACAGGGTGAAGGATTTCCATATGAGATGAATGGAGGGCAACTCTTTCCATTCCATACCAGTTATTAAGATCACTTCCATATAGGCCATCGCCCAGAAGGGCATGGCCTATTGATTTCATATGAATCCTTATCTGATGTGTTCTTCCTGTTTCAAGACGGAGTCTGACAAGCGCAAATCCATCATTTGTGCCACTTTTTATCTTCTGCTCCACTACTTCATAATGAGTAATAGATGGATCTCCGTCTTCTCTTATTGATCTTACCATTTTGACTCCGGGAGCAAGTCCTATAGGGCTGTCAACTATTCCCTTGGGGTTCTCGAATACTCCACTACATAAAGCCAGATATTCTTTAACCTTGATTCCGTTTAGGCTCTGATCGTTCAGGCTGTTGGCTGAGTATCTGTTTTTTCCAAAGACTATAAGACCTGAAGTCTCTCTATCAAGCCTTCCAACAGGTCTGAGTACATGATTCTCCCCATTTTGCTGAAAATGCCAGGCGATATGGTTTGAAAGGGTGCTGGTAAAGTGGTTCTTAAGAGGATGAACTATTATTCCGGCTTGTTTATTGACTACGATTATATCTTCATCTTCATAAACGATGTTAAGCTCACCTTCCATCGGCACTATCTGGGCTGATGCCTCAGTGTTCTCATGAATAGATACATGCAATAATTCTCCCACAGAAACCTTATAAAGAACGTTGACGTGCTTACCATCAATTAGTATTCCATCTTCAAAAGCTTTGGCATGGCTTATTTCACGGCGCGATAAATGAAGCTGGTCTTTAAGTATTTCTTTGACCAGCTTTCCCTCATCTTCCTGTTTTATTATGTAATCAAGATTTCTTACTGACAATTTTAGTTACCTGTTCTCTGTTCTTTTTAATTGGAGTAGTGTTTGATTTGAAAATACTATATTTCTATTTTAGTCATTAAAAAACAGTATATTTAATGAAATTATTGCATACATTAAATATACTGTCTAATATTAAATTATCCTATACATTATGTGATGAAACAGATTTTTTTACAACCTTTTCATTCTTACCAAATAATCCTGAAAATTTATGGAACGCATGCTTCTCAGAATATGAAGAATTATCTTCGATACAATGAATGACTATATCTTCAACCTTTCTTTCTGGCTCAATATATGGTCGGAATTCATAACTATCGATATTGTCTATCATGAATTTCATGTATTCCAAATTCATACATATGAGTAGGCATTTGTTATGCTTAAGAGCATGCGCTGCTTCTATCTGATGGTCATCTACATGTTCGCCATACTTACGAAGCCTTGGAACAACTATAACCGGCTTATTCTTTCTAAGACCAGCCATTATAGTACCGACTCCACCATGAGAGATCAGTAATCTACATCTATTGATACAATCTTCAAACTGAGGACGATCCATAAACATAAATGTCTTACAGTTTTTCGGAATATATGTGCAATGACCATATTGTATTACGAATTCTTCTTCCGGCATCATGGCTGCAAGCATCTCAATCTGCTTCATGAGCCTGTTCATTTGGAACTTCTGAGTTCCGACTGTAACAAAAATCAAAATATACCGCCCCCCACAATCGCTTTATCATACTTCTGTGCTATCTCTGACCATTGCACAATGAATGTGTTAACATGCTTGTACAGTAACTTACCAGTAAGGGATAATTCATTGACTCTGGCAAAAGATTCAATGAAAATAACCTTCTTACCCATCATCTTGGCAAGTCGGCAGAATGGATATGATATCAAAGCGCCTGTGGAAATAACAACTTCCGGTTTTTCCTTGATCAATATATAAACAGCCTGGAAAAATAAGAGAATAAATTTAAAGAGAAAAAGAACCTCTCTTCTATTCATCTGAGGAACATAGTATTGAATTTCCTCGACTTTACCATATTTCTGAAAATTATTCTTCTCGGTTACCCAACAGCAATCATATCTCTCTGTAATGCTTTTGAGTCTGGTCAACTCCTCCATGTGACCACCTGAAGATGCTACCAACAATAACTTCCTCATATCATCTCTCCCCTTTTCAACCCATTAACGAACGAATAATTACCCCAAGTAGCGTATAATTAATACCGATAAATCATAGCAAATGTACTATCATAAAAACTATCATATTTTTTGATTTTTTTGCTGCGTTTCCGTGTTTGTGAATTATACAAATAATATACTATATCCGATGTTATTTTTCGTTCATTTTTTAGGTACTTTTTTCAAATCCAGATTGCATCAGTATCTCATGACTTTTCTATATGCTTTAATCAATATAGGTCTTATAGGTCTTAAAAGTATCCAAATCTCATGAAAAAATCTGTATAAAAGATTTGAACATGAGTAGAGTTTCCCTTTTCTAACAAAACCTTCAGCATAAGCAAGCATATGATCCATGCTAAGAGGTCCTTCTATACCTGTCTGGCTTTCGCCAAGAAGATAAATCCCCAATTCATCTACATGATGTACAGAATGTGTTACGTATATGCCTGTATCTCTCCTATAAAGGCATATATCACCTCTTTTAAGCTTCCTGTCGATCTTATCAAGAATAAGGCTATCTCTACCTCCTACAAGGAGTGGATACATACTAAAGCCAAACGGTGTCAGTTTGACTTTTTTACCTTCTTTAAGGCCTTCAAGATATATAGGCATCCATGCATCTGTATGGATCATCTCATCACGATTCCCCGGTTGTTCCATCATGACAAGATTACTCCGGCGCTTTTAGCGTTTTCTATAAACTCTCCAAGATCTTTAGATGCAGTCTGCATATCTATATCGTACTCATCCATTATGGCTACTAAGAGCTCGTCAAAAGTCTGATCTTTTTCTTTTAATGCGTTTATTATAAATAGTGCTGTATCGTTAAGATCCATCATCTTATTTACATCCATAAGTTTTGAACCGGTAGGTACTAGAAATGGCTGCCCCGATACTTCGCATACTGAGAATTCAGTATTAAGTTTCATAAGAACTCCTTTTCTTTTGATATGACATATGGTGACAGTTTCCTGCCACCATATGTGTCCTAATAATCAGTTTAAAAAGTGATTACCATAGACGGCCATAGCTAGGCTGACATGGATTATAGCATGGGTTCCAGCATGGATCATAGCAATACTGCTCTTTGTTACTGCCTGTATTATAATCAGGACAAGCATATACACCTTCAAGTGTACCATTCATGGAAGCTTTAAGCTCAGGTTTTACATAAGCCTTCTTCATACTCACTCTCTCCCCTTTCCGAGTTATTTAGAACGGTAACTATCATAGCAACAAATCATACTACAATCAAGGAAAGAACAGCATTCTATCATATTTGTAAGATAATTACCTCAAACTGTTTTTTATCTATAATATTGCCCAAATTACATATCTCCAAATACAACATTTTTTAGTACATATGCTGCTTCCGGATCCATATTGCAGGAAAGCTCATAAATACTTGCTTTCTCAACGATAGTCTGTGTTACACTTGCCACCTTCTGTGCCATTTCTTCACAAAGCGATTCAGAAAAAGTTGAAGAAAATACATAGCTTATCTTCTCACGTATATCAGGTACCCGAACGGTATTTTCTTTAGCCTGTTTTAAAAAGACGATAGCACCAAGTTCTACTTCTGTGTTTATATATTTACCTGATGACCCGCACCACGGAAGACCGTATACATACAATTTCCCGTCTCTTTCGCGGCACACAGTAACATCTCCGTCAAGGACTTTGCATCCAAGCTCTTTTTCCCAAAGGCCTGCCTGGGTACTCTTTCCTGTGCCCGATGATGCAGAAAAGACCACAGCCTTATTGTTGTAGATCACAGAAGCTGAGTGGATAGACATTGCATCTTCAAAAAGGATCCTGTTATAAAAGATCTGCTGAAAAGCTCTAAATACCACGTTCCTCATCATAGACAGATATTGCTCTTTACCAATCTTCCGGGCAAGTGATCCATACGTTTTATCGCATAAGTAAATATTCGTCGTGCGAAATTTATCATTACTTTTCATCAGCCTTACCCCAAGGTGATGCTTACCGGGATAAAACATCTGCATTTTATCCCCGTCGCGATAAAATGAGAAATCGCCAATGGACGTTCCTTTATCAAATAAATATCTGGCAAATATAGGATTATATTCGATCACTCTGATCGTCATGTCAGTTTTACGATTTCCATCGTATATAAAGTCCGAGAACCTTTCATGCAGATACTCAGGTCTGCCATGAAAATCAATAACGAAATCAGCTATTTTTAACTTAACCAATGTCTTTCACCTTAACATTCCCGTCTTCTAAAACGAATTCTCTATTGCAATAATCAAGGACACTCTTTCTATGTGTTATCAGTATGCATGTAGGCCTTGGTGTAAGCTCAGAAAGGCTTTTGAGAAGCTGACTTTCCGTGTTTTCATCAAGGGCGGATGTCGCTTCATCCAAAACAACGAAATTAGATTTTCTTATAAGTGCTCTTGCAAGACCAAGCCTTTGTGCCTGTCCCTCCGAAAGGCCTACGCCTTTTTCCCCAATAACTGTATCAAGGCCTTTGGGAAGTTTCTCAACAAACTCTCTGCATATTGCCATATCAAGTGCTTCCCAAATCTCGTCGTCTGTAGCATCTGGTTTTCCTATCTGGATATTCTTCCTGATGGTCCCGGAAAAAAGAGTATTACCCTGTGGAACGTATGATACAAACTCTCTTACTGTGGCGCTTAACTGCATCTTATTTCCAAAGTTATCGTAATAGTATACATCTCCGCTCGAAGGAGTAATAAAATTCATCAAAAGTCTAATGAGCGTTGTCTTACCAATGCCCGATTTACCGACAATACCTACAAAATCGCCGGGTTTTATATCAAAATTTACATTACTAAAAATATAGTCGTTATCGTAAGCAAATGAAAGGTCCGTAACGGTTACACCCATAGTTCCGTTTACTGCCCTGTCATCAAGCTTTTCTTCCATAGGGATGTCCTGGATGTCCATAACTCTGCCAGCAGAAGCAAAGATAGATACAACTCCCGGTAGCTCACGCATAAGAGACGCTATAGGTGCCTGGATTCTGCTAAACAGTGTAAGGAACAATGTCATGGTTCCGAAAGTGATCTCACCTTTTGAAATCTGGCCTGCTGCATAAACGAATGCAAACATGTAGCCAAGCTGAAAAGTTCCATTCATTACAAGATTTGAAACTGTAGAAAGCTTACTCTTTTTCCAAACCCAGTGAAATCTGTTACCACGAAGATTTGCAAGTTCATCAGAGAATCTGTCTTCGCTCGAAAATGCCTTAACTACAAGTATATTGGCAAGGCTTTCCTGAATAAATGATCTGTATGCCGTCTCAGATTCCTGAACTTTGATCTGATAGCCTTTTAGTCTTCTTCCAAGCACATATGCAAGTAGCATTCCTACCGGAGTAAGAAACAGTGCTGCAATCGCCAAAAACTTGGAATTTGTATAAAGCGTAATAAATACAAGTACAAGTTCAATAAGAAATACTATGATATTCGGGATTACTTTAACCATTCCGTTGGCTATATTACCGGCATCTGATGTCATTCTTGTCATCAGGTCACCGGTATGAAATTTCTGTGTTCCAAGCCACACTGAGCGTATTATCTTGTCGTATACCTGTTTACGGATTCCAAAGGTATATTTTTCATTCAGCATAGCTGAAAGGAGATCTTCAAAAGCCTGACCAACAAGCATTATCACAATAGTCGCCATAAATACAATGATGGAAGTCGTGGTAATGTGACCTTTACCTGCCATATCAATGATCTTCTGTGACATGACTGCATACTCAATACCAATATATGTCCATATTACGCTTATTAGCATCAAGGCAACTATTCGACCAATATATGGCTTTGTGTAAATGAAAAGCCATTTAAAGTAATCTCTTCCCCTTGCCTTTTGACTCTTGTACTTCTTGTAATACTGTTTTATTTTCCCCATTTCTTAACCTCTTTCAAAACCTAACGAAATTGTTATCTCCTACCTCTTTGTGATGCTGCCCTTTAAATAATAATACGCTTTTAAAGGCATTACCCCTTTTTGGGACCACTTGAACTTTAAAACAAACAGGCCCAGATTTATTCTTTTGTGAATCATTCCCTTTTTTTCATCGTAATATGGAATTGTCACAGACTCTTTTTCCAGAGATAGATATTTGCATCTATCGTCTGCAATTCCCCACTTTTGTCCAAGTTTTATATAATCCTCAAAGCTCTTTTGTGAATCTTCTTTGGAAAAAGAGTCAGTCTGCACGCACATTCCTATGAAGGGCGAAAAGCTTCCGTCTTTAAACAGATCCATCTGGAGCTCAACTGCTCCGTCCCCGCTAAGAACTTCAAGCATCTGATCTATTATAGGCTCTTCTTCTATATTTCCCCTTACGTCTATTAAATCCTTTTTAAATCTTTCAGGGTCGTTTTGATAGATCTTTTTACAATCATGGTCAAGAAGCCATGCGATCCTCATTGGTGCTTCTTCTCTGACATCAGACACTCCCTGATATAAAGGTTTCCAATAACCGGGAGCCTTGTCATAAGCTTTTATAGCCACATCTATTCTATCTTCCTGATGGATGGCAATACAAAAATCTTTTATTCTTTTTTGGTTCGTAGAAACTGTGTGATCATCCGTATCATATGGTATAAAGCCATACGCCGGCAACTTTGTTTCTCCCGCAGAAACATCAAATTCAAAGCATACCTCATTACGGTCGCCATCTCTTACAAACATTTCCATATAATGCTTAATGAGTTCTTCTTTTGGCTTTAAGTGATCCCCAACAATATTTATCTGATCTGGTAACTCCTGAGCATAGTATCCGACAATAAAATCCAAATAGGGCTCGCCTGAAAGCGGAATCTCCAACTCATATATGGGGCATGAATCAACCAGATATGTATCTCTAACTATGGTTCTGATACCTTCAGATACATCCTCCATCCCTGTAAGAGTGCGTCCCCTGCCGTTTTCAGAAAACAGCTTCCACATAAGTCTGAAGCTTGCTTCTGCATAGTCAGCAGCCTTATTCATTTTTTCCCCCAATAAGTCCATTCAATTCCTCCAACAGATAGTATATAATTTAACAAAAAGCCCATTATACAGTGAGGTACACTATGGTTTTAATGATTATTGACGATGATAGGGATATTTTAGAGATCAACAGAAATCATCTTACAGATGAAGGATATAAAGTCCATACCTTTCAGACGGCTGATGATGCCATATCTGCACTTAAACAGATTCATCCGGATTGCATCGTTCTTGATATTATGATGCCCGGAACAGATGGCCTTAGTGCCATTAATGTCATCAAAAGATATACAGACGCCCCAATTATTCTCCTCTCCGGGCTAGCTTCAGAAGACAATCGTGTTGAAGGGCTTATGTCCGGCGCTGATGACTATATGGTAAAGCCCTATAGCTTAAAGGAACTATCCGCCAGAATAGGGCTTCAGATCAAAAAGAAAAACATTACAAAAGCAGCTAATACAATAACATATCCGCCCCTTCAAATCAAGCTTTTAGACCGCAAGGTCTTCTATAATGGCGACGATGAGATCATACTTGCAAACCGCGAATTTGAGCTTCTTTTGCTCCTTGCTCAGAATCCCGGAGTCGTTATTCCTTTTGAGACAATTGGAAAAAAAATCTGGGGCATTTATCAGGAAAGCGATCGAAGAACTATAATGGTTGTTGCAAGTCGTCTAAGAAAAAAGCTGGAGAGCTATGGCGGACTTATGAACTGCATAGAGACAGCATATGGAAAAGGCTACAAATTCATTATTCCAAGATAGGAAGTGCAAAATGAACGATAACTCAAAGAAAAAATATGATGCACCATCTCTGGCGGTAGAGGAACTTTCTAAAGGATTATATGAATCCAATCTTAAGCTTGGAGATATCAATAAAAAGCAAAGAGAGTTTTTTTCAAACATCTCTCATGATCTGCGTTCACCGATTGCTGCTATCCGTAGTGCAATTGAATATCTTGAGGAAACTCCTGATATAGGCATAGAAGAACGCGAAGATTTGTATAGGCTTATAGACAAGAAGGCTGCTTCGCTTGAGTATATGATAGATGAAATATTTCTTCTATCTAAGTTATCCACAAACAATTCAATAGTAAAGCCGGTTCCTCTTCCCTGTGGTAATTATCTAGAAGATTTTTTCTTTACAAACCAGGCGGATTCAAAATTTAATGATGTGGATCTTGTTCTTGATGTACCTATGAACTTCGAACATGTTGTTGAGATAGACCCTAACTATTTTGACAGAGTCTTGAACAATCTCTTTGATAACGCTCTTAGATATCTTGGGGAAGACGGAAAAATAACGCTCGGTGCAAAAGTCGATGACTCTAATACACATGTGATCATATCTGTCACTGACAACGGCAAAGGAATCGATGCGTCTAATATTGATAAGATTTTCGATAGAACATTTACAGGAGATGTCTCAAGAACTCCTTCCGGCAAATCTGGGGCTGGCCTTGGCCTTTCCATTTGCAAAAAGATCGTAGAGATTCATTCAGGAGAAATTACCTGCAGATCAAAAACAGGCAGCGATCATGGCACTACATTTGCCATCACACTACCCCTTTTGCAGTCTTTATAACTGCTTTTATCACGTTTTTGGTGGTCTGAGTCACAATGTAATATGCATACTGCATTGTGATTTCAGACTTTTTGAATAATCTCAGCGAGTTTTTAACATTATCGTTACTCAGGATCTCTTTCATCCAAAGTTTTTTATCTTCCAGGCTCCATTTATACTTAGCCATAAGTTCATACTTTTGTCTTAGATAAAAAACGATCCAGTATCTGTTTATCTTTTTCTTATATTTTTCAAACAAGCCTACCCGCTTCATTACGTCAACATAAGTTTCATAGATCAGATTTCGATTTGCCATTTCTTTTTCGCAATCGGAGATCTTTTTTTCCTGAACTCTTGAAAGAGTATTAACGCTCTGATAGCAGTAGTAGATCAGCTTATCATCTATTACGTTGACTTTACTTGCATATCTGAGATAATCCAGCGTAAAAACAAAGTCTTCTCCAAGTGTTATATCATTTCTAAACCTGATACTGTTATTACGTATAATCTCAGTTTTAAATATTTTATTCCAAATGACACCAAAATAGTGATGTCCAGGATCTCTAAGCGTATCTATAAGATACTTATTTCTGGTAACAATTCCTCTTTTCTGAAGGCTCTTTATAGGATAGCAATCGTTATATACAACGCGAAGATAATTACAGATACACATATCGCAGTCCCCGCCTTCCAGGGCATCTACCATTTTTTCTAAAAATGTATCTTTGACGTAGTCATCTGCGTCAACAAACATGACATATTTTCCGGTTGCCTTTTCAAGCCCCAGATTTCTAACTTTTGAAACGCCTCCATGGACAGACTTAAAATATTTAAAGCCGGGTATTCCCTCATATCTTTTGCAGATAACAGGGGTGTTATCTGATGACCCGTCATCTACTATGATTATTTCCTTTTCTTTATAAGTCTGTTCTAACAAAGACTTTATGCATCTTTCTATAGTCCTGCCTGAATTATATGCAGGTACGATTACTGTAACCAGATTCACTTTTGTAAACTTCCTTGAATATATTAAAGAATCTTTGAATTCTTCATCATCTTGATCCTGTACTGGGATCCGGCAATCTTATCCTTGACGCCGTAAACTTTATTTCCTTTAGTAAGCTTAAAGTATATGGTTCTAAAAGCTCTGTGTATCCATGCTATTGGTAACAGAAAATGATACTTTTTGCAATAGGAATATTTATCATCAATGTCTTTGGAAGATGGAAATAAGGCTTGCAATATCCTGTGTTCTTTTTTTTCTCCTGTTTCTTTTTTGCCATTAACATATGGGGACAGGATTCCCAAAAGGCTGTAACTGGATCTGTCAGAAAGATCTTTTTTCCCAACAAATACTATGTCATATAAAAAAGCCTTCTCATCTTCAGGATATACCCTGTCGACCTTTGGAAGAACGCTTTCATCCATTCCAAAATATTCTATGCACTTGGTAAAATACACTGCACAGAACTTTTCAAAGCCCATTTCTTCAAATACTCTGTAGAATCTTTGAAAGTCTATGTTATCCTTATACTGGTTAACAAACAGGGCTATATCGATGAAATATCTGCTCTCTATCCCCTCGACGATATAATGCTTGATTATATGAAACATCTGCAATATGAGATGCTCTGTAGGCCCAAGTGTCCAGACCGTTACATCGTCTGTTATCGGGGCCTGTATAAGTGTATCCGCATCATCCAGCTTTTCTTTTATTAGGATATCTATATTTTCTCCATGATAATCTTCCCATAATGTGTAATGTGCTTCAATCTTGAGGCCATTATGGGAATAAAGCTTAACGTTATTCTTGCTGTCAGCTTCGTTATAGCTAAATCCAAGCCTCCCTGTCAGGATTTCATGTACCTTGTCCTTATCTTCCGGGGATAACTTAAGATCGAGATCACTGCTGTATCTTAAGAAAAGGTCAGGATATAACGCCGCAAGCACGTATCCTTTTAAGACAATTGCCTTGATGCCTTCTTCCTGAAAACAGGAGATAACATTCTTAAACTCCGAGAATTTATTGTAGGAATCAAAAAACTCTTTTTTGGCTGCTTTGTTCCACTTATCCATAAGGCTCCCTTCAACTTTGAAAAAAGCCGGGTCTTTATTGATCGCATTATTTAGCAGTACGCCGCACTTATTTAGCCACCCAAGAGCTATAAGAGTCCCCCAGTCACATTTATCGTAAGATATTTCCGGTCTTATGCCATCAACCGCATATTTCTGCAGCTTGATGAACTGTTCAACCAGTAATAATTTGTCTTTTTCCATCTTAACTCCCCAATACTACCCTTCATATCAGTACACAACTGACAGAAAAACGTTTTCCGTCCCCTATGTACAGTATTTTTTATTCTTTTACAATAAAATAAACTTGATATTTCTTTCACTATAATATAATATTGTTTCGTCAGAAAAAACAACTGGTATGAAAAATTAGTTTTAAAAAATGGGGTTAATGATGAACAAAGAAACAAAAATTAATTTGATCAAAAAAATTGATGTCACAGATATGGCCGGGGATAAGGTCATGATTGATTTTGAAAGTGGCAAATACTTCCTTCTCAGAGGCACAGCAGTTGATATCTGGGACAACATCCAGAAAGAAACCACTGTGGGAGAGCTTGTAAAGACTCTTCTTGGTATTTATGAAGTAGATGAAGAGACATGTCTTAGCGGCACCGAGCAATTTCTTTCACAGCTTGAGGAGGCTAATTTTATTTCTTTAACTTAAACCGGACAGGATGATTCTATTATGGAGAATACCCGAGTAAAGGTCAGCATAATAGTTCCTATCTACAACGTTGAAGACTATCTCGAAAAATGTCTCGATTCCTTAACAGGACAGACGCTTAAGGAAATTGAGATTCTGGCAGTTAATGATGGCTCTACAGACGGCTCACTGAAGATACTTGAAAGATATTCAGAAAAGTTTTCAAGTATCGTTGTTTTATCCAAAGAAAACGGTGGGCTTTCTGATGCCAGAAATTATGCATTCCCATACATACATGGTGAATATGTTGGATTTGTCGATTCAGATGATTACGTTGATCCTACAATGTACGAAGTAATGTACAATCGCGCTGTAGCAAGTTCTGCAGATATTGTAGAATGTAATCTTCATCACACTTTTGACAATTACGAGGATACCGAGATAGGCAGGCAAATTCATGATAAGAGCGAACTTATCATGAATGGCAGATCCGTTGTTTGGAACAAAATTTACAAAACTTCATGGCTTTTGGAGACTGGCGTCAGGTTCCCAAAAGGGCTTATTTACGAGGACGTTAACTTCTATTGCAAGATAGTTCCTTTTCTTGGCAGGATTGAATATGTTGAAGAACCCTTTGTCCATTACGTACAAAGAGGCTCTTCTATAAACAATTATCAAACTCTGAAGACTATGCAGATATTTGATATTCTTGACGATATCTACGCATTCTATGAAGAAAAGGGATTTATGGAAGAATATAGGGATGCTCTTGAATTCCTGTACACGAGAATTCTTCTTTGCAGCTCCTTGTCACGAATGTCCAGGATCAAAGATCCTTCAGACAGAAAAAAGGCAATAAAGGCCAATTGGGATAAGCTGGTAAGTACGTTCCCTGATTGGAAGAATGGACGGTATCTTAAGGAATATAATGGAAAAAATGCAAGATTTATGAAAGCCATGAATCCTTTAACATATTCTCTTGCAGGTTTTCTACTACCAATACTAAAAAAATAGCAGCTATCGATCTTTGATCGTAGCTGCTATTTTTTAATCTTTTTTCAAGAGTCCAAGCTCATCCATAATGTGAATCCTTCTTTCACCAACATCTATCTTCTCTCCGATACTGTAGAAATCATCTTTATGATCTTTTCTTCTAATCAGGTATTTGATAGCCCTGTGAATCCATGCAAGCGGCAAAAGTATAGGATACTTTCTTGCATAAATATATGTTTTTGGTAAAGCATCAAATGATGGAAATACCATTGAAAGCTTTCTTTTAAAACCTGTTTTAGGAGCCTTAGCTTCGCCAGTAAAATAAGCTTCCATTGCGCCCATGATCTGCCATCCTGCAACCTTGTCCTTGGTTATTCCAACCTTAAGAAGGTCCATTTTAAGATCTTCTACGCTATGATCCAGTGTGTAAGCGTGTTTTTCAAAAACCTTGTCAGTCATTTTAAGCTCTTTTACACAGATCTGGAAAAAGGCTTCTACAAACTTGGTATATCCAAGTGATTCGATATGCTTCCAGAAAAGGTCAAAATCTATATCATTACAATATCTGTTTACAAAAAGAGTTGTGTCTATCAGATATCTTATTCCAATACCTTCAAGGCTGAAATGTTTGATAATATGAAACAGTTGGTATACAAGGTGTTTTTCATATCCAAGTGTATTGACTTCTATTCCGCATGCAGTAGTCCTTATATCCGTCTGAGGGTTGCTGAGCTCCATCTTATTGAGAATATCTATCCTCGGTCCTGTATAGTCCTCCCAGAGCCTTGTATGGAGTTCAACGACATGGTTTAATGCCTCATTTACATATACCTGAACGTGAATCTTGGAATGCTCTTCATTTTTAACATATCCGCAATCTGTCAATATTTTTTCGGCTTCTTCCTTTTGTTCTTCGCTAACAAGGATATCGCTATCTGCACTGGTTCTCTCTGCATATTGAGGATATAGATCAGCTAATAATAAGCCTTTAAAGAAGACCAGTCGGATACTCCTTTTTTCAGCTTCCTTGCAGATAGTCGTTATTCCATGATTCTTGGTAAGTTC
>JAEEGF010999439.1_pt1 | contig 15907 bp, 9 predicted proteins | sample 9134171 | NCBI WGS metagenome assembly JAEEGF01 (sample SAMN16246542, study PRJNA631951) | gut metagenome | biome: gut microbiome; feature: rumen; material: AP-attached | host: Bos | place: Iran: Karaj | collected 2018-10
GCTGAAGCCCGACAGCATCCGGAGCACAGCCGCAGCCGGGCTTAACCGGAAGACGGGTAGGACCATGCGGCTTGATCCCGCGGACTTGCTGCGCCTTTCCGGTTGGCAATACTCCATGACTGGTATGACCCGAAGTATAGGAGACAGCGATGTTTTCCGGGTGAACTTGCCCGGCTGCCGCAGTCTCCTTTTTCGTTTTCGGTCAGTTGGTTCCTCTCATTTGGCTAATGCGACGTTTGCCTGCGTTTGACAGTATAGGAACCGGGGTGCCTTCTTCCAGCAAATTGTCGTTTGACAGACGACCTCCTCGCTTTTTGTTCGGGCTATACTCTACCCATCAAGAGCACCAAGGAGGAATGCAAAATGTACGGAGCGATCCTGGGAGATATGATCGGTGCACCATATGAATTCGACAAGGGCAGGAAAACCAAGGACTTCCCGCTGTTTACGGAAAAGAGCAGGTTCACCGACGATACGGTGATGACGATCGCGGTTGCCGAAGCCCTGATGGAAGCGCGGAAAGGTACTGTCCCTGAATCCGGAGATCTGCTGGTCCGATCCATGCAAAAGTGGGGCAGAAAGTATCCAGATGCGGGTTACGGCGGCCGCTTCAGACGCTGGCTCCGGTCGAAGGATCCGCAGCCCTACGGCAGCTGGGGCAACGGCTCGGCCATGCGTGTTTCCGCCGCAGGGTGGCTGTATGACGCTCTGGACATGACCAGGCGCATGGCCAGGTGGACCGCTGAGGTCACCCACAACCACCCGGAGGGCATCAAGGGAGCGGAAGCAACGGCCGGCGCTGTCTTCCTGGCCCGGACCGGAAGCAGCAAGGAGGAGATCCGGGAGTATATCTGCCGGGAGTTCGGTTATGATCTTTCCCGAACCTGCGACGAGATCCGCCCCGGCTATCATCATGTGGAAAGCTGCCAGGAGACCGTGCCGGAGGCGATCACCGCCTTCCTGGAAGGGACCAGTTTCGAGGACGTGATCCGCACGGCGGTATCCCTGGGCGGCGACTGCGATACGCTGACCTGTATCGCCGGGAGCATCGCGGAAGCGTTTTACGGCGTGCCTGCCATTCTCGAAGCAGAGTGCAGAGCCCGTCTGCCGGAGGATATGCTGGAAGTCCTGCGCAGTTTCGACACAGCGCGGGGAAGACCGGGGGAGTATCGCGATCCGTATCTCGACGGCAACAGCGTCATCGAGGAAGCGATCGGACGATATCACGGGGAACAGAGCCGGGAGAACCTGGTCGGTGTCCTGGAGTCCATAAGGAGGCGGATGCATGAGGACGGACACTTCCTGATCCCGGTCATCCCTCCCCAGGCAGCAGTAGATATGTTCGACATTGAGCACGTCAAAGTGGGGGATACCGTGACCGGAAGTGAAGAACTGCGCTTTCAGTTCCACCATATCGAATCCTCTGACGGGAAACAGTGGCTGGCTGCGTTCACCTCCCGTGAGGAATACGAGAAGGGGGAGCGTGCATCCGTCATCTCCTGCTTTGTTGACGGATTGCTGAAAGGATGCAGAGATATGTCCGAAGCAGGGATCATCGTGAACCCGTGGGGCAGATCCTTCCTGCTCACCAAAGAACTCATCGGCCTGATCCTGGATGCGGACAAGCCGGAGAACCACATCTACCTGGAGATCGGGGATATCACCGGGATGAAGACGGACGCCATCGTGAACGCAGCAAACCACTCTCTCCTGGGCGGAGGCGGCGTGGACGGCGCTATCCATCGAGCTGCGGGTCCCGGCCTTCTGGAAGAGTGCCGTAAGCTGAACGGCTGCGGGACCGGAGAAGCCAGGATCACCGGCGGATGGCGGCTCCCTGCGAAATACATCATCCACACGGTCGGCCCCAGATACAGAAAAGAAGATCCAAAATGTGAGCGTCTGCTTTACAACTGCTATTGGAACTCGCTGGAGCTGGCCAAGGAATATGATCTTCATTCCGTCGCGTTTCCTGCGATCTCCACCGGCGCTTACGGCTATCCCAGGCAGGAGGCGGCAGTTGTGGCGCTCCGGGCAGTTGCAGGATGGCTGCAGGTGAATCCGGACTACGGTATGGCCGTGATCCTGGTCAGCCATGATGAAGAGGGAAAGAAATACTATCAGAATGTGATCGATGCCTGCGCGCCGGGAAAGGAGTAGGCAATGAGAACGATCAGGGTGACGGGAATGGGCGATTCGGGAGATCGCATAGCTGAATAGACAATGAGGTCGCACCATTTGTTATGATGCGACCTCATTGGTCATTCTTTCTTCGCGGTACAGGCTGAGCGCAGCTGATGGGACGGTCATTTCCTTTGGAATGCGAATCCGATCGCACCGCCGCAGAGCCCGCCGATGATACAAGAAAGATCGCAGCCTTTTTTATACCGCCAATTCACGCCTCACTGTTCAGGTCATCGAACATCTGCTTTACTGAAGGGGCGTTTTTCGTAAGCCGTTTGATACTGAGGTCTTCCGCCTTGTTATTGGCAAGCCGCAGGTTGTTCTCCGAGGAGAGGAGCGCGTCCTTAGTCTTCTGCAGATGCGAGATCGTCTTGTCGATCTCATCGATCGCCGTCTGGAATTTCTCGCTCGCGAGCCGGTAGTTCCTCGCAAAGCCTTCCTTGAAAGCGTTCATGTTCTCTTCGAAGTGGAGAATGTCTACCTGCTGATTGCGGACGATCTGGAGTTCCTTCTGGTACTTCAGGGAGTTCAGCGCGGCATTCCGGAGCAACGTGATCATCGGGATGAAGAACTGGGGACGGATCACGTACATCTTCTCAAAGCGGTAGGATACGTCCACGATGCCATTGTTGTAGTATTCATTGTCGCTTTCCAGCAGGGAGACGAGGACGGCGTATTCGCAGCCTTTTTCGCGCCGGTCCTTGTCCAGCTCTTTGAAGAAGTCCTCGTTTTTGTGCTTGGTGGCGGTCGTATCCATCTCATTCTTCATCTCGAACATGATCGAGATGAATTCCGTCCCTTCCTCGTCACACTCGCGGAAGATGAAGTCGCCTTTGCTGCCGGTCCGGGCGTCGTTGTCCTTCTCAAAGTAGGCTGTGGGGAAGGCGGTCATCCTGATCGAATTGAACTGGTTGAGGCAGTGCTGTTCGAGGCTTTCGCCGACCATCTTTGTAGACTGGCGGGCTTTGAAGTCTTTATAATAATCGATCTGCTCGTCTTTCGCCTTCAGTTTCTCTTCGTACTGTTCACGCAGGGACTTTTCCTTGAGCTGGCTTTCCGTCTCCTTGCTGGTGAGCTGGCCCTTGAGTTCGGTGATCTCCGTGGCTTTCTCGGAGAGCTCCCGTTCTTTCGCCTGGACCGCTTCGTTGACAGCCAGTTTCCGCTCGGTCTCGGAATTCGTCAGAAGCGTCTTCAGCCTCTCGATCTCGCGGTCCTTTTCGGCGAGCTGCTCGTTCTTCCTGCTCAGAGCATCGTCGCTCTCCTTCTCCTTCGTCTGGACGGCCTGACTGACGGCCAGCTCTTTCGCGGTCTCGCTGCCGCTGATCTCTGCTTTCAGCTGGTCGATGATCCGCTCTTTCTCCGCGAGTTCAGCTTCCTTCCTGGATATGTCCTCCTTGTGCTTCTGCTCCTGCTCCAGCCTGGCGATCGTCAGATCGTTCTCTTTCGACTGGATGAGCGCAGCCTCCCGTTTCTTCAGTTCGAGCTCGAATTCCTTATCCCGGACCTGCTGTACGATCTGGGCATATCCCGATTCGTCGACCTGGAACACCTGCCCGCAGTTCGGGCACTTGATCTCCTGCATGTACTGGACCTCCTGTCTTAAACGCAAGCTCGCGTCGTGTGCTCTTTCTGCCTGCGAACAGTATACACGAAAACAGAGCGGATTGCCACTTCTTTGCGGAAAAGCGCGTATTACTGGACAAGGAAGAAAAGAAACGATACAATAAGTCCATCCGAGGAGGCGATGACATGAACGGCCCAGTCGTAATCCGGGTGTCGCGGGCGCCGGCACTGATCCCGTGTATGCTGGACGCCATCAGAAATGCTGCCAGGCCGCTGATCCTGGTCCCCGAGAGTTTTACGCTGACGACGGAGCAGGCCCTTGTCCAGAGCACAGAGACAAAGGGGATCATCGGAACGCAGGTGCTTTCCCAGACCTCGCTCGTGCGGGAGATCCGCGAGCTTGCCGGATCCCCGGATAAGGGAACGATCAACCGTGACGGGCGCAATATGCTCCTCAGCATGCTCCTGCTGAAGAACCGCGACCGGCTCCTGTTCTATAAGGAGAACGTCAATCAGATCAGCATGGCGGAAAAGCTCGCCAACCAGATCGACGACCTTGCGGACGGGGGATTCAGTCACGAGAATCTGGAGTCCGCGGCGAAGGGCCTGAAGAAGAGCACCCAGCTCAAATGCCACGATATCGCCCTGATCTGGGGCGAATACCAGAAGGTGCTGGACTCCGGGTACGTCGACCAGAACGCGGCGTGGTCGAACGCGCTCGGCCGGCTTGCGGACAGCGGGCTCATGCAGGGCAAGGACCTGCTGATCTTCGGCTTCGACTATATCAATATGAACCTGACGCGGCTCATCGCGACAGCGTACCCCCTGGCCGGCTCGATCACGGTCGGACTTGTCAGCGAGACCGGCTGCGACGACGATTATATCTTCGAGGTGGCGTCCAATTCCCTCAAGAGGTTCGTCCGGCGTATGAAGAGGGAGGAGTTTCAGATCCCTGTCAGGATCGAGCCGTACCGTGCCGCGGGCGCAAAGACCGATCCCGGCGTCAGTTTCATCGAGCAGACGCTCTACTCCATGAAGAATCACGGCGATCCGGCTGAGATCCCCGATCTCGGCGCGGTCAGCTCCTACTACGCGTCCAACACGACCGTCGAGTGTCAGAACACGGCCCAGACGCTGATCAGGTGGCACCAGGACGGGATCGCCTGGCACGAGATGGCGGTCGCCGTATGCGATAATACGACCGTTCCGGCCATGCTGCCGCTGGTCCTGTCGTCCGCCGGCATCCCGTATTCCCTGAGGACCGGGATACCCATGCTTCTGTCCGAATACGCGCAGTTCTTCCTCGCGACGCTCCGGGCCATGCGGTCCGGATACCGTCAGGAAGAGGTCATGAAGATCATCAAGTCCAAATTCACGAAACTGACCGAGGACGAGATGATGGACCTGGAGAACTACGCGAGGGAGAAGGGGATCGACAGGAACAGATGGCTAAAGCCGTTTCCCGCGGACGACGCGCGGGGCGAACGTCTGGAGAAGCTCAGGACGCAGATCATGGAGCCACTGGCGTCGCTCAGACGGAAGCTGAATCTGAAGAAGTGCACCGGCCGGCAGGCGGCGGAGGCGCTCTACAGCTATATGGTCAGCTGCGGCGCTTACGATACGCTTCTGAAGAGGGAGCGGGAATTGATCGAGGCCGGCATGCTTCCGACGGCCGACCGGAACCGCCAGGTCTGGTCCGCTGTCAACGAGCTCCTGGATCAGCTCGCGACTTTCGCCGCCGGTGATCACATTTCCGTCGACGAGCTCTGCGCGATGCTGGAGTCTTCGGTCTCTTCGAAGATGATCAAGTCGCTGCCCCAGGAGGCCGATTCGGTCCTCATCAGCAGCCCAAACATGTTCTTTTCATCCGGACTGCGCGCAGTCGCGGTCATCGGGCTCCAGGACCAGACGGGCGCACCGCCGTCCGCGCTCCTGACACCTGCGGAATGCGCGGGCCTGGTGCAGATCGATGAAAACGGGGAGGAGACTTCCGGGATCGGGATGACGAGGCGTGAAATGGCCGCCAGGGCGAAGCAGGACATCTATCAGGCCGTCGCCGCAACGACGGAGCGGCTGCTCGTTTCCGCGTCTGCGGCGCAGGCGAACGGCAAAGTGCTCGTCCCCGCACAGGTCTACCGCGATGTGACCGCCACGCTGAATCTGAAGAATCCGGAAAATGTGCGCGGCGGTCTGATGAACGACGAACTGCTCCCCTTCGTGCCTCAGTTCGCGCTGGAGCGGCTGGCGGTCATGCTCCGCGCCGCCAGGGACCAGCAGGATTCCTTCCTCACAAGGGACGACGGAGCGAGCGCCGTCTGGCGTCAGGCGCTCGCATACCTCTATCACGACCCGTACTGGGGAAGCAAGGTGAAGGGCGTCCTGGACGGACTGCATGTGAAAGTCGCCAGTCCCGGGATCGACGCCGAAACGGCCGCCCTCCTGTACGGCCGGGACCGTCTGTCCGTATCCGCTATCCAGACCGCGGGCACCTGCCTGTACTGGGCGTTCCTATCCTACGGCCTGCGCGTGCGCCGGCGTGAGGAGTTCACGTTCGAAGCGGATTCGGAAGGGACGTTCTCGCACGAAGTGCTGCAGCGGTTCTTCGACGAGGCCATCCGTACGCCCGGCTGGCCGGATCTGTCCGCGTCCGACGTCTCGGCGCTCCTCGACCGGATCCTGGAGGAGGAAACGAAGAGCTGGGCGGACGGACCGCTGGGGAAGAACATGTCCGGGCGCTTCCAGGGCGAGGAGCTTGTCGGGATCGTGCGTACAGCCGTGACGATGATGGCGGACTCGCTCCGGACCGTGCCGCACTTCAAACCGATCGGGATGGAGATCGGATTCGGGGATATCCAGTCGGATTCGGAGATCCATCTGCCCGAAGTCGTGCTGACGCTGGACGACGGGCGCGAGATCGCGCTGAAAGGGAAGATCGACCGTATCGATACGGTGGAACTGCCGGACGGAAGAAAAGCCGTCATGGTATACGACTATAAATCCAGCGATAAGGAGATCCATATGGAGCAGCTGGAGGCAGGACTCCAGATCCAGCTTCCGATCTACCTCTCTGCGGTCAGACAGGCGATGCCGGATCATATCCTGGCCGGGGCGCTGTATCAGCCGATCAAACAGGTGCTTGCAGATGCGGAGGACGATGACGAGGAGAAGATCGAAAAAGAGATCGAGAAAGTGCTGAGGGCCAAAGGCATTTATCTGAACGACGAGGCGCTTCAGAATGCAGCCAAGCCGCTGAAGATCCCCAGAAGTACGACGTCTTCCGACGTGATCAGCGTGCTTTCCCCGGAGGGACTGCAGGAAGTCATGGACAAGAGCGCGAGAAGCGCGTGCCGGATCATCAGCAGGATGCTGGCCGGGAACACCACGCCGAACCCGCTTCAGGGGAATCTGACCTCGCCCTGTTCATACTGCGGCATGGCGGACGGATGCCCGCTGGACTCCCGGCTGGAGGGCGGACAGGTGCGCAAACTGGGTTCTGCGGATACGGAGGAGGATTGATTATGCCCGGCTTCAATAAGGAACAGAAAGCCGCGATCGATGCGCGGAACCCGTATCTGCTGTGCGCGGCCGGCGCGGGATCGGGCAAAACGACGGTCATGGTCGAGAGCGTCGCGCAGAAACTCGCCGAAAATAGGCACAAGGATATCTCCTCGTTCCTGATCATTACCTTCACGAACGAAGCCGCCGGGAATATGAAGAAAAAGATCCAGGAGCGGCTCGCAAAAGAGGCGCGCAGCGGGAGCGAGTATGCGGCCAGAGGCCTTGCGAATCTGGAAAACGCCACGATCAGCACCATCCATGCCTTCTGCAAGAGCCTGATCACGACTTATTTCTATGCGATCGAGGGGATGTCCCCGAAGTTCGAGATCATCGAGGAAGCGCGTCTGGAACAGATATTCCGGGAGGCGTACGACGACGCGCTCGACAGCATTTTCGATCCGGAGCAGACGATATGGCCCGCGGACGATGTCCGGCTGGTGCGCGACCTGATGAACGCGTTCCGGCAGTCGCAGCTCGTGCCCATGCTGAGGAATCTGTATAAGGCGCTGATGGGCATCCCGGATCCTTTCGAACAGCTCAGCCGGTACATAGAGGATATCTCGAAACCGGTCGAAGAAAACAGCTGGGCGGCGGAGGTCCGCTTCTCCGTGGATATGGACCTGCTTGGACTCCAGGACTGCATCCTGCGCGAAAAGGCGATGCTCTGCGCCCTCACGCCGCCCCAGTGCGAGGCGCTGGCGGAACAGGATATCGCGGCGATGGAACTGATGCTTGAAAAGCTCGATGAGGTCATGTCCGTTCAGGAAGAGATCAACGCGATCGAGGCTGTAAAGAGAAGTATGGGCAGGAACCAGACTCCGAGGACAGAAGACGATGACGTCAAAGCCTGGTGCAAGGAATTCGGCGAGCTGAGGAATGAGATCAAGGGTTCCGGAAAGCTCCTGGATAAGGCGTCCAAGAGCCTTCAGAAGCTGCTGAAGGCCAGCCAGGCGTCGGATAATCTCAGGGTCCAGGAGGAACTCCGCGGAGTCGAGATCCTGCTCCGGGCGACCGCAGCCCGGTTCCGTGAAATGAAGCTCGCCGCGCAGGGCATCGACTACAGCGACATGGAGCAAATGGCCTACGAACTGATGAAGCGCCCGGAGATCCGGGAAGCGGTCACGGAATCAATCACGGACATCTACGTGGACGAATGCCAGGACGTAAGCGCGATCCAGTATGCGATCATCGGCGCCCTGACCGGCGGGGAAGGGCGTTCGATCTGCCGGGTCGGCGATATCAAGCAGAGCATCTACGGCTTCCGCAGCGCCGCTCCGGATCTCATGGAGCGGGACATCCGGGCATACTCACCGGACGAGGACGCGGAGTACCGGAAGATCTTCTTCCAGCAGAACTACCGGTCCTGTTCGCAGATCATCGAATGTGTCAACGAAGTGTTCGACGCGTCCATGGACAGGTCTGTCTCCGAGATCGACTACACGCCGGAAGACCACCTTAAAGCAAACATCACCGGAGATTTCGGACCGGTCGAAGTAATCCTTCTCGACCGGGACTCCGAGCCGGTCGACGCGCTGGAAGCGGAATGTGAGGCCGCCGGCAGACAGATCGAGGAACTGGTCGTATCCGGCGGAAGGGAATACAAGGACATCGTGATCCTCATAAAGAACGCACGGACGGATGCGCCGGTCATGGTCGAGCATTTCCGGAAGATGCACATCCCGGTCATGTACGACGGCGGCCAGACGTTCTACGGGCTCACGGAGATCTCCTCCTTCCTCTCGCTCCTGACCGTGATAGATAACGACCATACGGACGTGGAACTGGTAGGTGCGCTGCGGAACGTGCCGTTCAGCTTCTCGGACCAGGACCTCGCGGATATCCGGAAGGCGAGCCCGGAGAGGCGCTGGTTCTACCAGGCGTTCCGGGACTGCTGCCGGAACAGTGAAACGGAGATCGGCCGCAAATGCGCAGACGCCAGAAAGCAGATCCTCACCTGGCGCGAGTACGCGCGTTCTATGAGCGTGTCCGAATTCATCTGGCAGCTGATGCGGGAAAGCGGGATCTACGCCGTGCGCGGCGCGTATCCGGACGGCAGGCTGCGCCAGATGAACCTGGACTCCCTGTACCAGCGGTCCGTGGACATGGAGAAGCGGGGGATATACCGCCTGTCGGATTTCCTCTGGGAGATCGGGAAGCTGCGCGACGGCGGCACAGCGGATACCGGGGATACGCCGGCGACGATCGGGGAAGGCGACAACTTCGTGCGCCTGATGACCATGCACAAGAGCAAGGGCCTGGAATTCCCGGTCGTGATCCTGATGAACCTGCACAAGCAGCTCCGGCGTTCCCCGAATTCGGGCAAGATGCTGATCAGCGTCGGGACGGAGTCCGACACGAATCCGCCGCTCGGCGTGTACGTCCCTGTGATCTCCCACAGGAACCATACCAGCCGGGACACCTTCGGGAAGGATGCGTTCAAAGTCAGGGACGTAAGGACGAGTATCGCGGAAGATACGCGGCTCCTGTATGTGGCAATGACCAGGGCCATGCAGAAGCTGATCCTCATCGGCCACTACAAGAGCAAAGATACCGTCAGATGGCAGATGAGCACGAAGATATCCCGTATCTGGAAGACGGATTCCATGCTGGATCTGATCATGCCTGCGGTGCTCCGTCACACTGCTCTCCCAGAGGAGGGGAGCGCTGTGACCGGCGGACAGTGGCGGCTTACGGTAAGGAGACCGGCAAAGATCGCTTCCGGAGATCACGAGCTTAGCGAATCGCAGCTGGACGCGGCCATCACCTCAGCGGTAGCGGGCAGGGGAGTGCAGCCTGACTGTATGTGGATCGCGGGACAGATCGATACGACGCCGCTTAAGACGAGCGTCACGTCTATGCTCAGGTCGAACGTGACCGCGGTATCGCCGGAGGAGTACGCGCCGCCGGAGGAAGAGGAAACCGTTGAGATCAAACGGCAGCCGGAACTGCCGAATTTCCTGCTGTCCGAGATCGCGCCCCGGCCCGCGTTCATGGAAGAGAAGAAGGCGAGCGCGGCGGATATAGGTTCACTGACGCACAGATTCCTTCGCCTCATCGACCTGAAGCCATTCCGGGATCTGGCACCGGAGGATTACCGTGCGAAGGTGGAAGAGGCGATCTCGGCCATGCGCATACGCGCGATCCTGACGGAAAAAGAGGCAGGCTCCATCTATATCCCCGGTGTCGTAGCCCTGCTTGCCGGGGAACTGGGCCAGAGGCTGATCCATGCAGAGACCCTTCACAGGGAATGGCCGTTCACGATGCAGCTGAAACAGGATTCCCCGACGATGGTGCAGGGGATCGTCGACGCCGCGTTCCTGGAAGACGGACAGTGGATACTTGTGGATTACAGACAGACAGGAATACGGAGCCGGACGTCTTCGTGCCCAGGCATGAGATGCAGATGAACTGGTATCGGACAGCAGTAGAGAGACTTGCCGGCAGCCCGGTGCGGGAAATGTGGCTGTTTGCCCTGAAGGCCGGCCGTGCGTATCCGGTCAGCAAGCTCAGCGTCTGAACGGACACAAAAACCGCCCCGCCCAACCATTATATATGCGACCAGGACCGCGGTTACTGATAAGCAAAAGCCTCAGAGTAGATCTGAGGCTTTTGCCTTGGCTGGAATGCAATGAAAATGCGCGCTGCCTTCCTTCCGCGAATGCGTGCACTTTATAAGCAGCATCGAGCCAGTACCGGAAGAAATGCACCTTGATTCTATCCGACCAGTGTTTTATACTGCAATTGTACCGGGGAGCGAGAGATCGTCCGAAGTAATTGAACAATGCGTATCATTTGTCCCGTTCGCTTATGCCGGTGAACGGTCAAGTGAAAAGCCTTGCGAAAACTATTTCGATCGATTTTGACCTTCTTGACCGGGTCTTGCTGGCGTGCCATTGCACGACCCGGTATCAGGACAGGTCTTTTTTGCTGCCCGGAACAAATAAACAAAAACGGAGGGCAGCCAATGAAAACGAAGAAGCCGCTATCCACGCACGAGATGAGAGCGATCAGGTCAACACTGCTGGAACGGACCGGATGCCTGCTTAAGGACTACCTCATAGAGCAGGCTTTTACCAGAAGCTCGTATTCCAAAAGGTATGGGGGAGGAAGCAACGAAAACCTCGAGTACATCGGGGACACGATCCTCGGGTATCACGTTGTCCGTCAGCTGTATAAACACTACGGCACGATCCATTCCGACGAGGAAAAATGCGTCTATACTTTTCGAGCACACGAAAGAGATTTCACGACGCTGAAAAGTACGATCGTCAGCAACCATACGCTGGCTGCCATCATTGACGAATGGAACGTCTGTCAGTATCTCATTGTAGGTCAGCCGGATATCGACAATGAAGTCGACAAGCGGGAGAAAATCAGAGCAGACCTGTTCGAGGCGATCATTGGAGCTTATGCGGTCCAGTTCAGCTGGGACCAGACCGTTATGGATCAAATAATCTCAAAGGTCCTGCCGATCGAAAAGTTTATACTGGACTATGAAAAAACACGGAATCATCCCGCGGAATTCAGTGCCGACAATGCCATCAATACGCTGAAAGAACTGACCGAGCATGAAATGTGTTCGGTTCCTGTCTATGAGATCACAGGTCCGAATATGCTGGGATATAACAAGTCCGGCAGCCCCAGGTGGAGCTGTATATGCACCGTGCAGGACAAGGGGATCAGGAAAGGCGTCTCTGCTCATTCCAAGAAGGACGCCAGGAAGTATTCTGCGTATCTGGCGCTGTGCGATATATATGGACTGCCAAACGAATACGGCCCCAGCAAGAGCCTTTCAGGGTGGTACTTTGACGGTGATAGACTGATGCTCGAAACGCCAAGTGATTTCTGAACAGTGCCTTTATCGTTGAGCTCCCCCGGCGTATACAGCCGGGGGAGTCCTGTACGGACCGGTTCCTAAACGGAGCGCACATCCCGGCTTCGGGTAAGGCCGGGTGACCGTGCATACTTGCCGCTTCTTTTCCAGGAGTCCATATATAGCAGAATGTTTTGCCCGTTCTTCTTGACAGACACTGGATATTGCGCTAAACACTAGAGTAGTGGAGGGATGAAGTTTGGAGAAGACAGAAAACACGGAGAAGACTTGATTATTGAGAACCAGAGGTGAACCACAGATGGCGTATATGCACAGCCAGACTTTCGATGTCATCTACAACAGCAATATCGACGGATACCTGGATGATTACTTTGAAATCGACGATTATATTGCAGGACCGGTCCAAACGCTGAATCTGAAAGGTTTTAAAACCCGGTTCTGCTGCAGCGGACATCCATACGACACAATCAACGAGATCTCTATGGAGAATGACGGAACAGATCCGCACGAACTTATGCCGGGCGTGCTATCCATAGAGCCGCTGCCGAATGGCTGGCTGAAGGTCATAGTCCGGCAGGCCATGGATTGTGAAGCTTACATTTCTTTTGATCCCGAAGTCACCCTGCCAGAGCAGCCGCCGGAGGGCTGGTACAGGGTACCGGATGGCATTCGCCGCCGCTGGCCGCATGACGATGATCCTCTGGTCTGCATGCAAAACGTCTATGCTGCCATGAAGGATTTGACAGTATGGGCAGAGAGCCTTCCAGATCTTACTAATCCTGACAATCTATAAGATTCACATATAACGCAGTTTTCTGCGTCTTGTCAAATCGGACAGGAAAGCGCTCACCTTCCGCAGTGCTGATGAGAGCGTTCGTGAGTCCGGTTTTCCCGCAGGCTGCAATTTTATCCAAACGAGCCTGTATGATTGGTCTCAAAAGGTCTTGTGTTTTTTCGGAATTAAGCGTATATTCTCCCGTAGCAGGGAAAGAGGTCCTTTATTGAATGATCTGCTGTCTTTGCCGGACAACTGAATGCAGGGGAGCTTGAATAGACAGGCTGAGAGGAAGGTACTCCTTCGACCCTTTAACCTGATGTGGGTAATGCCACCGTAGGAAGTAATGATGCTTTTGTGCAGGGGTGAACCACAGACGGTTTGCCCCTGCTTTTACTGTACTGCGAGGTGATATTCCACAAGTGTGGCGGGCTGAGGGGGAGCGCCCTGAGTCTTGTACAACAGCGATGGGAACCCGTGTTTCGGGGTGAGAGGAGAAAAGTGATTCTCGACCGAGCGAGGCACTCTGCTTCGTATTTCATCTGAAAAGAGGCTGAAAAAATGAGAAGAACCGGCGTCGTCCTGAAACTGGTCGTCCTTGCTTTGCTGGTCGCCCTGGGCGTGGTGATTTCTCCGATCCTCCGTGTGGAAGGGATGTGCCCCATGGCGCATCTGATCAACATTATATGCTCTGTGCTGCTCGGCCCGTGGTACTCACTGCTCTGTGCAACGCTGATCGGCATCCTACGCATGCTGATCATGGGCATCCCGCCCCTTGCGCTGACAGGCGCAGTCTTCGGCGCTTTCCTGTCCGGCGTGTTTTACCGAGTCTCCAAGGGCAAGATCATATTCGCCGTGCTGGGCGAGATCTTCGGGACCGGGATCATCGGCGCGCTTGCCTCCTATCCGGTCATGACCGTGTTCTGGAGCAAAACGGGCATCAGCTGGCTGTTCTACGTTCCCTCCTTTATTTGCGGAACGCTGATCGGCGGCAGTATCGCCTATATCTTCCTGCGCAAGCTGGCGGCAAACGGGGTCCTGGCAAAAATGCAGCAGTCTCTCGGCTCCCTGAGCTTCCAGGACAAGACCAGCGTCCTGTCCGATTCGCTGACCATTGCCGCTCTGGGCGCGATCCTGTGGGTGGTCATCAAGGTGACCGCCGTCCTGTTCCACATTGCCTCCCCCGCGTGGAATGCGCTGTCCTACGCTGCTCCGGCTGCCGCCGCTGCGGCAGGCTTGATCTATTATATCATCAGGAAGGGTAGAACGACCGATGCAAAAGCTGCGTGATATCCGCCAGGCGGTCAGGAGTGCTCATCCCCTGATCCACTGCATCACCAATCCGATTTCCATCAACCAATGCGCCAACGCGATACTCGCGGTGGGTGCCCGTCCGATCATGGCAGAACATCCCGCCGAAGTTCGGGAGATCTCTGCTTCGGCGGACGCCCTGATGCTGAACCTCGGCAACATCACCGACGCAAGGATGCAGTCTATGGGGATCTCGCTGAAAACAGCGGCGGAAAAAGGGATCCCCGTTGTGCTCGACGCAGTAGGCGTTGCCTGCTCTTCCCTTCGGAGGGACTTTCTCTCCCGGCTCATGGAGACCGGCACGCCAACGGTCGTCAAGGGGAATTATTCGGAGATCCTGGCGCTGCAGCGCACCGCCTATCGTTCATCTGGCGTGGACGCAGACGCCGCGATCGATACGGACGAGGCCGAAGATGCTGCCGTCCGTCTGGCGAGAGGATACCGCACAACGATCCTTGCCAGCGGAAAAACGGATATCGTTACGGACGGATCCTGGATCGTACGGATAAATAACGGAACGCCTCAGCTCTCCTCCGTTACGGGGACGGGCTGCATGCTCGGCGCGCTCTGCGGTGCATACCTGTCGGTGAGCGGGGGAATGGAGGCCGCCGCAGCCGCCTGCATGGTTCTCGGCATCTGCGGCCAGATCGCGGAAACGGAGAAGGGCGGCGGCAGCTTTATGGTTTGCCTGATGGACGCCCTCTCCACGCTGACGGACACACAGGCGGAAAGCTATATGGACACGGAGGAACGCCGATGTGAAAACACTTGATACCAGCCTGTATTTCATTACGGACAGCACGGCCTTTGAGGAAGGCGATTTCCTGCGCCGGGTGGATTCTGCGCTTCAGGGGGGCGTGACCATTCTGCAGCTGAGGGAGAAAAACAAGAACACCAGGGAGTATATCTCACTGGCGGAAAAGGTGCATGCGCTGGCGCAGCGGTACGGTGTTCCGCTGATCATCGACGACCGCGTGGACGTCGCCCTGGCTGTCGACGCGGAAGGCGTGCATCTGGGTGCGGAGGATATGGAGATCGTTACGGCCCGAAAACTCCTCGGAGAAGGAAAGATCATCGGTGCGACTGCCAAGACAGTGCCGTGGGCACTGGATGCGGCTGCGCAGGGCGCGGATTACCTGGGTGTCGGCGCGATTTTTCCCACAACAACAAAGGTTAAGACCGTGCTGACTTCCGTCGGGACGCTCCGGGACATCTGCCGGGCGGTGTCCATCCCCGTGAACGCCATCGGCGGTCTGAACAAGGATAATCTGGATGTGCTTTCCGGGATCCCCATCGCCGGTATCTGCGCCGTATCCGCCATTATGAAAGCGGAGGATCCAAAGGCGGCGGCGGAAGGACTGAGGGCAAGGGCGAAGGAACTCGGCCTATGCTGAAATGCGCGGTCTTTGACTTCGACGGGACACTGTTTGACTCCATGCCCCTTTGGGACAGCGCGGGCGAACGCTATCTTCGCTCCCTGGGAACAGAGCCGGAACCGAATGTCCGGGAAGAGATCCGGGCCATGAGCCTTGACCAGTCGGCCTTGTATTTTCAAAAGAAATACGGCCTGACCCTCTCCGCGGAGGAGATCCTGGCAGGCATTCGCCGGACCGTCGAGTACGCTTATCTTCATGAGAGCCTGCCGAAGCCGGGCGCCGCCGGGTTCCTTGCCCGGCTGAAGGAGG
>JAEEGF011134822.1_pt1 | contig 15906 bp, 11 predicted proteins | sample 9134171 | NCBI WGS metagenome assembly JAEEGF01 (sample SAMN16246542, study PRJNA631951) | gut metagenome | biome: gut microbiome; feature: rumen; material: AP-attached | host: Bos | place: Iran: Karaj | collected 2018-10
GCCGAGTCCGGCACTTTTATCTCTCCCACCCAGGGCTTTGTCAACGCCGGCCAACTGATCGTCTCCAACGGAGAGATCGTGACGGCGGAGATTGCCCAGATGCTGGATTCCTACAAGGTCGAGTATGAGGCTAATATGGGCTATGGAACCCCAAGGGCGACGCAGTGGATGGGCAATTTCCTGCTCTCGCTCGTTTTTGTCCTCGTCCTCTACCTCGCCATCTATTTTACGAACCGCAAGATACTGGCTGAGACCAACAAGGTATGCTATATCCTGCTGGTCTTCCTGATCTTTACCGCCTGCGCCCTGTTCGTCGGGCGCTCTCAGCCGCAGTTCCTGTTCCTGGTGCCTTTCACGCTTCCGGCGCTCTGGCATCAGGCGTTCTTCAGGAACAAGGCCGTGCTTGCCCTCTACATTATCACGCTGCTGCCCCTGTTGATATTCACCCATTACGGGGTGGTGCTGTTCGTGATGTTCCTGTTCGCTGGCTTCGTAGCCATCTATGCCTTCCGCTTCTTCTACAGGGGCTGGAAGCAGTTCATCACCGGCTTGATCATTTTCGTGGCGCTGACCGTCACGTACTTCGGATTCCGGTGCATCGACTTCATCAGCGGCAATGTCGCTGTGACGCTGACATTCCTTTTCATAGGATCGATATTTACCGTGCTAGGGTACCAGCTGGTGTTCCTTTTCGAGAACATATTCGACCTGGTGTCCAACTCGCGCCTGGCCGAGCTCGGCGACACCAGCAACAAACTCCTGCGCGAACTTGAGGCCAAGGCTCCCGGCACCTTCCAGCATTCGCTGCAGGTGATGAGCATGGCCGATGCCGCCGCGCGCTCCATAGGCGCCAACGCGCTGCTGGTGCGCGCCGGCGCCCTTTACCACGACATCGGCAAGATGAACAATCCCCAGTGCTTCATCGAGAACGAGGCGCTGCTCCCTTCCGAAGGCACGACCAGCTACCATGCCGGCCTGGATGCCCGCCAGAGCGCGAAGGACATCATCGCACACGTCAAGGACGGCCTGGAGATGGCTGACCGCTACAAGCTTCCCCAGGTCATCAAGGACTTTATCGTCACCCATCACGGAACCACTCATACCGGATACTTTTACAACAAGTATGTCAATGCCGGAGGGGATCCTTCCGACGCTGCCGATTTCTATTATCCCGGCGTAAAGCCATTTACCAAGGAGCAGGTAATACTGATGCTGTGCGACTCCATCGAAGCCGCTTCGCGTACGCTCAAGGCATCGACTCCGGAGGACTATTCCAAGTTCGTGGAGAAGATGGTGGCCGCCAAGATGGATGAAGGACAGTTGGACGATTCCTCCATCTCCATCCGTGAGCTCAATACCGTGAAGGAGAGCCTGAAGTCGTACCTCGCGCAGCTGTACCACGAAAGGGTGGTGTATCCCAAGATGAAAGCACGGCCAGCAAATTGATTATTTGAGAATTAATGCCTATCTTTGCCGCCCGTTTTCAAGGAAACAATAAAAAACACATACAATGAACATCGAAAAGAAACAGATCGACGATCTGAACATCCAGCTTACGCTTGACATCGCAGCAGAGGACTATGCTCCGATCAAGAAGAAAAAGTTGAACGAGCGCCGCAGGACTGCGGAGTTCAAAGGCTTCCGCAAGGGCATGGTGCCCGCTTCCCTCATCGAGAGGGTGTACGGCGAGCAGTGCCTCGGCGACGCGGTCAACGACATCATTTCCGAGCAGCTCGGCAAGTACATGGAGGAGAGCGGCCTGAACTTCATCGGCGAACCTCTTTCCAGTGAGGACCAGCCCGAGATCGAGTGGAAGGACGGCAACGACTTCACCTTCAAGTTCGACCTCGCAGTCTCTCCCAAGATCGACTTCGAGCTTTCTTCCGCCGACAAGGTCGTCAACTATACCATCAAGTCCACGGCCGTCGCCAAGGAGGAGATGAAGCGCAACATGCTCATGCAGTACGGTGAGATGCAGGAGGTCGACGCTCCCACTCCGGAGTCCTACCTCTATGTCGACCTGGAGAATGATGACAAGACCGTCGAGAACGGTTACATCTCCATGCGCGACGTCACCGAGGCCATGAAGCCCGCCCTTATGGGTGTCAAGGCCGGTGACAAGCTCGAGCTCAACATCAACGAGGTGCTCGAGCGCGAGGGCGACCGCGCCACCCTCCTCAAGGTCAAGAAGGAGGATCTCGCCGGCATCAATCCCGTGTTCAATGCCACTGTGGTGAATATCAAGAACTTCGAGGCTGCCAAGCCCACTCCCGAGATCTTCGACCGTATCTTCGGCGAGGGCAAGGTCAAGACCGAGGATGAGTTCGAGAAGGAAGTCGCCAACCGTCTGTCCGAGAACTATCGCCAGGAGAGCGACTACCGTCTGGGCAAGGACATCAAGGACTACCTCGTGAAGAAGGCCGACCTCAAACTCCCCGAGAACTTCCTCAAGCGCTGGCTCTACAGCATCAACAAGGAGAAGTACACCATGGAGGACATCGAGAAGGAGTTCGACGCTTTCCTCGCGGATTACAAGTGGCAGCTCGTCAGCGATTACCTGATGAAGAAGTTCGACCTCAAGATCGATCGCAACGATCTCAGCGAGGCCGCCCACGGCTATGTCGCCTATCAGTACGCCATGTACGGTATGGCCAATGTCCCTTCCAACTTCATCGACGAGGCCGCCCAGAAGATGCTTACCGACCGTCAGCAGGTCGAGCGCCTCTCCGAGCAGGTCGCCGAGCAGAAGGTCATCGCCGCCGTCAAGGACATCATCTCCTTCGACAAGAAATCCATCTCCGTCGAGAAGTTCCGCGAACTGAAATAGTCGTTTCCTTGAAGGATCCCGAACAGAGCGCCGTTCAGACGCTCTGTTTTTTTGTAAAAAAGTGTTAAATTTGAAAGATTTGAAAAGATTAGAACGTATATAGGGATATATGAAAGAGTTCGAGAAATACGCGAGTCTGGAGCGGGGGATAAGCTCCATGACGCTGCATCGTTACGAGTCGGCGTACGATTCGTACATCAACCCCACCATAATCGAGGAGCGCAAGCTCAATGTCGCTTCGATGGACGTTTTCAGCCGCTTGATGATGGACCGCATCATCTTCCTGGGCGTGCCCATCGACGATGACGTGGCCAACATCATCCAGGCGCAGCTGCTTTTCCTTGCGTCGACTGACCCCACCGCCGACATCTCCCTTTACCTGAATACTCCGGGAGGACAGGTGAGCAGCGGACTCGGCATCTATGACACCATGCAGCTGGTGGAGCCGGACGTGGCGACCATCTGCACCGGACAGGCGGCGTCTATGGGCAGCGTGCTGCTCTGCGCCGGCGCGCCCGGCAAGCGCTCCGCGCTGCCGCACTCCAAGGTGCTGATACATCAGCCCCTCGGCGGCGCCAAGGGCCAGGCCAGCGACATCCTCATCGCCGCCAAGGAGATTGAGAAATGCCGCGCCGAGCTCATAGGCATCATCGCCGAGCATACCGGACAGCCTTTCGACAAGGTGTTCGCCGATGCCGACCGTGACTTCTGGATGACCGCACAGGAGGCGAAGGATTATGGCATGGTGGACGAGATTCTCACCAAGAAAAAGAAATAGTCATGGCCGGCTCCAAGAAAAACGCTTCGACGCGTCACTGCTGCTTCTGCGGCCGCGGCGAGGACGAGGTGAGCCTGCTGCTCAGCGGCATCGACGGCTACATCTGCGCGGACTGCGCCAAGATGGCAGCCGACTATGTCGCCGAGCTGGAGCACACTCACCAGCACGAGGCCGCCGCCATCAAGATAGGCGAGCTTCAGAAACCCAAGGCCATCAAGGAATTCCTCGACCAGTACGTCATCGGTCAGGACCGCGCCAAGAAACTGCTTGCAGTTGCGGTCTATAACCACTACAAACGCATCAACCATAACCTGGTGGAAAAACCCGACGACGGTGTTGAGCTCGAGAAGTCCAATATCCTGATGGTCGGTCCTACCGGAACTGGCAAGACCTTGATGGCCAGGACGATAGCAAAGATGCTCGATGTGCCGTTCACCATCGTGGACGCCACGGTCCTGACCGAGGCCGGTTATGTGGGCGAGGACGTTGAGAGCATACTCACCCGTCTCCTCCAGGAAGCGGACTACGACGTGAAGAAGGCTGAACGCGGAATCGTTTTCATCGACGAGATCGACAAGGTCGCCCGCAAGAGCGACAATCCTTCAATCACCCGCGACGTTTCCGGAGAAGGTGTCCAGCAGGCTATGCTCAAGCTCCTTGAGGGCAATGTCGTCAATGTACCTCCCAAGGGGGGCCGCAAGCATCCGGAACAGGATTTCGTTCACGTGAATACCGAGAACATCCTGTTCATCTGCGGCGGAGCTTTCGAAGGTATCGAACGCAGGATCGCCCAACGTCTCAATACTCAGATAATCGGTTTCGGTACATCGGAGAAGCAGCGTGTCGACAGGGACAACCTCCTCCAGTATGTCTCCGCCATGGACCTTCGGGGCTATGGACTTATTCCGGAAATCATTGGCCGTCTGCCGGTCATCACATACCTTGACGCCCTTGACAGGGATGCGCTCAAACGCATCCTTACCGAGCCCAAGAACGCCATCCTTAGGCAGTATGAGAAGATATTCGAGCTGGACGGGATGAAGCTTGTCATCGACCCCGAGGTACTCGACCTCATCGTCGATACTTCCATCAAGAACAAACTCGGCGCCCGCGGTCTGCGCAGCATCTGCGAGCAGATCATGAACGACGCCATGTACGAGGCTCCGTCTTCGAATAAAAAGACGTTCCGCCTCACTCTCGACTACGCCAAATCCAAGCTTGAGAATCAGCTATAATGAAAAGCCTGCGGAATCCCGCAGGCTTTTCCATTAATAGTAGTATCTGTAGAAGAGTGCGATCGACTCCATTCCGGCGAAGAACTGCTTGAGCAGGTAGCTTTCGTTGGGGGAGTGGATGGTGTCCCGCTCGAGTCCGAACCCCATCAGAAGCGGGTCGATGCCGAGGATCTTCTGTACCTCGGCCAGAACCGCGATGCTGCCGCCGCCGCGCGAGGGCACGGGTTCTACCCCGTAGACCTCGCCCATGGCGCGCGCGGCAGCCTTGTACGCATCGGAACTGATGGGGATGAGGAAGCCGTCACCGCCTTCGCATTCCTTGACCTCGACTTTGACGCACTTGGGAGCAATTGACTTGAAGTGCTTAGCAAAAAGCTTAGTGATCTCGCCGCTCTTCTGGTCGGGGACCAGACGCATGGAGATCTTGGCGTGCGCCTCGGACGGCAGCACCGTCTTGGCGCCCTCGCCGGTGTAACCTCCCCAGATGCCGCAGACATCCAGGCAAGGGCGGATACCCGTACGCTCGAGGGTCGAATACCCCTTCTCTCCGCGCACTTCCTTGATGTCAAGGAACTCCATATACTCCTTCAGGTCGAAGGGGGCGCGGGCGAGCATCTGGCGGTCCTTGCGGGAGAGGTTCACGACCTTGTCGTAGAACCCCGGAACCGCGACGCGGCCGTTCTCGTCGTGCAGCGTGGCAATCATCTCGCAGAGTACCGTGATGGGATTGGCCACCGCACCGCCGTAATGGCCGGAATGCAGGTCTTTGTTGGGGCCGATGACCTTGACCTCGAGGTAAGACAGACCGCGCATGCCGCAGTTGATCGACGGCACTTTCTCCGAAATCATCGTAGTATCGGAGACAAGGCAGATGTCGGCCGCAAGGCGCTTCTTGTTCTGCTTGATCCATTTGGGGAGATTGGGGCTGCCGATCTCCTCCTCGCCTTCGAACATGAACTTGACGTTGTGGTTGAGCTGTCCGCTGCGTACAAGGAACTCGAAAGCCTTGATGTGCATGAAGAGCTGGCCCTTGTCGTCGTTGGCGCCGCGACCCCAGATGGCCCCGTCATGTATGACGGGCTCGAAGGGGTCTGTGTGCCACTTCTCCAGAGGCTCCGGAGGCTGTACGTCATAGTGGCCATAGACCAGGACTGTCTTGTAGTCCGGGCCAAGTATCTTCTCGCCATAGACGACGGGATTGCCGTCGGAAGGCGAGACCTCGGCGAAGTCGGCGCCGGCCTCCATCAGGAGGACGGCCAGCCTTTCGGCGCAGCGGCGCATGTCTTCCTTATGCTCTGCCTTCGCGCTGATGGAAGGAATCCTAAGGAGCGAAAAGAGTTCTTCGAAGAAACGCTCCTTGTTCTGTTCGATGTATTCTTTCATATTGTTAAAACGCTAATCTTCAGTAAGTTCAAATCCGAAGTACTCTCCCTTGCGTGCGGTCGGCACACCGGTCTTCATCCAGGCGGGCATGGGGTCTCCCTTCAGATAATGGTCGAAGAACTGCTGCAGGCGGACGGAGAGGTCCTTGGAATTGCGCCTTTCGGCGAGGTTGTGCGCTTCGTTGTTGTACTCCAGCAACCATGCGGGATGGCCGAAGCGGCGAAGGGCCATGAAGAACTCGATGCCCTGGTACCACGGCACTGCTCCGTCGTTGTCATTGTGCATGATAAGCACCGGAGTGGTGACGTTCTGAGTATGGAAGACGGGGGAGTTCTCGATGTAGAGGTCGAGGCCGCCTTCGTCCCAAAGGGACTTGCCGATGCGGCTCTGGCCGTGCTCATATTGCATCGCGCGGACCATTCCGGACTCCCAGCGGATACCTCCGTACGCGCTGGTCATGTTGCCGACGGGCGCTCCCGCGCCTGCTGCGGCGAACATGTTGGTGCGCGTCACGAGATAAGCCGTCTGGTAACCGCCCCAGCTCTGGCCCTGGATGGCCATCTTGTCCTTGTCGATGAAGGGGAATTGTTCGCACATGGCTTCGGCTCCGGAGCAGATGCAGTTGTATGCGCTCTCGCCGGGATGACCGTCCTTATATACGATGTCCGGAACGAACACTACATATCCGCGGCTGGCGTAGAACGTGAGGTTCACTGTGGAACGGCTCGGAGCAGGGGCGACATAGTTGTAGAGGGTTTCGGAATTCTTCTCGTAGAAGTAGATGATCATCGGGTACTTTTTGGCGGGGTCGAGATTCTCCGGAGTAAGGAGGATACCGTCTAGAGGAGTGCCGTCGTAGGCCTTCCAGTGCACCAGACGCTTGTCTGCCCAATTGTATTCAGCCTGCTGGGGGTTGATGGACGACCATTTCTTTTCGGAGCCCCAGCGGTCGAGGGTGGTATAGACATTCGGCGATTCCTTGTAGCTTCCTTTCCTGTAAGCTATCACCTCGGCATCCTTGGCTTTTGCAACGTTGGTGAACGCGAACTTGTCGGTAAAGCAACTGCGAAGACCGGGCTTGTCGACTCCTATCGTTGCGATGCCGTTCTCCTTGGTGGTGCGGTCGAACACGGTGAGGAACACCTCGTCCTTTTTGCCGATGGTCTTGGTGACTCCGAGACGGGCGAGTGCGGCGGGGATGTCACTGCGCTCGTAGTTGGCGTAGCTGAGCTGGAGGTTTCCGCTTCGGCCCTTGCCTTCAGTCAAGCAGGTGGCGTATTTGCCGTCGGGCTGGATCTTCCAGATGTCGTATTTGTCGGAGAGCAGGAACGCTTCGTCGCCGTCCAGCCAGTGCGGACGGTCGACGGCCGGCGGCGGAGCCGGGTGGTCGTCCTCGTCGTCATAGAACGGGACGCCCGCGGCTGCCGTGACGTTGAGGCTGACACCGTCAGCCATACGGTATGTGTGCCAGCCAAGGTCGTCGTCGCTGAACCAGTAGATGTATTTCCCTTCGGGAGAGATACTGGCGGAGCCGTTGAGCTTCTTGAACAGGCACTTGCTCTCACCGGTATTCATGTCCACGAGATACACGTCCTGGAAGCTGTTGCTGTCCCAGGTCGAGCTGATCTGGTAAGGTTTGTTGTCGCGGACGAGCGCCCACTGGCCTTCGGCTCCGTTGAAGTAGCTCGTATTGGCAGTAATCTCGTGGTTGAGGCGGATGATCCTGTGCCTGTCGCCGCCGAGGTTGATGACCGACTCGTATGTGGCGGCCTTCAACTGGGAGGCGCGGGCTTTCTGGATGGGCGGAGTCATATAGATGTCGTATGCCCAGATGTCGAGCTGCGCGGTCTCGAAATCGACTATCGTCGTGTCTTTCGGAGGAAGGCACTCGGCGATGCCGAGAAGAACGCGCGTGGAGTTCTTGGAGAAGGAGGGAGAACCGTTCTCCGTTACACAGAGCTTGCCATCGACGGTATAGTCCTGCGGGATAAGCTCTTCAACGTTCTCTACGAGCTGAGCCTTGCGGCCTTTTCCCTGAATGATCTCCTCATAGAGGATGACGGAGCAGTGCTTGTTGCCCGTGGCATTGGAATCGGCTGAGGCGAGGAATACGAGCTTGTCACCGGGGTCGTTGAAGTTGGGCAGGGAATAGAATTTCTTGCCCTCGGAGAGGGTCTTGCGGCTCATGCCCGGCAGTTTGTAGAGAGCCACCTCATCCTTTGACAGGGAATCTTTCTTATCCTTTTTGAATACGACGGCAAGACGGTCGCCGAAACGGTCGAAACCGTATTTGTCGACATTCCTCAGGGTGTCGGACTGGCCGGTGCCGGGGTAGAACACGACGGTGATCTTCTCTGCCTTGGGAGCCGGCTTGACGGTGTCGGGCACTGCCTTTTTCCACTCGGTCTGGTAGGCGATGACGTTGCGCCTCTCAAGAGCGCTCTTGAAGGCGCTGACGTTGGCTATCTTCTTGAGTTCAAAAGTATTGAGGTCCACGATGCCGAGGCTGTCCTTGGGCATGTCATCGGCTTTCTTCTTGTCAATCCTTGCCTGGCGCGTGGCGGCGTAGGGAGCCTTGATGCTGAAGACGGCCCAGCGGCCGTCGCGCGACAGGGTGGCGGCTCCGCCGCGCTCCACCTTGAGCTCGCGGCCCGTGGCCGTCTCGACTATTACGAGCTCGGCGTCGCCCTGCTGCGGGGTTATCTGGTAGGCCATGATGCGCCCGTCGTCCGTGAGGACCGGGGCGGTAGTGCTCTGCCAGCCGTCATAGACGGTGTGGTCCAGTACTTTTTTCTGTGCTGTGGCGGTGATGCAAACCAGCACGCAGGCCGCCAGTGTCAGAGTCCTTTTCATAGGTAGTCTTCAAAATAATCGGTTACTTTCTGCATAAGATGCTCCCTCCAGGGCCCGGTGACGTTGTGCTCGGATACGGGATAAGGGAAATAGTCCACCTGGACGTTATTCTCGATGCATTCCTGGATGAAACTCAGGGAATGCTCCCAGACGACGGTGTTGTCGATGGCGCCCTGGCAGATGAGGAGCTTACCCTTCAGGTCCGTCGCCTTGTTGATCAGCGATGTCTTCTCGAACCCTTCGGGATTGGTCTCGGGGTTGTCCATATAGCGCTCGCCGTACATCACCTCATACCATTTCCAGTCGATGACGGGGCCTCCGGCCACACCGACCTTGAATACGTCGGGATGGTTGGTGATCAGCGTGATGGTCATGAAGCCGCCATAGCTCCAACCGTGCACGCCGATGCGGGACGCATCGACGAAGGGGAGTGTGCGGAGACAGTCGATGCCGACCATCTGGTCGGCCATCTCGGCCTGGCCGCACTGGCGGTTGATGGCCTTCTCGAAGGCAGCGCCGCGATGCTCCGTGCCGCGGTTGTCCTGGACATAGACTATGTATCCGCGCTCGGCCATCAGCATCTCCCACATACGGACGCTACCGAGCCAAGTGTCTGTAACCATCTGTGAATGGGGACCTCCATAGACGTATAGGATGACAGGATACTTCTTCGACGGGTCGAAATTCGCGGGGAGGAACATACGGTAGTAGTTGTCGTAGAGACCGTCCGCGCTCTTGACAGTGCCGAGACGGACCTCTCCGGTACGATAGCCTTCCAGAGGGTCGTCGGCCTTGAAGAGATTGCGCACTAGTTTGCCGTCAGATGAACGCAGATCGACCACGCGCGGGACATTGAAGCTGCTGTAGCTGTCGATGAAATGCTTGCAGTCCGGCGAGAGGGAAACGCTGTGCCAGCCGCGCTCCGGAGTCAGGCGCTGCGGGGCCCCTATACGGACCTTGGGCAGCTCCTGCCTGCGGTTCTGGCGTACTTCCACGCGGAAAAGATGACTCTCGACGGGGGAGACTTCCGCGGAGTTGTAATAAACGTATCGGCCGTCGTTGGCGACGTATGTGACTTCGGCATCGGTCGCGACCAGCCTGCGGACATTGCCTAACGTGTCGCAGAGATAGAGATTCTTGTAACCGTCGCGGTTGTCGGTGCCGTAGAGGAACTGGTATGTGCCTTCAAGGAAATGAAGATGGTCATAGGGTTCCACCCAGGCGTCGTTCTCCTCGTTCAACAGGTTGCGGACGAACGCTCCGGTCTTCGCATCGTACATGTTGAGGTGCATGTGGTGCTGCGGGCGGTCGAGGACCTGGATGAAAACATAGCGGTCGTCCGGGCTCCAGCTGATGTTTGTCAGGTAGCGCTCGTCATCGAAATCCGTGACCTTCATGTACACCGTAGTGCCTTTCTCTATGTCATATACTCCAAGAGTGATGTGCTCGGAAGCCATTCCGTTCATCGGGTACTTGAAAGTGACAAGCTCTCCCGTACGGGTCTTTATGTTCAGGATGGGAAAATCGGTCACGCGGGATTCGTCCTTGCGGTAGAAGGCTATCCTGCGTCCCGAAGGGGACCAGTAGATGCCTTCGCCTATGCCGAATTCGTTGCGGCTGACGCTTTGCCCGAACGTGATCTGGTCGCTTACGCTTTCGGCAACCGTCAGACGGGCGCCCTGCGGCGTAATGCAATAGAGGCTGTGGCCTTCGGTGAAGGCATAGGCGCCCTTGCCGCTCGGGGTGATGTCGGAAGCCCCGCGGGGGATAGCCCTGCGGGCCTCGTCCGCCGCGGGCTCGTAGCCGGAGACCTCTCCGGCTATCGTCGAGACCTTGGTCCCCTCGGCGTCGCGGAAGAGATAGGAGCCCGCATCCTTCCACTGTGCGGCGAAGGATGCGGCATATCCCGTCCTCGAGACGGTAACGTCCTTCATGGTCAGATCCTTTCCGGTATTCCGGGCCGGGTGGGTGTCTATGACGGTTTGCGCCCCGACGCTTGACGACAGGGCGCAAAGGACCGCTATGGATGCAAGAATGCTTTTTCTCATATCTGATCCGTTGCTATAGGTATGACGGTGGTGCTATTGTCGGCATCCCTGACGGAGATGATGCCGTCCACGATATACTTCTCCATTCCTCTCCAGGGCAGGGCTCCGAGATATTCCTTGTAGTGAAGCTCGACGTTCTTTCCGCTGCAGCGCATCAGGGAGTCCGCGATGGCCTTGTCCACCACCGAGAAGTTGAACTCGTTGGACTGGATGCTGTTGGTGCCTTTCTGGCCCTTGAATCCGGACTGGATGAGACGGCCTTCGTAGGTCTTGAACACGTATCCCTTGTACATCAGCTGGTTGAGCTGTCCCGCCTTCACACCCTCTCCGAATACGAAGCAGAACTTGAAGAAGATGAATGCAGCCAGCGCCAGGACTAGCACTATGCTGCTGATGGTGATGATCTTTGCCTTGGTTTTCATAATTATGGAGTCATTTTGATTATTCCGGATGTATGTATTCACAAAGATAACAAATATAAAAAATAAAGCCACGGCCTTGCCGTGACTTTATTGATCCTATCTTGATGAAAGAAATGATTATTTCTTCCTGCTCTTGTATCTCTGGTAGAACTGATCCACGCGACCGGCGGTGTCAACGATCTTGACCTTGCCAGTGTAGAAGGGGTGAGAAGTGTTGGAAATCTCGACCTTCACAAGAGGATATTCGACACCCTCGATCTCGATGGTCTCCTTGGTGTTGACGCAGGAGCGGGTGATGAACACATCTTCGTTGGACATATCCTTGAAAGCTACAAGACGGTAGGTTTCGGGATGGATTCCTTTTTTCATTTTACGTAAAATATTAGTTTTCGTTCAAACGGACGGCAAAGGTAGGAATAAATTTCACAATTTCCAACTATTTCCCAATTAGTTGACATCAACTATCTGGGTAATGGTTTCCGAGGTGCCGTCGGTAAATGATACCGTCGCTTTTACCGTATGGGTTCCCGATGATAAGACTACTGAGCTTGCGCTTATTGAAGAACCATCAAATGACCATGCGACCTTTTTGATACCCTTGTTGCCGGGAATCAGTTTGAATTCGAACCGCTCACCGCTCTTGTATGATGCTTTCTTCTGGATGAAGCAAGCATCGACATACGCTAGCTGCCAAGGATAGCTGAGATCAGTCGTGCTTGTGATTACTGGGGTCCAGATACCGTTATTGAGCCGGTACCATAGAGCGATCCTGTCTCCGACGGCCACCTGGTCCGTGACTGTGCATCTGATACCTTGGAACCAACAATAGGACCCACCCGGAAGCCCTTCGGAATCCTCTTCATCGACCATCTCGATGGGCTCGCATATGTCCTCCTTCCAATTGCCTTCCTTGTCCAATAATACGGCTTTGACGGCTCCTAAATAGGGGATGGAGTGGCTGCAGTTGGTGATTTTACCAAAATCCAGGTAGAAAGTCCCACCGCTGGCGAATGTCCCGCTATTGATGGATATACCGTTGATGCCGCTGCCATTTGCCTCCATGGCAATATCGACATCGGGATAAGTGGATGAACCGTCCCTGTCGGGGACAAGTCCGAACACGGCCATCTGGCCCTCGCTGAAAGCTAAATTATTCTCGATGGCCAGAGTCAAAGTGTAGAAGCCGTTGTTTTTACCGCTCCATCCCCAGTTGATGTTGATCATATTATTCTCGACATCATAACCGTCGCATAAGAACTGATGGCCACTGCGGCTGGTAGTATACCCACCGTAAAGAACAGGTCCGTTATGATCGATTTCATACTGGATCATCTCAAACCACTCCTCGTCCGTATAGTTCGATCGTAGTTTCAACTCAGCGGTTTTGGAATACTGCATATGCTTTATCATGGCGGGGACAACTGCAGAAGGACTGGCCCCCGACCCTCCAACGTTTTTCGTTCCATAGTCCATCTTCACCATGACTCCGCAGTCCAGCATCAGTTGGGCCACAGCGCTTTTCTGACTTTCGGTCGAGCTGCCGTCATAGATAAGGGGCATGTTATCCCAGTTATAAGTGCGGTTGTCTGTGCTGACCTCCCGGACATTATACTTACTCGTAGAAGTCGTATAACTTTCCAATGGTCCGGTTACATGCTCGGGCCATTTATGATATCTGAGCACTTCCGCAATAGCCGTAGCGACGCATCCTGTATAAAGCGCATCTTTTATCCTTAAACCATTGTCAGTAACATAATCAGAAAGAAGGTTGTTAAATGGGGCTAACTGATCCCATTGAGCGGTCTCAAGGACTTTTTTCGATGCAAGCGCCTTGGTCTCGTGACGTCCAGGATGCTCCCACATGTATTTAGTGTTGCTACTGCCTTTGGCCCCGTTCTGACGGGCCTTAAGGATATCTTTCCGCATCATTCCCAGCCATTCCTGGAGATTGGATGGCATGTTATCCGTGCTGAAGGAATCAGTATCGTTGTAGGCAAGGATGGGGATGGTGCAGTCATCGCCGGAAACAATGACCCAACCTCCGCCATCGACATTGAAAACATGGAAAACGGGATCCTGTGACGCTTTGGTTTCGGTCTCGTTTCCATCCCAGATCTCAGTCAGGTTCTTGGCGTTCATGAACTGCTGGGCGACGGAATACGCTTTGCTCGAAGTCACTACATCCGCGAAGGCATTCAAGCAGACGCAGAATAAAGATATTGAGAAGAATAACTTTTTCATATGCGTCTACTTAGTATTGATGATGAAACCAAGAGAACCGCCTTCCTCAAGCAGCCAAACCTTGTCGTTCTCGACTTTTTCAGCTACCATTGTCTTGACCTGAGTGCCGTCGGGATAACCGTCTATGCCATACATCATAATGGATACCTCGTAGCTGGTTCCCTGGTTGATACTTGACGAAGGGAGGGTCACTCCGGCCACGTAACCTTCCTCAAGATTCTGGATGCGGAAAGAGTCCCCTGACACTGCATACTGATCCTGACCGGCGTCGTACTGAAGAATAGTAGAAACCCTGTGGTTTACGGCATCGTAGGAATAAACACCCGGCTCGGTTTTATCGGTGAGATCAGCCTGGGTGACGATTTCGAGGGCAGTTATTCGATATGCCGTGTTGCGCTCCACTATCATTGGCAGGGATGCGTTTCGAGTATATGAAGAGCCGTCTGCCGTTGTGCATGTCACCACAAAACCTTTAGAAAATGTAACAGGCGGGACAACGAACCAGAATTCTTTTGCATCCTCGATTCTTGATCCAAGTTCAACTCCTTCACCACAATCAAGAGTAAGGGATGACGTCAAACTGCCATCATCCTTGAAGGTAAGTGCCGGAGTAGAAGAATGAGATGCTGAGATGATGGCATTACCTGCAAGTGTCTCTCCCGCCTGGCTGGTCAATGTTATGGTCTTTATGACGGTTCCTTCACCATAGAAACGGAAAACCAGGTATCCTCCGACATTTTTAAAGGAAAGGAAATTGTCTTCCATGCCATTGGTGACAGCTACCATCGTATTGGCTCTTAGACCGAAAGAATTCTCGGCATATGCTTGTGTTCCGGGAAGGGCGAACGATATGGCTCCGTCAAAACCGATATTCGTAACTTTGTCATATGGATAAATGGCATATTTTGCGATGTTGGAGGTGAGATCGCCGCCGGTGACATAAGCGGAACTGTTGACCTCTTCGAACGTTGCGCTATTCTTCCCGGTTTCGCCATAATATCGAAACTGCTTATTATAGGTGTTTCCTTCAAAAATACTAAGGCGGTCGTCTTTTGTCCAAAAAAGATGAAGATCTTTATCAACAAATGCTTTCGTGTCGACGCCTTCGAAGCTGGCATAATATACTTTACCGTTGGCTGTCTCTGTCCCCTCATTTGTGAAATGAAAGGATTCAATAGACTCAGAGCATCCGACAAGAGTAAAGATAACGGCCGCGAACAGATGCTTTTTTATGGTCATGTTGAAAGTGAAAAGTCGCTAATTCTGATTCTGGTCCCATGGATTTGTCTCACCACCGTCTCCTATAGTCTCAATCGGAGATCGGTCGAGGATAGACTTGCTCGGCTCAATGCAGATACTAATCGCTTCCGGGGTGATGTAACTCTCAGAGTGCAGTGTCAATTCTTTCATAACTTATTAACTTACTATTGTTTCTCTATTTCAATAACAAATCTCCGAAAAATAAGTCAGACTTCCAAATGGAGCTTATTTGATTCGATACGGTTGTTCTCCGTAGAGCATGTAGCGCTTGGCCTTGCGGATCCATTTCTGTTCCTCGAGCTTGACGTGCTCCTGGACGATGTCGAAGGTGATGCTGCCCTTGATGTACTCGGCGATGACCGGGTCGGCGAGCTTGGTGAAGAAGTCTTCACGCAAGGCGAACTGGGAGTAGCGGTCCTTGAAGTAGCGGATGAGTTGGATGGTATGGAGGAGGGAATGGTATTCCGTTCCGGGCTCCAGGATGATCTGGTAGCCGAAACATTTCTCCTTACGGTAGAGGCCCGCGGAGGGCCGGAAGGTGCAGGGGCGGAGCATCGCGCCTTCCGGAACCGGCGGGGCATCCAGCGCGCCGGGCACGATGAACGGGGCGCCGATGTACTCGTACGGGCGCGCCGTGCCGATGCCCGGAGTGATGTTGGTACCGTTCCAGAGCCCGCCGCCGCTGTACATGTAGCAGGTGAACATTCCGGGGATGTCCGATGCGGGAGCTATGGTCCAGGGCATCAACAGTCGGTTGATGTCCGTCGCCCTGGCGGAGATGATGTGCAGCGGGAACCGCGCACCTATCTCGTTGTAGTATAGATGACAAAGCTCTCCCAATGTCAAGCCGTGGCGGTGC
>JAEEGF010173337.1_pt1 | contig 15905 bp, 11 predicted proteins | sample 9134171 | NCBI WGS metagenome assembly JAEEGF01 (sample SAMN16246542, study PRJNA631951) | gut metagenome | biome: gut microbiome; feature: rumen; material: AP-attached | host: Bos | place: Iran: Karaj | collected 2018-10
TTGCATTGAATGCTTCGGAAGGATTCTCAACCTGGAAATTGTTAAGCTCTCCGTGCCAGTAAGCTATAAGCTCTGCAAGTTCTGCATCTACGGTAGCCTTAACATCTGCGTAGCCTGACATGATCTTTTCAGCATCTGCGTCATTGTACTGACCGAGGATGTATGCGATCTCCTTTGTCTCGCCGGGCTTAAGTGTGAGCGCTGCCTGAAGAGCGCCGCAGCCGTTTGAGTTGTAGTTAAGTACATTAGAGCACTTTCCGTTTTCTACTGCAACGGGGTTGCCGTATGAGTGATATCTTCCGATGAAGGAAGCCTTGTCACCTTCGTATGATGCAACGGGTGCGCCCGCAAGGCCGAAGAATCTCTCGTTTCCTGTTGAATATCCGCCTCTTGTTGCGCCTGTTGTGTTCTCATTTATTACCTGAACGATCTTGTTTCCCTTGAAATATGATCTGGTGATGAAGAGAGTATACTGAAGGTTTACCTGATCCTGATTGTAGTTGTTGTCGTTTGAAAGCTCTGCGTAACCGAAGGTAGAGATCTTTCTTTCCTTATCGGAATTGTTTGTTACCTTAAGTCTCCATACTTCGTATGTCTTGTCCTTGGGAACATAGTAAAGAGCCTCTGATGCGATGCCTGCGTATTCTGCAGATATCTTGGTGTATGCAGTACCATGGCGGCACTCGCTCTTGTATGTGTCAAGAGGCTTTGCGACAGGCTGCCATGAAGCCGACCAGAAATCGGATGTTTCATCATCTCTTAAATAGATGTAACGTCCGGGTGTGTCATCACTGTTGAAGTGATACCTTAATATCCTTCCGTTTGCACCGGATTTAACAAAGCTGTACCCTCCCGCATTGTTAGATACGATAGCACCGTAAGCAGGTGATCCGAGGTAGTTTGCCCAAGGGGCGGGTGTATCGGGACGTGTGATCACGTACTCCTTGTTCACCTCATCAAAAAAGCCGTATTTCATGTGTTATTCTCCTTTGTGTAATTTGTATCGCGGACACGCCGCAAAATCTCTTTTAAGTTTATCATAAAGGATTCGATTTAACAACTTAAAAAATAAAAAAATGTCGTAAATCAGGCAAAAAATCCACTGTCAACCATTTTTGAAAATGTCTCAAAAAAATAAAAACATAAGCACCGGATAAAAACCGACGCTTTGATTAATTATTGGGAACGATTTGTGGATGGGCAGACGCAAATATAGGCTTATATAATCGTAATTATCTGCCCATCCGTCATCGTTCCCAGTCGCATTCGCGACTGCAAGCGGTGGGTTAAGACACAGTCGTCATTTCGCTCTGCGCCTGTCAAGGGGCTTTCGCGGCATAACGGGGCCCCAACCCCATTATTCCACGGTCCCCTTGACAGACTTGCCTGCCCGTGTAATGCCGGCTGTGCCGACAACGAGAAGCTGAATAAAGCTAAAGACAGTTCCGTTGTCGAGATCTATTATACACGGGCAGGGCGCTCCATTTATGTCGTGATTAGCTTTAGGCTGTGCGGGGCCAGCCCCGAACCCCGGCCTCCTCCAAAAAGCTGAATAGGGGGGATTATGCCGAAACGTCATCTGTCAAATGATGCTTTTGTGATTTGACAAATTTCCAAAAGTATCCACTTCTCCAAGGGTGATTCATCGGCGGGATGTATCGCTTGCGTGGCTTTTCTTGTGTACATTCAATGTCAAAGTCTTTGGATTTTGTGCTTTGCTTTGGAATCTCTTCCAAAACGTAAACATCTTTATCATTTACACTGCAAAAAAGTTTTTTGTCGAACGCTTGTATTACCAGGACCTTTGTGCCCTTTTCATAGTGCACCTGCAGACCATTTGTGTCAAGCATCCTGTAATACTTTTTATCAAACTGTACGCAGTGCCCGCTGTCTACGGTGCGCTGTGTCAATACCGCAAGAATGAGATTTATTCGCTCGTTTGAGGGTTGCTTTTCGAATACAGATTTGCTATCATTAACTGGCAGGGCAAATTTGGCATTGAATTCGTCGATGTAGGAGTCTAGGAATTCATTTGCACCTGTCAGGTTGGTTACGTTTGCCAGCCGAAGCTCGACTGGCAGACGTGATTGTAACGTTTCAAACATTCTTTCAACGCGTCCTTTAGCCTGAGGAACGCTACTGTATTCGATTTGTGTACCCAGTTGCCTACATGCGTAAGCAAACTGGGTGCATGTGTCTTCCCCGATGTCAGGGGCATTTTTCTTCTTGTATGTAAAAACAGTACGTCGATCTGTAAAGAACTTATAGGGGATGCCGTATTTATGCAGGATCTGACTGTAAATGTTGTAGTATCCGTTTAATGTTTCCTGATCATCGAAATAGGCACCTACGATACGCCCCGATGCATCATCTACAGCGATGTGAAGAGTTGTCTTGTTTATTCCAAACCATTCGTATGGTGAAGCATCCATCTGTACCAGCTCGCCGAAATAGGCACATCTGGGGCGTCTTGAATGAGCATGTTCCACAGCTACAAGATTTGCATCTATTATCTCGGCTTCCTTTTTGGTTTTTGCTGCATCCCTGGCTGCGTTAAGCTGTTCCTTTATACGTCGCTTTTTAGCCTTGGTGATGCGTGGCGAATAAATGTTAGCGGCCTCTAGAATAGAAGTTACGCATGACACTGAAAGACGGATGCCCTCAAGACGCTCAAGGAGTTCTGTATAGTGAACCAGGTTTGCTTCATAATACTTTGTCTTGTACAGATCCACTACATCTTTCTTGATTTTATCAGGTATAGTAGTGACTGGTTTTCTGCCTCGATTACCGTGAGCAAAAGCTGCCTTGCCACGCTCTTTATAGGCGATGATCAGGCGGTCTACTTGACGCCTCGTTAAGCCGAGTTTCATTGCTGCAGTGTTTTTGTTGCCGTTGCTTTCAATGAGCTTCTTGATTGTTTCATACTTGAATTGTTCATTCATGGTCAGATTTACCTTTCTGATGATGTCCACCTCCTTTACCGGAGGTATTATAACACATTTGAGACATTTTCATTTGTGGTTTATTGAGACATTATCATAAATGACTTACATGTAACCCAAGGAATGAAAAAACACACTCTTGCAAAAAAACAAATAATATACTACAATACTCCTAATTGCGCTCGACATGGGCCGATTAGGAGATTTTTATCATGACGCTATTTTCAAAGAAATTATATAGTTTGGCTCTTGCGCTTGCATTGGTTGCATCCTTATTCATCATAAGGCCAATCACCACCTACGCAGACTTCCCGGAAACAGTTCCGACTGTTGCAGAAGGTTTTGTTATCTACGATGCCACAGCGGGGCAGGTTATCCTTGGCAAGCAGGAAAACACCAAGTTCTACCCTGCCAGCATTACTAAGATAATGACAGGTCTACTTGCCTGTGAACGCATCCCGGATATGACAGCACCAATTGCATTTGCACCGGAAGCTATTGCGGAGCTTACCCCTCGCTCATCAACTCTTGTTCCGGCTGCGGTTGCCGGCGAGATAATGACACTTAACGATGTACTCTATGGTATGTTCTATGTTTCCGCAAATGAATGTGCGGCTCAGCTTGGTATAACTGTTGGCGGAACTACAGCCGCATTTGCAGAGCTGATGAACCAGAGGGCGGTGCAGATAGGGTGCAAGTCCACGCATTTTGTAAACGCCCACGGTCTGCATGATGACAATCATTATTCTACGCCATATGACATGGCGCTTATAATGGCAGAGGCATTAAGAAATGAAAAGTTCTTTAAAATGGCTACAGGTAAGAACTACACCATCCCTGCCACAAATGGCTGTGCAACCGCAAGAGAGATGACCATATCTCATCAGATCTGCAGTGGTGCCGTACCGTATCAGGAGGTTTTTGCCGGGAAGACAGGCAGAACTCCCGAGGCACTCCGCACACTTGTAACCGCGGCACAGTTTAACGGGCATACTGTCATAGTTGTAATAATGAAAAGCTCTGACGAGGCGTTTTATGATGACACATTAAAACTCCTTGAATACGCCCGTGGCTATTGTAATGGAAGATACACATCCATGACATGGGAACCCAAGGACGAAACGATATATGTAACGGGCACGAATTCATTAAAGGTTCGCGATTACCCGGCGCAGTCAGGAAGCAAGGTGGTCGGAAACCTTACCTATGGCCAGCAGGTAAAAAGAACAGGAACCTGGGGCGACTGGAGCCAGATCAATTACATGGGCACGCTTCTTTATGTACACAGCGACTATGTTACAACTACCCCTCCAAATGCCGAAAGTATGGAGGTTGTAACAACAACGCCCAGAGAAGTTGAATCCATAGATTTTTCAAGCATAAGCATATCTACAGCCGCAGAGACTACTGTCGAAGTGCCGTCAACAGCCGCACCCGCCAGCATAGATGTGGTGGAAGATGTTACCGATCCAAACTCACCATCTTCATCAGCTGAAAAGAAGGGCGCTACCGATATGCAGGAAGGCCCTATAAAGACACTTATGATAGTCTGCATAGTCTTGATGGTCGTGCTTGCAGCCGCTGCCGTTGTTTACAACCTCAATATGAGGCACAAGAGAAAAAAGAGAAGAGAGATGAGACGCAGGCACCGCGGTGACGAGTTTTGGAAATGAGTGAAAATCTTGTTTACAAGAAGCGTTTTATCTATTATAATGAAAAGGATGAGAGGCAGGTTTTCTGCCGCCTCTCATCCTTTTTGACCTATTAAAAATGTATTGGAGGAAATCATGGATTTTACCAGAAGAAGAATGCGACTGGGCGATATCCTGCTGGAGCAGGAGTATATCACTCAGGAACAGCTTGACACTGCTCTTGCGGCCTCTAAGGAAACGGGGGCAAGACTTGGAGAATGGCTTGTAGAGAGTGGCTTTATAACAGAAGAAAAAATTGCACAGGCCCTTCGTTACCAGCTAGGTTACCAGTATGTAAATTTGGGCAACGAAGATATTCCGGAAGACATCATTAAGCTTGTAAAGGGTGATATTCTACGTAAGCATCAGATGATACCTTTTGCTTATGCAAACTCTAATACTCTTAGAGTTGCCATGGCAGATCCGCTTAACATTTTGGCTGTTGATGATATTGAGATCATCACAGGACTTCAGGTTGAGCCCGTTGTTGCAACTGCCAGCGGTATCATGGCGGCACTGGATAAGTACTATGGTAGTGAAGAAGCCAACGCCATGGCAGAGCAGTATGCCGCAGAGCGTGGGTTTGATAAAGAAGAAGAGAATGTTGGTGAAGAAGCTGCAAAGGATGACAACTCACCCATCGTAGTTTTGGTTAGAACAATGATAGAGCAGGCTGCTCGTCAGGGCACATCCGATATCCATATCGAAGCTCTCGAAACAAAGGTAAGGGTAAGATACCGTATAGATGGTGCTCTTTACAACAGACTTGAGTACGACCTCAAGATGCTTCCCGGTATGATAGCGCGTATCAAGATCATCGGCGGAATGGATATTTCAGAAAAACGTAAGCCTCAGGACGGTCGTATCACGGCTGTCGTTGACAGGCAGGAATACGATATCCGTGTTAACATCCTTCCCACTGTTCACGGCGAAAAATGCGTTATGCGTCTTGCGAACAAAAAGGCATTGAACAGAGATAAGAGGCTCCTTGGTTTCGAACCTTCGGAAATGGATAAATTTGACCGTATCCTTAAACATCCTCACGGAATCATGCTTGTTACGGGGCCTACAGGTTCGGGTAAGTCTACCACCCTTTACACGGCTCTTTCAGAGCTGAACACGGAAGAAGTTAACATCGTAACAGTAGAAGACCCTGTCGAGGCAAACGTAGACGGCGTAAACCAGGTACATGTTAATCCTAAGGTAGATCTTACATTTGCATCCGCACTTCGTGCTATCCTGCGTCAGGATCCTGATATAATAATGATAGGAGAGATCCGAGATGGCGAAACAGCGGATATTGCGGTAAAGGCGGCTATCACCGGTCACTTGGTTGTTAGTACGCTCCATACAAACTCGGCTGCATCTACAGTTACCCGTCTTGAGGATATGGGAATCGAAAGCTACCTTATAGCAGACTCTGTTGTTGGTATAATCGCTCAGCGTCTTGTTAGAAGGCTCTGCGATTGCAAGGAACCCTTGGATATAAAGGATATAGATGAAGATGATCTTCGCTTCCTTGATCTTAAAGAAGGCGAAAAGGTCACTATATATAAGAAGAAGGGTTGCCCTGTTTGCAACAATACAGGCTATAAGGGGCGTATCGGTATCTATGAGATCATGGAGGTCACCAAGGGACTTGCCCACGTAATTGCTACAGGCGGTACCGCAGAAGAGATAAAGGCATTTGCGTTAAAAGAAGGCATGAATACTCTTGCCATGGCAAGCGCCATAAAGGTAAAGAAAGGCATCACCACCATTGATGAAATGAGACGTATAGTCTACGAAGCATAAGGCAAAGGAGATCTTAAATATGGAAATAGTTGAACGCGAGCAAGGCTTTGACATATCCGATCTTGTGCGCCTTGCCTATCAAAAGAAGGCTTCCGATATTCATATAACAGCGGGTGTTCCGCCCATCCTCAGAATAAACGGTGAACTTATTAAAATAGGTACTGTTCCGCTTCAGCCTGTGCATACAGAGGCACTTATAATGCCCATCGTGCCGCAGTCTTGCCGCGGCGAATTGGACAAAGACGGCCAGACAGACTTTTCTTACGCTGTTGCGGGCGTAGGAAGATGCCGTGTAAACATCTACAAGCAGCGTGGCGCCCTTGGCGCAGCGCTTCGTATCATCGCGGATGTTATCCCCAGACCTGAATCTTTGGGCCTTAACCCATCGGTCGTTGATCTTACAAACAGGAAGAGAGGTCTTGTACTTGTTACCGGGCCTACAGGATCCGGTAAATCTACAACACTTGCATCACTTGTGGATGTTATTTCAAAGACGTATTCACACCATGTTATAACACTGGAAGACCCCATAGAGTACATGCACAAGCATAACAAGGCCATGGTAAACCAGCGTGAGATCGGGCTTGATGCCTCATCCTTTGCAGGCGCCTTAAGGGCATCCCTTCGTGAAGACCCGGATGTTATTCTGGTAGGAGAAATGCGTGATAACGAGACCATCGGTACGGCTATTACAGCTGCCGAAACAGGTCACCTTGTTTTCTCCACACTTCATACAATTGGTGCGGCATCTACCATAGACCGTATTATAGACGTTTTTCCACCTTACCAGCAGCAACAGATAAGAGTACAGCTTGCAAATGTTTTGGAATGTGTTATCTCCCAGCAGCTTCTTCCGCTCGCGGACGGCACAGGACGTGTTGCGGCATTTGAAGTAATGCACTGCACGCCGGCTATAAGAAACCTTATCCGTGAAACAAAGGTACACATGATCCCGGCTATGATCCAGACCAGCCGCAGGCAGGGAATGATAACCATGGATGATGCTATTTTTGATCTTTACACATCACACCGCATAGATGCGGAGGCGGCTGTAAGTTATGCGCAGGATCCTTCCGGCATGGCTAAAAAGATCACCCAGATAGTAAACTGATGCACCTGTTATAACCGTTTGGGTATTAACAGATAACAAAATTATGACCTGATTGTAAAAAAAGGCTAAATTTGCGCATTTTTGTGCATTGAATTTGTGAATAAATCATGATACACTTTAGTTACAGTTAGGAAACATTTATGACATGTGCCCACTGCTAAGGCTAGCAGGGGCGGGGGAGTATAACTTATGTCCACATTTGTATATACCGCCATAGATTCTAACGGTAAAACCAAAAAAGGAAAGATAGAGGCTCAGGACCAGACCAAAGCGGAACGTGCCATAAAAGCCTCGGGCCTTATTCCTGTAAAGGTTTCAGTTCCAACTTTGCTTGATTCGGATGTTAAGGGGGTTGGTCTTACCGGAAGGGCGGCAAGCGACAGAGACTTGGCAGTCTTTTGTTCGCAGATTACATCACTTTTAAAAGCCGGCGTCGCCATCGCAGATGCATTCCACATGATGGCGGATTCAACTGAAAACAAAGCGCTTAAGCAGGCGCTTAATGTTGTTTGCAGCGACGTGGAAAAAGGTGATGGCCTTGCCTACAGTATGAAAAAGCATCCAAACTGCTTTCCGCCCATGATGATAAACATGGTAGAAGCTGGCGAGGAATCCGGTTCGCTTGAAAATTCGTTTGAAAGAACCGGAATTCAGTATGAGCAGGACGCGAAGATTACAGGACTTATCAAGAAGGCTCTCATCTATCCTATAATAGTGTTGATCGTTGCGGTTGCGGTTATTGTTGTAATGCTCAAGTTTGTTATTCCGAACTTTGTTGGAATGTTTAAAGATTTGGGAACGGAGCTTCCGGGAATAACGAAGGCGGTCATGGCTTTTGCAGATTGGTTTGGCCAGTATTGGATTATCCTCGGAGTTATCGTTTTGGTTGCAATAATCGGGTGGAAAGCGTTTTCTGCCACACCGACCGGACAGGTCTTTGTTGGAAGAACATCAATGAAACTTCCGCTTGTCGGACCGGTTGTAACTAAAACTGCTGCGGCAAGATTTGCGAGAACGATGAGTACACTTCTTTCGGCTGGTATTTCTATTTTGGATGCTATTGATATTACGAAGAAGAATATGCCAAATGTCCTTTTTAAGGATGCGATGGATAGAGCTCATGACGATGTAAGCAAGGGCACACCACTTACTAAGCCCATTACAGACTGTGGTCTCTTTCCTCCGATGATTTGTCACATGGTTAAGATTGGCGAGGAAACAGGTAACATAGAAGAAATGCTTGATAAGAGCGCAGTATATTACGAAGAAGAAGTAGAGATAGCTATTCAGGGTATGCTTTCGGCAATGGAACCACTCATCATTATTCTTTTGGCCGCTATTGTAGGCGTTTTGCTTGCGGCGTGTCTTAGCCCGATGATGACTATGTACGACGCACTTGATAATCTGTAAATAACTAAGGTTTTAAAAAACTGGTAGTAGGGGACCGGTTTTAAAACATAAAAGCACACAAAACACACATTTAAAGGAGAAAAAATTATGAAGAATAACAAAGGTTTTTCACTTGTTGAGTTGATCATCGTTATTGCCATCATGGCAGTTCTTATCGGTGTTCTTGCACCTCAGTATCTTAAGTATGTAGAGAAGTCACGTGTATCTAGTGACAAGCAGTCAGTTGCTTCTGTTGTTGAGGCTGTTAATACAGTTTTAACTGATGAGTCAGTTTATGACACAAATATTAATAGTGGAAGCGTTTCATTCAGCGATTCTGGTTTGTCAGGTAACGATGCAGTTACCACAGCTGTAAAGAGCGTTGTTGGTGATTTCAAGCTTCAGTCTAAGACATATAAGGGCAAGACATACTCAGTAGGTTTTGCATTCAACTCCACAGATTCTACATGGTCTGTAAGCTCTGTTGAAGAGGTTCTTGGTGGCGGACAGGCTGCTTCCACATGATTTTTGATTTGTTTTAGCTCTTAACCCCTATAATAAGAGTGAATAATAAAAATGGGGCCGCGAAAGGAGCCCAGCTCCTTTAAAGCGGCCCCCATTTTTTTAAAAAAGTAGTTGATAAAGAACGGTCTTTTGCCTAAAATAAATTTTAGGTGAAATACCATTCTTTATATGGATGGATCCGACAATATGGAATAAAAAACGGGAGGACGTACTATGGCAGGTAAGGTTGTCAGCATCGAGATTGGAAACGCGCTGACGAAGGTTGCCCTGGTGGACTACAAGGCCAAGAATACGAAGGTGTACAATGCCTTCGTTTTTGCCACGCCAGAAGGAACCATTGATGATGGTTACATCAAAAACTCAGAGGAATTCTGTGAGACATTGTCCAGCAAGCTTGCAGAATACTCAATAGGTGAAAGAAGAGTTGTTTTTGCGGTATCTTCTTCTAAGATAGCAAACCGTGAAGTTTCTCTTCCTTATGTTTCGAAGGACAAGATAATGTCCATGGTAAGGGCAAATGCTACCGATTACTTCCCGGTAGATATCAAGAACTACCATCTTTCTTATCAGATGCTTGAAAAAGTTATCACAAAGGAAGAAAGGTCAATGAAGCTATTGCTCCTTGCAGCCCCCCTTGATCTATTGGAAACATATTTTGATCTTGCAAAGGTCATGGGCTTCCAGCTTCAGTCTATAGACTATGCCGGAAATGCTATCGTTCAGGCTACAAAGAATCTTAAGAAAACAGAGACAAACGTATGTATTCATTTGAATGAAAAGAACAGTATCATTTCCATCATGGAAAACGGAGTCCTTGCTCTTCAAAGATCTGTTGCATACGGCTCTGACGTTGCTATTGATGCAATGCTCAATATCGACAAGTATCGCTATGATGACACTATGACCAGAGAGAAGATACAGCAGATACTTCTTGACAGACAGATGATCGATACCGTTATGCCTGAAAATGATGATGTGGCATATACCGATACCGACATGACAGATGATGAGAGAGACCGTGCAAAAGTAACTTCTTCTTTCCGTTACCTGATAGGTAATGTTACACGTGTGCTTGATTATTATATGACCAAAACTGCCGGAGCGCGTGTTGACGTCATCTATATTTCAGGTCTCGGCTCTGAATATAAGGGCCTTCGCGAACTCCTTTCATTTGAGATCGGCTCACAGGTAAAGGCATTTAAGGATGTAGAAGGGATCATTTACAGTGGTTCAAATGATGTCATGACATCACTTCCTGTAATGGTTGTTGCTATTGGTGCATCAAAGGATCCAATGAACCTTATGCCTACCGAGTTCGCGCAGAAGACATCTAAGAAGATTTCTTTGGTTGGACCGGCTGCAGTTCTTCTTGGAGGTATCGCTATAGCAATAGCTTTGATTGCATATGGTACTATTGCAAAAGGTATTGAGCAAAAAAATAAAGAGGATCTTCAAGCAAAGAAAGAAAAGATGCAGGAGTATGTGAAGATCAAAGAGAATTATGATTCTTCTAAAGGCGTTTATGATAATGTGATGACGCTTTATGGTCAGACACAGAATATGAACGAATACTTGGTTGACTTCATAGAGGAGTTAGAGGAGAAGATGCCTGAAAGTTTTGTCGCAATGAGTCTTTCGGCTTCATCATCAGCTGTAAGTATGAGTGTAACATGTAACACATATACAGATGCGGCGGAAGTTATTCAGCAACTCAGAAAGTTTGAAACTCTTGATCCAATGTCCATCAATGCTTCATCCTTTACTAAGAAGGTTGAGGAGGAAAAAGATGAAAATGGAAATCCTGTAGAAAAAGATAATGACAAGGAAAATGATGAAGAAGATGAGAACTCAACAGTTTCATTCTCATTGTCAGCAAACTATAACATGGCTTACCGTGCTCAACAGGCAGCCAAGGAAAAGAAGTAAGGGGGAGGCGTAAAAATGAAGATAACAAGAAGAGACCTCGGCGTTCTTATGATTATTGCTGGAATTATCATTGCCTTCCTTGGATGGAAGATGAGCTTTGAGCCTAATCAGGAAGAAATCGAGACATTACAGAACGAACAGGCACAACTTAAAAAGGATATTGAAGAGCTTCAGCCAATCGTTGATGCAGCACCAAAGTATGAAAAGCTTATAAAGCAGTATCAACAAGATCTTGAAGATATCATGAAAGAATTTCCTGCAGATGTATGGCAGGAAGACAATATTATGTATGTTGTTGAATTACTGAAAGAACTGAATGTTGAAATATCAAGCTTTTCTGCAAATCCGGCCTCAGTGACGAAAACAGTTGCCGGAGCAGGTTCTTTTGCAAATAAGACATATACTCTTAAGACTGCCTCTTTAAATTTTGGCTATGCTGCTGACAGTTATCAGGATGCAAAGGATTTTGTAAATTATATTTATAGCGACGAGGAACATAAGAGAGCAGTAAACACCGTTTCATTTAAATTTGACAAGAATAGTGGAGAAATAAACGGTAGTGTACAGGTGAGTCAATATGTAATTACAGATGGTTCTAAGGAGTACAAAGAGCATGAACTTCCAGATGACAATCTTGGAATAGAAAGTGAATGCATTTTTGGTGAGACTGAAGAATCAGAAGAAGAATAAATAGAAAGATATCTAGGGAGTGACGCACGCACTTGCGTACGTCTTCCCTTGTATCAAAACATGTATATTCATGCCACAGCTAAAGTTGTGACATGAATATAAGTGCTTTGAGTTTACTTTTCAGGAGGAAAGGTAAGTATGGAAAAAAAACTTGATAAAAAACAGGGTGGATTTACGCTTATAGAACTTATCATAGCTGCCGCAATACTGGTTGTGGCAGCAATTCCGCTTTTGCAGAGTTTTGTCGTCTCTAGTAAGGTCAATATGATGGGAAGAAGAAAAGAACAGGCAATGACTGTGGCGGAAAACATTTGTGAAGGCATTAAGGCTGTTGGCCCGGACTCAGCATATAAATGGGCAGAGGCTGTTCAAGATGCCGGTGGTGCAGATGAGTCAGCTGTTGCTACAGCACTGAAAAGTGATCCGGGTTATTCATTCAGCGTTATACCATCAAATAGTGGTATGAAAGTTTCTAATTCAAAGGCTGAGCCAGATGAAACACCGATGCCAAGTAGCACGCAGTTCAAGGAGTTTTTGAAACAGTATATTCCAGAAGATTCAATAGATGGCCTTGTTGATTCAAAGAAATATTCTGACTATGGCATCAAAAAATACTCATTCGAGATTGATCATATATTACTTGGGAAGACATATTACAATGCCAAGGTGACAATGAATCAAGACCTTTCGGATAGTGAAAATGCTGCAGCTGTTATTATTTGGAATATGATGGATAAAACAAACACCTATGGGACTTACAACTGGGATGTAATGAAGTTTTTTAATGTTACAATAGAGGTATCTCTTGAAAATTCAGATAGTGTTCTTGCAAAATACACAGGTTCGGTCATCACGAAATATTGATGCCTAAAGTGGAGGAAAAAGGTATGAAAAAAAATAATCAAAAAGGTATGGCGCTTGTTAGTATGCTGATAATTATTGCATTGTTGTCAATCCTTGCAGGTTCACTTATGCAGCTTTCATATATGGCGTATGCTAGAAAGATGGTTGAGCGTAGAAATACAGAGACATTCTACACAGCCGAGTCATCAATTGATACGATTAAGTCTGTTTTGCAGAATAGGGTTGCTGATAAGATAAGTAGTGTTGAAAATGGAAAGCAGGAGTTTGCGCAAGAAGTATTTAAATTACTCTTTCCTAATTCGGCAGATGATTTATCGGTGAATTCTGAGGCGACTGAGTTAGATGTTAAGGCGTTAAGAGATTTTCTTTATGAGAGAATAATTAAAGATTATAATGGAAATAAAAAGACTGACAAGGAATACTATAAGGGGTATAAGGATAGTACAGACTTTACGACTGTGGAATGGGGAATAACTTCTGAAGAAGATGGTGGTGGTGGTGGTACTTTTACTATAGGCGGAGCTGTACTTGAGGATGAAGCCGTTCGTATAAAGGATGTTCATATCAAATATGTAAATAAACATGGATATGTTGCGGAAATAACCACAGATATTTTGATAAATGCACCTAAATGGGCTAAAAAAGAGATGGATAAACAGCCTATGGGAACATACTCGATGTTTGCAGGAAATGGTATGAGTATAGAAAGCTCATCAGGTGGAGTTGCTGATAATTCTGGTCATTCCGATTTGGGAAATATGACTTATCTTCATCAGGAAGGTAATGTATATGTAGGTCAGATGGATTCTACGGTCAATTCACTGGTAATAGGGGATAAAGATAAACCGGGTGCAGTTCTTGCTTCGTTTGGCGGAACCAATTGCGTGTTCAATGGAAATATAGTAGTTAATAACGGCAATACGTTGGTATTTACAGGAGGAGACGGATCGCAAGACGCACAGGTTCAAGTAAATGGATATATTAAACTATTGGGTGGAAGCACACTTCTTTTGGCACCTAATGTAAAGATTAAATGTAAAGGTATTTTGAATTCTGATGATACTAAGGATGAATATACCGGAGCCGGAAATGATTCTGTTACGCTAGGGGGAGGTTATGGCAAAGTAGATTTATCCAAAGTTAGTCAGTTCTATCCATGCAGTCAGTCGTATATTGATGACTTTGGAGATTCGACTACTACGGCTAAAATGCGAGACAGGTATTATGATTTTCTTACTTATGATGTGGATGTATGTTATGTCCTTCAGGCAATAAAAAACAATAAGATGCCAGACATTAAATGGAATAATTCAACTGAGCAGAGTAAATGGGAAATGGATGCAAGAATGGTTTCTGTGATAACAAAAGGAAATCATTCAAGTGGAGTATATATCTTGGATGTGGATACGGAAGGAGGAAGATGGAAACATACTAGTGGAGATGATGGATATAATGAATATAAATTAGTAGATAATAGTACGGGGCAATGGCTGTGGAAAAACGAATCTGTATTTGGGTCAGACAACAATATATATATTCCTGCTGCAAATAGTGATGATTATAAGGAACTAGATCAGGAGTTGAAGGTCACATATAAAGGAACGGATTATGATAGAGAATTTGCAAAGTTGATTAATGTTCAGTTGTTGGATCATTATACGCAGGCTAACGATCCTGTAACAAATACATATTATCCATCATATCGATATGATTTAACAAATAAATCATATATTATAGAAGATACATATGAAACTATACCTTGGATAAACGATGAAGGAAAGTTGCTTGATGGAATGTTTGGTGATTATACAATAGAGCAAGCAATAGCAGCATATGATGAAGTCAGTAAGGAAACTGCCGGATTTCCTGATGTTTTGAAGAATTTTGATTGGGAGGGAATATACGAAGATTTAGATAGTATATATAAAAGACAGCTGAAGGTTTTGGATACAAACAAACTAACAGCAGAACAAAATAAACTTACGCCTTCTAGTTTTAAGTTTTTGACAGAAAATTATTCTAAAAATGCCTCCAATAAAAATACACTCGAGTTTAGTTTGTCTGATTTTAGAGTTGGAATGGCAAACGGTGGTAATTTGCCTGTAAATATGTATGACACAAATGTTGTTCTGGCATTTACCCCGAATGATATAACTTTTCATGCATATGGAGGAACATATGCTGGATTGTTTATGGCATCACAAAGGGTTAAGATAGGAGAATCTAGTGCGATATCAAGAGGTGTTTCATTAATAGAACTTGCAAAGAAAACGGTTGCGCAAGATATTGGTGGAGTTACTGTCGAGACAGCAAATTTGACAAATAAGAATAATCCTGTCAGAATCATGCTTGAGGTTTTAGCCGGGGGCTGGATGGATAAAAATCCTTCTAATCCGGGATTTGGTGGCGATGCTATTTCTTTGAATGTTGTCGATAATCTGTTTTCAGGAGGAGTGGATGTATTTTGGACTTCTTTTGAGACTATTGAGGATAGTTCGAGTGGATCTGCTAACAAGGAAGACTCAGGTGATTTGATTTCAGTTGACAAGTGGAAAAAAGATTAAAGATATAATCAATGGTACAATATAATGGTGTGTTGCATTCGAACGTGATTAGTATAAGCTCCATTGTGAAACGTACATGATAGTGGTGTTATTACACATGAAATATAGAGGTTTGTATGAAAGAAAACAAGAAAAAAGGATTTACATTAATTGAGCTTGTGATTGTAATAGCTATCATGTCGATAGTGCTGGTTACGATTGGATTAAGTATAAATGTTGTGTTTTCTAACAAATCAAAATCTGCATCTAAAGAGATTTACAGTATGCTTGGTACATCCCAGAATCTAGGAATGAGTAAAGAAAATGTTTATTTCTTCATTAAGCGTGATTCAAAGGGAGAATATACAACAGGGGTTGCAAGAGTTACGGGAGTAACTGTAAAGGTTGCGCAGTCGGTTAATATATCGAA
>JAEEGF012500486.1_pt1 | contig 15905 bp, 11 predicted proteins | sample 9134171 | NCBI WGS metagenome assembly JAEEGF01 (sample SAMN16246542, study PRJNA631951) | gut metagenome | biome: gut microbiome; feature: rumen; material: AP-attached | host: Bos | place: Iran: Karaj | collected 2018-10
TAACAGACGTTTATGGCAGAAAAAAAATTCATGACATGTGATGGTAACTGCGCTGCAGCTCATGTTGCCTACATGTTTAGCGAAGTTGCCGCTATCTATCCTATCACTCCGTCGTCACCGATGGCTGAATACATCGACGAATGGAGCGCAGGCGGCAGAAAAAACATCTTCGGTGAAACAGTTAAAGTAGTAGAAATGCAGTCGGAAGCTGGTGCTGCCGGTGCTGTTCACGGTTCGTTGCAGGCTGGTGCCCTCACAACTACCTATACCGCATCGCAGGGCTTGTTGCTTATGATTCCGAACATGTACAAGATTGCTGGCGAATTGTTGCCAGGTGTTTTCCATGTTTCGGCTCGTGCTTTGGCAGCTCAGGCTTTGTCAATCTTCGGTGACCATGCCGACGTAATGAGCGCTCGTCAGACTGGTTTCGCTTTGTTGGCTACCGGTTCGGTTCAGGAAATCATGGACTTGGCTCCAGTTGCTCACCTCGCAGCTATCGAAGGACGCGTTCCGTTTCTCCACTTCTTCGACGGTTTCCGTACATCTCACGAAATCCAGAAGGTTGAAGCTGCTGACCAGGACGAACTCAAGAAGCTCGTCAACTGGACAGCCCTGAAGGAATACCGCGACCGCGCTCTCAATCCAGAGCACCCTGTAACACGCGGTACAGCTCAGAACCCCGACATCTACTTCCAGACACGCGAGGCTCAGAACAAGTACTACGATGCTCTTCCAGAAATCGTTGCTAAGTACATGAAGGAAATGAGCAAGATCACAGGTCGTGAATACGCTCCTTTCACATTCTACGGCGCAAAGGATGCTACCGACATCATCGTAGCTATGGGTTCAATCACCGATGTTATCAAGACCGTTATCGACAAGGAAAATGCAAACGGAAAGAAACTCGGTCTCATCAGCGTTCACCTGTACCGTCCATTCAGCGTTAAGTACTTGATGGATGTTATGCCTAAGAGCGTTAAGAGAATCTGCGTTCTCGACCGCACAAAAGAACCTGGAGCAAATGGCGATCCTCTATACTTGGACGTTGTTGAAGCTCTCAAGGACTGCGCTGAAAAGCCAATGATTATCGGCGGACGCTACGGTTTGTCATCAAAGGACACAACTCCGGCTCACATACTTTCTGTTTTCAACAACTTGGCAGCAGACAAGCCTATGAACCAGTTCACAGTTGGTATTGTTGATGATGTTACTTTCCGTTCACTCCCGATACTTCCGGAAATTTCAATACTTCCGAAGGGTACTTTCGAAGCTAAGTTCTACGGACTTGGTGCTGATGGTACAGTAGGTGCTAACAAGAACTCCATTAAGATTATCGGTGACAACACCAACAAGTACAGCCAGGCATACTTCGACTACGACTCGAAGAAATCGGGCGGTTACACCTGCTCGCACCTTCGTTTCGGCGACCAGCCAATACTTGCTCCGTATCTTGTAGGTACTCCTGATTTCGTAGCTGTTCATGTTCCATCATACCTCCGCAAGTACGACTGCCTGCGCGGTTTGAAGGAAAACGGAACTTTCCTCTACAACTCGCCATGGTCGGTTGAAGAAACCAAGAAGCACTTGCCAGACAATGTAAAGAAATACTTGGCTGAAAAGCACATCAACATGTACATCATCGACGCTACTAAGATTGCTATGGAAATCGGTCTTGGCAACAGAACCAACACCATCCTCCAGAGCGCATTCTTCAAGATTTCGGGCGTTATTCCTTACGACCTCGCAGTAGAGCAGATGAAGAAATTCATCGTTAAGTCGTACGGCAAGAAGGGTGAAGATGTTGTTAACAAGAACTATGCAGCAGTTGACCGTGGTGGAGAAATCCAGAAGGTTGAAATTCCTGCAGAATGGGCTAACTTGAACTGCACAACCGAATTCAAGTTCGAACACAACGACAACGATCCTGAATTCATCAACAAGGTTATGCGTCCAATGGTTGCACAGTGCGGTAACGACCTGCCTGTAAGCGCATTCAAGGACATTATCGACGGTACTTTCCCAGCAGGTACTACTGCATACGAAAAGCGTGGTGTTGCTACTTTGGTTCCAGAATGGGACAACACAAAGTGTATCCAGTGCAACCAGTGCTCGCTCGTATGTCCTCACGCTGCAATCCGTCCGGTAGTTATGACCGACGAAGAGCTTAAGAACGCTCCTGCATCAATGAAGACCGCAGACATCAAGATGCCGAAGGAATTCGCTGGTATGCATTTCCGCATGCAGGTATCGGCTATGGACTGCACAGGCTGCGGTAACTGCGCCGATGTATGTCCAGCTAAGGAAAAGGCATTGGTTATGAAGCCTTTCGAAAGCCAGCTTGGTGAAGTTGACAACTGGAACTACAGCCAGAAGAAGGTTACCTATAAAGACAACCTCATCGACAAGTATGCAAATGTTAAGAACAGCCAGTTCGCACAGCCGTTGTTCGAGTTCTCGGGTGCATGCGCAGGTTGTGGTGAAACTCCTTATATCAAGACTATCACCCAATTGTTCGGCGAAAGAATGCTCGTTGCAAACGCAACAGGTTGTTCGTCAATCTATGGTGGTTCGGCTCCTGCTACTCCATACTGCAAGAGCAACCGCAATGGCAAGGGTGTTGCTTGGGCAAACAGCTTGTTCGAAGACAATGCTGAATTTGGTCTCGGTATGGCAACAGCAACCCGCAAAATGCGTGACCGCGTAGAACGCATCATGCGCGAAGCTATCGCAGAATGCAACTGCTGCAGCGCAGAACTCAAGGCTATGTTCCAGGAATGGATTGACAACCGCGAATGCGGTATCAAGACTGCCGAACTCGCAGACAAGATTGTTGCTGAATGCGAAAAGTGCGGTTGCGACTACTGCAAGCAGATTGTTGACCTCAAGGACCACCTTGTAAAGAAATCGCAGTGGATATTCGGTGGTGACGGCTGGGCATACGATATAGGTTTCGGCGGTCTCGACCATGTATTGGCAAGCGGCGAAGACGTTAACGTACTCGTTCTCGATACCGAAGTTTACTCGAACACCGGTGGACAGTCGTCAAAGGCTACTCCAGCAGGTGCAGTTGCTAAGTTTGCTGCATCGGGCAAGAAGGTTCGCAAAAAAGACCTCGGTATGATTGCAAAGAGCTACGGTTATGTATATGTTGCACAGGTTGCAATGGGTGCAAGCCAGGCTCAGTACTTCAAGGCAATCAAGGAAGCTGAAGCATATCACGGACCATCATTGGTAATCTGCTACGCTCCATGTATCAACCACGGTATCAAGGTTGGTATGGGTCGCACACAGCACGAAGAAAAGCTTGCTGTTGACTGCGGTTACTGGCACTTGTGGCGTTTCAACCCTGCTGAGGAAGATGCCGGACAGAACGGATTCCACCTCGACAGCAAGGAACCGGATTGGAGCAAGTTCCAGGACTTCATCATGGGCGAAGTTCGTTACAACTCGCTTCTCAAGACCTTCCCGGAAGAAGCTAAGGAATTGTTCGCTAAGACCGAGCAGTTTGCAAAGCTGAGATACGAAGGCTACAAGAGATTGAGCGAAGAGAAGTAATTTTGAATATACGAGAAAGGGTGATATGAATTTATCTCCCTTTCTCTTTTTATAATAGACATATGATTATAGCTATTGACGGTTTTGCTGGTACAGGAAAAAGTACTGTTGCTGATGCTCTAGCAAAAAAAATGAGCTACACACATATTAACAGCGGAATGTTTTTTAGGCAAATTACTCTTTTATTATATAAAAAAGGTATTACACCTGAAAACCTAGAATCAAATTACAATGAAGTCGAAAAATTAGTCTGTGAAATAAAGTTCGACAAATTATTTTCTCCAAAAGAGCTCAAACAACAAGAGATTGGAGAATTAGGGAGTCTTGTTGCAAAAATTCCAATTGTAAGAAATCGCGTTGAAAAAGAATTACATCATATAGCAAAGAACGAAAATGTAATTATTGACGGCAGAGACATTGGCACAAATGTTTTTCCAAATGCTGAGCATAAATTTTTCTTTGTTGTAAATACAGAAGAAAGAGCTAAACGCTTAATTATTGAAAGGAATCTTGAAAACACCGAAGAAAATTTTGATAAATGCAAAAAAGAAATTGAGAGCAGAGATTATAAAGATACAAATAGAGATATTAACCCCTTAAGAAAAGCTGATGATGCCATTGAAATAAACAGAGATAATTTATCAGTTGTCGAAACAGTAGAATTATTGTATCAAAAATGCAACTCAAACCTGTAGTCCTTTTACAACCATACAATACATGTAGAAAATTTACCCGCTCTGGCTCTGTATATCCTCCTTTAGGATTATGCCAACTTGCAGCCGTTGACATATATGATGTCATGCAGGTCCTTGATGCAGAAGCACTTTCAATACAAGACGAAGTAATACAAGATTGGCTAGTCAAAAGCTCTGTAAAGATTTGTTGTCTTACTGCGACCTCTTACAATTTAGACACATTAGAAAAATATGCTGATTTTTGTTCCCAACACAACATTAGCCTTATAGCAGGAGGTCCACATCCTACCCTATCTCCAGAAACGACTTTTGAAAAATGCCCTCATTTAAAATATATTATTAGAGGCGAAGGAGAATTAATTATCAATGAAGTAATTCAAAGAATTCTTGATGGCAAGCCAATTAATGGGCTATCTGGAGTATGCATAAAGAATGGAGAAAACACCATTATATCAAAGGAAATATTACATGTATCAGATTTTTCAATAATACCATTCCCAAAAATAGAAAACCTTCCCATAAAGGAATATCATTGCCCAGATATAATATCTAAACCAATGACAACATTCAGCATCCAGAGAGGCTGTCCGAATGGCTGTAAATTTTGTAGCACTTCACAAATGTCAGGGAGAAAGATTCGTGGTTGGACAGTGAATCAAATAATAAAAGAACTTGAGTTTCTTTTTTTTGATATAGGAGTCAGAGAAATATCATTTGTTGATGATGTCTTTACGCTTAATGTGGCAAAAACAAACAACTTATGCGAACAAATTATCTCCAAAGGCTTAAAATTTGATTGGTTTTGTAACATTAGAGCAAATCAAATCAATTACGACATTGCTAAAAAAATGAAAAAAGCCGGATGCCATCAAGTGTATATCGGATTTGAAAGTGGCAACCAAAGAATGCTTGATTCTGTAAAAAAGCACGAAACCATAGAAGAAATGGATAAAGGCTCACAAATATTGAAAGATGTAGGTATTGACATAAGTGCCGGCTTCATTATCGGACTTCCAGGCGAAACAGACGAAACAATAAAAGAAACAATAGAATTCGCGAACAGAATAAAACCTAAACGCATCCAATTCACACGATTTACTCCACTTGTTGGATCTGAATTTGAATATCTAATACCAACATCAAATAAAGGTTTTCACGATGCTGTGCTACAAGACAAAACAACAGAGTGGATAAAACTGGCTTATAATTCTTGCAAAGGAACATACTGGGGAAAAGAATCTATTTAAACAAAAAACTAAAATATGAAATTTTATATTGAACACAACGGATGTTTAAATCTTGCAATCGACTTTAATGTAATGATGCGAGCATTGAACAAAGCCCATCATGAAATTGTGCAAAACTCTAAAGATGCAGACATAATAATATATGCAGGATGCGGCGTTAGAAGCGAATGGGTTACTAACGCCATTAAACGCATAAATTCTCTAGATATTAGCCAGAGTGAAGTCATAATAAGCGGATGCATTGCAAATATCGAAATTGACCGCATAAAAGGAATGGTTAATACGAACAATTTGAGCTTCAGATCATTTAAAGAAATTATAAACTACTATACTCCTTATTGCTTCGATGATGTTTATATTGATTTTAGTCAAAACGAAACAACAAACTTTACCGGCGACAATCCATTACGCGACAAAATCGGAACTAAGAAAACTGTACTAGAATATATACGAAGCCTTGACCGAAAATATAACACAAACGCTGAAACATTTTACAGAAATACAACAAGCGGTTTCGCTTTTTATAACGAAAAAGTACCTATTGAATTCATCGTTGCATCAAGAGGTTGCCCATACAACTGTACATACTGCACAATTCCAAAAGGACGAGGGAAATACGAATCTGTTAAAATTGAAAATATACTTTACAAAGTTGAAAATGCCATTAACAACAACAGATACAAAATCATTATAATTGGGGATGAATTAGGCAACTATGGCTTTGATTTGAAAAATGGAACAAACTTTAAAACACTATTAGACTCAATCATAAAAACTGATGATCGCATAACAGTATCATTGAGATACATTGAACCAATACCTTTCATGAAATATTATGATGTTATAAAAGATCATTGTTTTTCAAAAAAAATATCGCTAATACACCTTCCTATCCAGACAGGTTCACAACGAGTATTAAAAGCGATGAACAGAAATTACGACATAAATAAACTTAAGGAACTATGCATTCCGTTAATAGAACAAACTGATACCGCATTCTGTACAAACTGGTTAGTTGGATTTCCAACAGAAACGGAAGAAGATTTTTACCAAACCGAACAAGCAGCTAAACAATTGAATTTCAACTTGAATACTGTAATTCCTTTTTCACCTAGACCAGGCACAATTGCAAGTACACTAACGCAGATTAATTCCGAAAACACAATTAGAAACCGCTGCAACAAATTAGAAAAAGTAATATTAGAATCTAAGTACAAGCAATTACTAGAATATATACCAAATATTAATGCAGAAGAAAAAACAGAACTTTGGAATCTTATTCTATACACAGAAAACCTACCAATTAAACAACTATAGTAACAATTTAAAGTAAAAAAATGTACTTTTGCAAACGATTCTCTAGCTTAACGACTTTGTTGAAAGATTCGGCAGTTTAACAAGATTGACTTTTAACTATAAAATTACATAAATATGAAACGCATATACATTGATATGGACAATGTGCTCGTTGACTTTAAGTCTGGCGTTAACCGTTTAGACGAACAAACACGAGAAAAATACGGTAAAGATCCGGATGAAATACCAGGCATTTGCGCCCTAATGGATCCAATGGCAGGAGCTGTCGAAGCCGTGAACCAACTTAAAAATCATTTTGATTTATACATTCTTTCCACTGCGGCATGGAATAATCCCACCACATGGTACGACAAACTCAACTGGGTAAAAAAGTACTTTGGAAGCAAAAAGGACGATGTATTTTACAAACGTCTCATACTCAGTCACCATAAAGACTTATGCATGGGTGACTTCTTGATTGACGACCGTCCTGACAAGAATGGTGCAGACAAGTTCCAAGGCGAAGTCATCCACTTCGGCTCGGAAAAATTCCCCGACTGGCCAAGTGTGGTAAAATATCTAATTAATAAGCAGAATTAAAGCGAAGCTAGACATCATCACAGACTATTATTTATTTGAAATTTCAATAACAAATCTGATGCGCCTCAATTTATGAGGCGCATCTTTTTTTGTATCAGCACTGAATTTACATTCTCTCAGTTCCAAAATTTTTAATAATTTTGCATCCTATGCGTAAATTGGCGGTTTTCGTTATTTTATTGCTGATGGGAATAGCGGCATCGGCTCAGCACGAAGGTATTCGGCGCTATTTTTCGTCGTATACCCTCAACAACGACACCACCACCGACATGCGTTTCTACAACGACACCACACTCGATGAATTCTACAAATTCATGCCTCAGCAAAAGGTGTCGGACAACACATTAGGCATGCTAAATCCAGGAAACCCATACTTGCCAGCATTGTTTTCCGACAAAGAACCTGGACATGACTTCAAAATCCTCAACAACTACCAAGCGTTCATAAAGTCGCATAGCGATGTCGTATATTTCGACGCTCAAAAGCCATTCACCCGTTTCGATTTCACGGGCGGAACAAAAGGACTCGAACTAGTTAAATTCATACACAGCCAAAATTTCTCACCTTACTTTAACCTAACATTCAACTACGACATTTCAAACTCCGACGGATTCTACCTGAACAGCGCATCGAAGGTAAATGCATTGTATCTGGCTGGAGCCTTCACAAAAAAGAAATACCAGAACCATTTCAACTTCATTTTCAACAAGATAAACAGCAACGAAAATGGCGGAATCGAAAACATTGACAGGTTCGAAAGCGGAGACATCCGTGCTGTCGACAACAATGTTATGCTAAAAAAAGCTACAAGCACAATCTCACAGCTCGGCGGACAATACAACCATGAATATAGGTTTGGACAATATACGATCGACACTATCATAAGAGACGAAAAGAACGATACCGTCATAAACAAAAATCTGCACAGCAAATTTTCAATCGTCCACGATGTAACTTTCGACCGCTACATTCGCAAATACACCGATGTAGCCAATTCATCGTTATACATAAACTATTATAACGACTCAAGCAGTACCAACGACTCGGTAACTTACTATCAGTTCAACAACAAACTGCTTCTCTGCCTCAACATCAACAACGACTCTACTGACAATTACTTTAAACTATACGCAGGATTGCAAAACAAAACTTACGCATTCCTAATAGACTCGACTCACAAGACTCAATACAGTTCTACATATATCACCGGCGACCTGATTTTTAGCCACAATAACACATACCTTCAGGCAAATGTCGATTATTGTTTGTTCGGTGGCGACATGTACGACATAAATGCATCAGCAAAACTGCGACAAATGTTCGGTGAAAACCTAGGAATTAACGCAATGGTTGGATACTCACATTATTACTGTTCTCTATTCGATACTTACTACACATCAAACCATTTCAAATGGGAAAACGATTTTAATAAAATCGGAGTTGCAACTGCTCATATAGACTTGTTCCACAATAAATTCCAACTTTCGGTTGGGGCAAATTTAAATCTATTGCACGACTACATTATATACGACCAAAATGCAATGCCTTTACAGATACACAAAGCGAACATTATCACCGACGTATATGCAAGCAAGACTTTCAATTTCTGGAAATTCCACTGGTACACAAAAGTTGCCTACCAATATATATCCGACAAGCAACATGTGAGACTTCCAGAAGCTGTCGGGTACACAAGCCTATACTTCATGACCGGAATGTTCAGCAATGCCCTGCTTCTGCAAATCGGACTCGATGCAAAAATGAATTCCAATTTCTACGGATATGCATATATGCCTGCCTCAGGCGTATTCTACCTGCAAGACGATAAAAAATTCGGATTCTACCCTTACTTGGGATTTTTCGTAAGCGCGAAAATCAAAAGATTCCGCATTTTTGCAAAACTTTCCAACTACGGCTCTCTATTCATGAAACCAACCTACTTCTCGCTATACAGACTGCCCGACAATCCTCTCGCATTCAACTTCGGAATATCATGGGAATTCTACGACTAGGACATGGACGCAAACGCCAGAATATCACGACTTATAGTTGTGTCGGTATTGTCAATACTGACAGTTGTCTCCATTGTTAAGATCTACATTGACGAAAACACAGAAGAACCATCCGAAATTATCATTCGCGACTACAACGAAATCAAAGAATCGGGCATACTGAATGTCGCACTTTCCGAAAATGCTACCGAATACTGCATATTCAACGCCAATCCACGAGGATTCCAACTCGAAACATTGAACGATTTCGCTAACGCTCACGGAATTGAACTCAATGTAATTATCGCAAACACCGAAAAAGAAGCAGAAAAACTTCTTGCAGAAGAAAAGTGCGACATCATTGTCAAACATACCGCACAAAGCGACAGTTGTACATCCGAACCTCTTATCAATTCTAATCTTATAATTCTCAGTCGCACAAAAAAGATTTCCGACACACTATATATAATAGGTATGCAAGATTTCTGCATTAAGAACAACGGCAGAACAATAATCAGCATCGACAGCATTTCATCCGAAAGATTAACACGGAAAGTCGCATCGGGAGAAATTACCTCCGCAATTTGCGACTCGGCGCTTGCCCTCACCTACCAGAAAGCATACCCACGACTCGAAATCGACACATCAATATGCTTATCAAGGCAAATCCGATGGAAAACCCGCCCAGAATCCAAAGTATTACTCGACAGCATTAACTCATGGCTTTCTCGTGAACGGGAAACCAAGCATTTCAAACTGAGGCACGAAATATACTACTCATACATAAACATAAATGTATCAGGAAAATACTACTCAGGTAACAACGGACAGATAAGCGCATACGATGACCTTATAAAAAGGCACTCGAAAAAACTAGGATGGGACTGGCGTCTCATTGCCTCGCTGATATGCGAAGAATCACGCTTCATTCCCGACATTAGCAATCCATCCGGAGCATACGGACTTATGCAGTTGATGCCATCGGCATACCAGAAATTTGCTCATGATAGTGCCGACATTTCAAATCCTGACGTACAAATGGCCGCAGGAATAAAACATGTCGCATATTTGAAAAAACGCACGCCAGAAGCAATAACCGACACATCTGTAATAGTTCGCTATGTGCTAATGGGATACAACGCCGGACATGGTCATTCTGAAGATGCATACGCGCTTGCCCAAAAGTACACCGGCAACCCAAATTCGTGGAAAAACCTTGCCCTATATATGGAGCATCTGAACGACAGGGAATTTTACACCGACCCCGAGGTTAAATGTGGAAAATATAAAGGTAGCAGAACTGTCAAGTTCACAAACAATGTAATCGACAGATACAAGCATTACAGAAATCTTATCAAAGATTGAGTGTTATAGCTAACTACCAAGTTTCTCGAATTCCAGTTCTCCTTCATCCTCGCCTTTTATAATAACCTTCATGCCGACAAAAGCATAATGCTGTTTTAGCAAATCAATGTCCTCATCGCGAAGCCGTATGCACCCTTCGCTATGACGACCGGGAACAGAATTTTCGTTGTTGGTACTTCCATGAATACCGATTCCAGAACCATACGACAACCGCATGAACCATTTGCCATAAGCCTTGATGCGACCTCGCCCATCGCCAAAATCGTGAGTCCACCATGACGAATTTTCTATACTCGTTATTTTGAACGGATTATGCAACGACGATTCAGGAGTACGCATATCTCCACGCTTCTGCTTGTTGCCATAGTTTTTGCCCAGACAACAATCGAACCGGGCTATCAAAACAGTATCATTCAACCTTGACTCGTAAACACTAAGAAGTCTTTCCTTTTTCGACACCACAATGAAGCAATGCTCCTTAACGCTTGGCATTTCGTTGACAAAAACAAATACACTATCATCTGTATTAACGGTAACCGTATCTTCATAATTGAGGCATACGATGTTCTCTACAGGCTTGTCAGCACCATTTGACTTCGAAACGCAACCGTAAGACAGTCCTGCAATTATCAAGAATATGGCAATAATTCCCCTCATCATCCAAAAATCCTATTCAAAAGCGATGCAAGCCTATAGCCTGCCAATAGTAACTGTCGCTCGACCACTGGTCCGTAATCATACATATATTTATATGAATAATTCTCTTCTGGAGTTACATTGGCATAAATACCGACAGTAACCTGCCATGTTTCGTTCAGCCAATCCTCTACAGTTCCTGATGTCATTTGAGCTATTTCCGACTTACTACAACGATCCAGGTTCTGCATCCACTCGGTATACGACCATGCATGAATACTTTCAATCAACTTTGAATCCCACAGCGAATGCAAATTTGTCTCGTGCTCAAACCATTTTATTTTCAACCAATTACCTCCCCTATCAGACAATCTGCCCACATGCATCGGACAATGCATGTCACCGACAAGATGTATCAGCATTCGAGTATAATCGAAGCATACACTATCGGAAAGCTCTTTCCTATGATTTTCCAATGAATCTATTATCATGTTCAGAGCCGAAAGCACATCGCCCTTGGGATTGCGAGGCATAGTTTGTGGTGTATATTCCTCATTTACATTTAAATAGTGCCAAGTCCTTGTTCTCTCATAACCATCTTTCCAATACGGAGAATTCTGTACATTGTCCATCCACGTTGAATAATATACTAGCGACTTGCCACCAAGTATTGCACTTAGGTTCTTTTTAGCTTTGCGCGTCAGGTTCTTTTCGGCAATGCATGCAACGATGTCGTGCCCCTTCTGCCCCCATGCAAAAACATCAATACTTCCGCCGAACAGGAAGATTGACATCATAAATATGCAAAAAAAACGTTTCATTCTTTTGAAATTACAGCGCAAAATTAACAAAAAAGTTCATATTGTAAACAACCGAAGCAAAAGCTCAATGTCCATATTTTTCAAACATTTACGACAAAAAACAACTTAAAAATGCAGTTTTCAAATGCACCTGTTAAGAAAAACAACAAAAAAAATCTTTGATTTAAAAATTCATGCACTACTTTTGCAACCTAAATTTTAAATGATATTGAAATTATGTTTTTGGAAGGAATTTTATCAATAGCAGGACAACCCGGACTATTGAAGTTGGTATCGAAGAAGAACAACAGTGTCATTGTTGAATCGTTAATAACTGGCAAACGCATGCCAGCATATTCTACCTCGCGCATCAGCACACTTGAAGATATTACAGTTTACACATACGACAACGACACTCCGCTGAAGGATGTTTTTGCAAACATTTTCAACGAATACAAAGGTGCAATAACTGGTGTTACAGCAAAATCAGAAAAAAATGAAATATTTGCCTTCTTCGAGAAGGTTCTGCCCGATTTTGACAAGGAAAAAGTATACCCATCGGATATAAAGAAAATTATTTCATGGTACAACCTACTTGTAGAAAAGGGAATAATCAGTGAAGAAGCAATGAAGGCATACGCCGAAGAAAAGGCAAATGCAGAAAAAGAGCAGCAAGCTGAACCAGAAGAAAATAAAGAATAAAATTAGTTCTTAAAAAACAAAAAAGCGGATTTAAATCCGCTTTTTTTATGCCTTATTGCTTGCAGTTTTTCTCCAGGTCGGCAACAGCCTTACACCAACCCTTATACTTTTCCTTGGCATCTTTCGGTTTCATCAGCGGAACAAACGTATGGTCGAGTTCCCGCGTCGCAGCAAGGTCCTTCATTGTACACCAACCAATTGCAAGTGCAGCAAGGTAGGCCGCTCCAAGAGATGTCGATTCCACAATCTTCGGTCTCTGCACGGCAATCTGCAGAATGTCGGACTGGAACTGCATAAGGAAATTGTTAACCGAAGCTCCACCGTCAACATTTATGGACTGAATTTTCATTCCAGCGTCCTTCTCCATAGCATCAAGCACATCCTTTGTCTGATATGCCATCGACTCAAGTGCAGCACGGACAATATGCTTATATGTAGCACCGCCAGTTATACCGCTAATGCAACCGCGCACATTCATGTTCCAATATGGTGCGCCAAGTCCTGCAAATGCAGGAACAAAGTACACTCCGTTCGTATCATTTACTTCCAATGCCAACTTTTCTGTTTCAGCAGACGACTTTACAACACCAAGTTTATCGCGGAGCCACTGTATGGCTGCTCCCGCAACAAACACACTGCCTTCGAGCGCATACGAAACTTTACCACCAATCCTCCATGCTATTGTTGTCACTAAGCCACATTTGCTACGGACATCCTTGCTACCTGTATTCATCAACATGAAACAACCAGTTCCGTATGTGTTCTTAACCGAACCTTCCTTATAGCATGCCTGACCGAAAAGGGCTGCCTGCTGGTCACCCGCAATTCCACAAATCGGAATTTCCTCGTCAAAAACCAACTTGTCGGTAATTCCCACCTCACACGATGAATCTACCACATTTGGAAGCATATTCATAGGAATGCCAAACTCATCAAGGATATTCTCGTCCCACTCCTGAGTCTTTATGTTGAACATCATTGTGCGCGAAGCATTTGAACAATCGGTAACATGGCATTTTCCACTTGTCAGACGCCATATCAACCATGTATCAATTGTACCGAACAACAAATCGCCACGACGTGCCATTTCGCGGGCATTAGCAACATTATCAAGAATCCATTTTAGTTTTGTCGCCGAAAAATAAGAATCTACCACAAGTCCTGTGACAGCATTCACATACTTTCCGAAATCACTTCCCTTTATTTTCGAACATAAATCCTCGGTGCGCTTGTCCTGCCAAATAATGGCATTATATATAGGTTTGCCCGTATTTTTATTCCAAACCACTGTTGTCTCGCGCTGATTGGTGATTCCGATTGCTGCCACCTCTGAAAACGAAATACCACATTTATTAATAAGCCTACGAGCCGTCGATATCTGATTGCGATAAATCTCGTTGGCATCCTGTTCCACCCATCCAGGCTTAGGAAAACACTGCACGGTTTCCTGCTGCTCTATCTCAACAATATTAAAGTGTCTGTCAAACAGAATTGCACGCGAACTAGTAGTTCCTTGGTCAAATGAAAGAATGTAATTTCTCATCAAATATTTTTTTTGCAAAACTACACAAAAACGCCGTCTCTTCACACAGCGAAAATCCGAAAGATTTCAACAGGCAAACAACCACAAGCCACACATTCTCATAACTTTTGTAAAAGTTTTTACATCAACATAGAACAAGAAAAAATATTTATTGCTACCTTTGCGACAAATTATAAATAATATGGCAAGGAAGTATCCAGAAAAATATGGTCCGTTGCTAGTGCTTGATGCTGGACTTATTACTGTTTTCACGGCTATTGTAGTCGTATTCATGTGGGGCATAATCGATTCTGTTGATCTTTTCAACCCCTTCGACGACTACATTGACAATTTCGACTATAGCGACCTCGTATATTCGGAAATGAGCCGCAAAGACGACATATATACCACCGACACGAATATATATATTGTAAACATAGGCGATTTAAGCAGAGGCGAACTTGCTGAAAAAATAAACATAATTGAGAAATTCGACCCGAAAGTCATAGGAATAGACGCTGTATTCAGAGAGCCAAAGACCGGAAACCTACAGGAAATCATGGAGGATATGGCTCTTAAGCAAGCTCTAAATGCGAAGCCAAACATTATTATGGGTTCGTTCGGCGTATACGACGAAAACGATCCAGACAAAGCCGTTGGAGTAATTCGCACAAACGAATTCTTCGGAGATTTGCCATACGGACATTGTGAACTTCAGAACGAACCGCTGACATGTCGCGAATTCGACAAGTTCATCCGCTACACAGACTCCATAACTCACGACACCGTTACGATAAATTCTTTTTCGGCTGCAATAGTAAGCATGTACGACAATGATATGTTCCTAAAGTTTGCAAAGCGCAACAAAAAGCAACTCGAAAGCATAAACTACCGAGGAGGTAGCATGCCGTTCATTAAAATTGACTACGAAGACATTAACGATTCGTGCGACCTGCGAATGCTTAAGGACAATATCGTACTGATGGGCTACTTAGGCATGTACAAAGGCGCTCCGATGGACACTATCGACGCATTTTTTACCCCGCTTAAACGATGCAACGGCTACGATGCGAAAGGCATTGAAATTCACGCACATGCAATTAGTATGATTATGAACGACGATTGCCTTATTACCTTTGAGAACTGGCAAAACAACCTGCTTGCATTCATAATCACATTCTTCTTTGTTTTGTGGCTTGTTTACTGGTATGTGTTCGGTGCTAAATTCTTCGATATACTTTCAAAACCAATCCAGTTCCTGTTAATTGCTGTTGTCCTGTTAATTTCATACTATGTAATGAGAGAGTTTGGCATAAAAGTTGATATGATGCCAACAGGAATCATGCTGATATTCTGTATCGAGGTTCTGTATTTGTACGAAGAAACATTAGAATTATTTAAGATAGATTCATTTATAACGCAAACATTTAAATACACGAAAGATGAAAGGAATAAAGTTTTACGCAGCATTGTTAGGTTTGAGTTTATTCGCAATA
>JAEEGF010367594.1_pt1 | contig 15903 bp, 15 predicted proteins | sample 9134171 | NCBI WGS metagenome assembly JAEEGF01 (sample SAMN16246542, study PRJNA631951) | gut metagenome | biome: gut microbiome; feature: rumen; material: AP-attached | host: Bos | place: Iran: Karaj | collected 2018-10
AAAGCCGGTTGTTGGTGTGTCCGGCGGAATGGACTCAACGCTTGCCCTTCTTGTATGTGCTAAAGCTCTCAAGAAAATGGACCGTGACAGCTCTGATCTGATTGCAATTACAATGCCGGCCTTTGGTACCTCTGACAGAACCTTTAATAATTCGCTTGAGCTTATAAAGGCACTTGGTACAGAGCCACTGATAATAGATATCAAGGACGCCTGTATCCAGCATCTTAAGGATATAGGTCATGATATAGAGAACAAGGATATAACCTACGAAAATACTCAGGCCCGCGAGAGAACTCAGGTACTTATGGACTATGCAAATGCACATAACGGCCTGGTTATCGGAACAGGTGACCTATCTGAGCTTGCACTCGGCTGGTGCACATATAACGGCGACCAGATGAGTATGTACGGTGTAAATGGAAGTATACCAAAGACCCTGGTCAGATGGATGATTGATTCTGTTGTTGAAAACAGTATATTCCCTGAGGCATCAGAAGTTCTTAAGGATATTCTTGATACGCCTATCAGTCCTGAGCTGCTTCCACCGGACAAGGATGGAAACATATCTCAGAAAACCGAAGATAAGGTCGGGCCTTATGAGCTACATGATTTCTTTATATATAACAGTCTGAGATATGGTTTCAGACCTTCAAAGGTTTACTATCTTGCTAAGAAGGCATTTAAGGATGATTATAGCGACGAAGAGCTTGAGAAATGGATAACCATGTACTACAAGAGATTCTTTAATCAGCAGTTTAAGAGAAGCTGTATGCCTGATGGTCCTAAGGTGGGTTCGGTTTCTCTGTCACCAAGAGGAGACTGGCGCATGCCGAGCGATGCGACGGCATCTCTTTGGATGGAGGATTTGTTAAAGTGATAGTACAAAAGTAACAAAAACTTCTAGAAAAAGAATAATAAAAGTGATGGAATAACCCACCACTTTTTTAGATTTTAATTGTTAATATTTGGTGCACTAAGTGCACCGAACTGCTGTTCGACCAGTCCTCTTGCAGATCGCAGTACTTCTATTCCACGATTATTGTGAATATAACGGTTCGTCATTTCAGGTGTTGTATCTTTATTTACTATTTTGACAGCCGATTCCGGATTTCAGCACTCTTCATGAACACCTCCGCTATAATATTCTGGACCGCATCGCTATCGGCATCCCGAATCACGGCCAGAAAATCCATGAATTCAGTGAAATCCTCCAAAGTCACACATCCGTTATCTTCAACAGAAGCATAAAAGCTGTCCACGAAGCCTTTCAGGGTCGCTATTTCGTCTTCTAACAGGCCGAAATCTCCTGCCCGAAAACGTTCCGGAAGTTCATTATAAAACATCAGTCTTTCGTATTCCTCGGATATTATCATTATTTCTCCCCTCGCTTCATCAGGTACCTGTTTCCATCATCTCTGTATATCTTATATCCAAGCCTATCGTATAAACGAAATGCGGAAGTATTAGTCTTTTCCACATGAAAAAGAATATCCGCGAGCCCAAGTTCTTTTGCATAGGTTTCAGCCTTATGTATCAAAGAAGTTCCGATTCCCTGACCACGATTTTTCTCTGTAACTGACATGTCATCCAGATAGACATAATCCACGTCTTCCCGATGAACTTCCACTGCCAGATAGGCAATAACCTCATTATCTTCAGCCACAAAAATAATATCTTCTCCATTTGTCCAGTATCTGTCGAGATACCCAGGATCATAACCTTGGACATCTTCTGTGTGATAGATGGTCTGAAGCATTTCTACAAATAATTTTCGGATTCTCTGCTCATCTTTCTGAACAGCTTTTCTAATACTGTATTCCATAATAACCTCTTAGCTGCAGCGCTATGCTGAAATATGGATGATCTTTATTTTATTAACTCGATAAACAGGAATATGTAATTGTCCACCTCAGACATATTTAGCATGCAAATTAGAGGTTACGATCATGATGATAATAAACACGATTGTGGATCCTATTGTGCTGACCAGCTGAATTATTTTTATTATGCTGCTGCGAACTCCAAACAGAAACAGAACACTTGTTATAATACTAACAGCGGCAAAAACAATCTGCAGATATATCAGGAATGACTGATCAGCAATATTTAGCCTTGCTGCAGGGCTGCGGTGCCATTCTCTAATCTCCCCTGTCGGCATCATTGCCCGGTCCGTATAGATATTAATATTCAGAACAACAAAATACGCAATATTTAAAATGATGGAAAGTATAGTTATCAGCATCTGTCATCAGCTCCTTCTGCAATAAGTCTTTCTTCGTTTAATAGAGTAATCTTTATTGACTATTTTGACAGTCGATTCCGGATCTCAGCACTCTTCATGAACACCTCCGCTATAATATTCTGGACCACTTCGCTATTGGCATCCCGAATCACGGCCAGAAAATCCATGAATTCAGTGAAATCCTCCAAAGTCACACATCCGTTATCTTCAACAGAAGCATAAAAGCTGTCCACGAAGCCCCTCAGGGTCGCTATTTCGTCTTCTAACAAGCCGAAATCTCCTGCCCGAAAACGTTCCGGAAGTTCATTATAAAACATCAATCTTTTGTATTCTTCGGATATTATCATTATTTCTCCCTTCGCTTCATCAGAAATTATTAATTATATCACCGGCCATACTGCATCTCTAAGAGTTCTATAAACTGGAATTTATCTATGAATATACATACGTGTCATACCTGGTTCGCCATCACCCTGAACCATGCATAGGAATTCCCAGCCATAGCGTTCATAAAACCCCGTATGATCGGTAACAAGATATACGGGAGAGATTCCTTTCGATCGGAGGTCATCCACGGTCATGCTTAGAAGCTTTCCCGCAATACCTTGTTTTCGATAAGCTTCTTCCGTGTACACAGCGCAAACATTTGGAGACAGATCTTTCCTGTCATGAAAGTCATTTTCAATGACACCCATACCCCCGACGATCCGGCCTTGATCCAAGCAGAGATACCAGCCCAATTCCGTCTTTCTGCTCAGGTAATTATCCATACATTCAAGATAGGCTTCTTTTGGAATACCCCACTTGTTATGAAACCAATCTGCCGCAGTCTCTTTAAGTTCCGGCGTTTCCCGCAAATTAATATATTTAAGCATATTTCTTCCCCAGTAAGTCCTGATTTGTTGATATAAATTATATCACAGCCCCAACGGACTCTCTAAAGCAAGTTTCACCTTTGTCATCGAATTTTCATCTTTAAAAAACACAGAAAAATCCATTTTTACCCTTCATTTTCCTGTTTTGTGACGCTTTCTGTGAGCCCCTGACAGGCATAATAGGCACACAAAGGAAGATAAAACACATAAAAGAAGGGCAAAAATAATGAAAAAAACTAAAGTTACAAGAATCTTAGTCATGGTTTTCTCAATGGTAATTCTCATTAGCGGAACGTTTAATGCAATGAGTACTATTGTTTATGCAGATACGGAGGTCTCTGAACCGGAAGTTCAAGAGACCGTTCTGGAAGAGCAGACAACGGAGACAATTCCTGTTGAAACGCCGATAGTTGAAGCCCCTGCAGAGCCTGTTGCAGAACCGGTTGTAGAACCATCTGCAGAGCCTGTTGCAGCACCAGTTGTAGAGCCATCTGCAGAACCAACTGTAGACAGCTTAGTTGAGGAGCCTGTTTCTGAAGAAAACGCAGAAACAGAAACTTCTGATGCAGCTGAAGAAAAGACCGAAGAGACTGAAGAGTCTGAGGAAACAGAAGAAAAAGAAGAGACAGAAGAAGAGGAGGAGGAAAAAGAGAAAGAAGAGAAAGAAAAAGAGAAAAAAGAAGACTCCAAATATACGGAGCTTTATGGAGAGGCTACCGGAAAAGAAGGCATTGCAAATGTCAACGGAAACGTCCTCTACAAAGAATATGCAAAAGATGGTGTTTACACTTTAGTTTTCACAGTCAAAGACCCTTCCCTTTACGGCGAAGACTGTGCGATCAACGTACAGTTCAGATACAGTGAATTCGCATCCAGAACAAATCGCATTGTCCTTGAAGAAGGAATCACTGGTATCGGCTGGACCTATTTATATGACAGAGGAAATTACAAGCCTCAGTACCCTTCTAATTATGTAATTGACAGCTCCAAAACCGACCTTTTTAAAAACTTCCAGGCCCTTACAGAAGTTATCCCTTGCAGCACACTGCAGAGGATCGGCTGGAGCGCATTTAACGGCTGCAAAAAATTATCTTCCTTCAATTTTGCAGTTTGTTACAACCTGATTGAGATCATGAATCAGGCATTTAATAATTGCACTTCATTAAATTATGTAAATCTTTCCAACAGTTACAACTTAAGCCTTCTTGCATGGTCCTGCTTTATGGGCGCAGGAAAGGGCAAAGATGCGGTCATCTACCTTCCGGCAAATGAAAACCTTGTCATTGGCGGACAGGCATTAAATGGCTGGAAGAACATTCAGTATGCAGCTCTTCCGGCAGAAGCAAAAACGATGACGGTACGTTTTCAGGTCAAAGAAGCGCAGGCCGTCTCAGGAAGTACTCTTTACGGTTCTCTTCCGAATGTAGTCGGCAATACAGAGATTGCAGATCTTACAGCAGAAGATGTTGTTACAGCTTCCGATCTGGACTACGCATATTATCGGACGATTAAAGGAACTATTTCAGCTCACTTCCCGTTCTTCACCTATGAATTCAAGGGTTGGACGAAAGAAGATGGAACGATCGTACGTCCTGGAGAAGAGTTCTCACCAGTCGACAAAAACAACGATGGATATGCAGACCTTGTGACCAGCTGGAGCTATACCTGGAAAAAGAACAGCGGAAGCACCGGAACTCCATCTGTAAACTTCAATGTTTGGACCGACACAAGCACTGCTGACAAAACGATCGGACAGAATGTCATGCTGAATGAGACTGTATCTAATTATTCTCCGAAATTTGGTGCAGCGATCATGTATGCACTCGATGAGAATGGAAACCATGTTTATTCCGATGAGCTGCTTTCTCCTTCAACAGGTGGAACTGACAAATTCCTGATGATCACTTATTTGGATTCTACCATTGAAGCATCCGATGCAGCTGTCCGCCAGCTTGCGCAGACAGGATATCACACTTCCGACCCGAGAAATGGTGAAGTAACATGGAAGCTTTCTTACTTCCCGGAAGATCCTGAAGTACTTTCTTCTTTAGCTGAAATGGTAAGAAATGGACTGACCGAATTAAAAGATGAAAACGGACAGGTGATACCAGCCGAAGATTTAACAACAGAGAACTTCACGGTTTACTGGTGCCATGTAAAATATCAGTCCGGCAGCACAGACGGATGGAATATTAACGGAATGCTGATCCGCAAAACCACGGACGAAGATCCTGGAACTGGAGTCGTGACTCCAGATGACCCAGATGACCCAGATGACCCGGAAAACCCGGACGACCCAGTTGACCCGTATGACCCGGAAGATCCGGAAGAGGATGATGACTTGGAAACACCTCCTGCACCGACAGATGCAACCCTCCCAGTAGAACCATTTAAGATCATCCTTGTGATCGGTATTGCAATTGCAGGAATCATCTTCATCGGAAGAAAACAGAAAGAGCAGTAAAATATAGAACAATGATCCTACATATGTTACAGTTAATAAGACAGACAAGAACGAGACAGTATTGATAAAAATCTTAATTAAGAAATGGAGGAGGATATTTATGATTTACACGAATCACAAAATAGAGTTTGACCCGGAAAAATGTGTCGGATGTCAGCTCTGTTACAAAGCTTGCTTCGTTGATGTTATCCGTTGGGACAGCGAAGCAAAGAAACCTATTTTTAAGTATGTAGAAGACTGTGAACACTGCTTCTACTGCCAGAGTGTTTGCAAGAAAGATGCTATCAAGGTTATTCCTGATCCATCCAGCGAGCGTCTGCACCAGCACTTTGAACGTTATGCATAAGGAGGGAAAACTATGGATTTAAATAAGAAAAATCTAAGCTGTGATCTTTTGATCGCAGGCGGCGGCATCGGTGGTCTGGTTGCAGCTGTTGAAGCAAAAGAAAACAATCCTGACCTTGATGTCATAATCGTAGAAAAACAGGTTACTGGTTACGGCGGCAAAGCCAACAAAGGCGGCGGTGTTCTTCAGTATTTCCAGCTGGATAAGATTACCCCTATGGATTTCCTTAAGTTTCACGTAAATGAAATCGGCGGATACTTAGGCGACCAGGAATTAATGCTGAAATATGTAGAAATGAATCACGAGCTTCTGGACAAGATGGATAAATGGGGTATCGTCATGCCTAGAAACGAAGAGGGCAACTACTTTATGATGCCTACAGGTCCTTTTACATGCATGATCAGCGTTGACTTAGACCTTTGTATCAAGATGAGAAGACAGGCAGAAAAGCTTGGCGTTCGTATTCTTGATAAGGTAACGGTTACTGATTTTGCTGTGAAAGACGGCGTTATCCGTGGTGCTTTTGCTTACAGTATCTTAGAGGAAGATAATACGTTCTATACCATTTCCGCTTCTCAGGTTGTTATCGCTACCGGCAGCCAGAACTATCGTGTTGGCGCTATGTGGTCTTCTGGACGTGGTGATGGTATTGCTGCAGCGTACAGAGCAGGTGCAGAAATGCGTAACCCAGAGTTCGGTAACTTCTCACAGCTGATTCGTACCGGTTCTCATGGCGAGGTTGTATTCGGCGAGAACTTCATGTACAACGCAAAGAACGAACATGTTACGAAGAACTTTACAGACCATCGCATGACAGATATCAGCAGCCTTGCGATCCGTGAGTGGTATGTAAATATGATCAACGGCACAGGTCCTATCCATCTGGATTACGGCCCGGACAAGAGAGATGTCAGGGCCGTTAACCAGGATTGGCAGCGTCCTTACGGACAGAGATTCCGTGAATGCAGACAGGAATTCACAAACAAGTTTGACAATGATCTGGAAGTAGTTCCACTGTTGATCGGCGAGCAGTCCTGTATCAAAGTTGACCATGACATGCAGACGACGATCAAAGGTCTTTATGCGATCGGTGATGCAAGTTACTGCGGTTCCTGTGCACCTGGTGCTGTTCCGGCACCTCCGGCAAGAAACCGTGGTTCGGGTATCTTAAACGCAGTATTTGCAGGTGTTCTCTGCGGACGTGCAGTTGCTGCAGCCCAGACAACAGCTCCAGCTGCAATTACGGAAGAAGAAACCGATGCATGCATCGAAGTAACCTATGCTCCGCTGAAACGCGAAGAAGGCTGCAATGCGAAAGAAGTGATCGAGCTGATCCAGCAGGCTATGTGTCCATCCGAGTATTCCGTTTTCATGAAACTGGAGCGTATGGAAGAAGCGGAGAAGCTTGTAAAACAGGCTAGAGAACTTTCAGCTAATCTTAAGGCAGTTGACCTTCATGACCTACTTGCCTGCCATGAAGCAGAGGCAATGGTTCTTTCCGCAGAAATGCATTACCTTGCATCAAAAGAAAGAAAAGAGTCCCGTGGCTGGTTCCTGCGTGAAGACTATCCGGAAATGGATAATGAAAACTGGCTGAAATATATCATCATTAAGAATGTTGACGGAAAGATGACACTGAGCACGGAAGACGTTCCTTATGAGAAATGGCCGATCCAGCCTCCTAAAAAAGCCTGAAGTATTCTTAAAAAAGAATATTAATAATTAAGAAAAAGCCTGTGGCTTACAACTGTAAACCACAGGCTTTATTATTTTGATCAATTATTATTAATCATTAGTTGGAAGAGCTGATTCTTTACTCTCCTGGTGATGGAGCTAAATCTCCAAGGTAGGATACATCAGAGATCGTCTCGACTGTATACACACCGTCTTTGTATTTAACAATAGATACTGCGCAGTTTGGCATAGCACCTTTCCATGTTGCCATGAATTCATTCCATTTATCTCCAGGAGCACCGCCTGCTACGTTATGATATCCACACAGATAATCCATATATCCGGTAATGGCTCCGCCGTGAGAAGTTACAAGGAAAGTTCCTCCGTCAGGATTTTCAGCAATGATTCTTTCGATTGCTTTAGCAACACGCTCTGCGGTATCCTTCATGCTTTCACCGTTGACATCGTGCCATCCACCTTCATAATCCATGATACGTTCCGTACTACGGGTATCTGTTCCAGGAAGCGTTCCTTCCAGATCACCAAGGTGTGTTTCACGCAGGTCTTTATCAATGATCAGAGGAATATCTCTGCCATTAATGATATATTCTGCTGTCTCATACGCACGTCCGGAAAGTGAAGTATAGGCTTTATCAAACGGAATGTCTGCCATCGATTTGCCCAGCTGTTTAGCCATTGCAACACCATCTGCGGTCAGTGGAGAGTCACACCATCCCTGTGCAATGCCGCTTACGTTGAACACGGTCTGTCCATGTCTGGTAAGATAGAATGTGTATTCTGCACTTTCACCTGCAGGTGCTACAGCACCGGAGCCAGCAGGAGCTGCGCCGCCGCTTCCAGCCGGTGCAGGGGTATCTCCGCCACCGGATTTACCACAGGCTGCCAGGATGCTAAGAGCGAAGGCACAAATTACAAATAAAGCCAACAGTTTCTTTTTCATAATATTGTTTTCCCCCATTCTGAAAAATGTTGCTGTAATTGTTTCAGGTAATTACAGCAGTTAATAAATACCCAAGGAAATTGTAAAATTATTAATTCAATAATTCAATAAAAAAAATTAACGATAATAATAAAAAATATTTGAAATACGTTTTTGCTTCAGTCGAAAAAACAAACAAGTACCACACCTATTGTAAACCGAAATAAAAACAGGTAGGTTGACAATCGTCCCTGGCGCATATTATAGTGAGACCGTGCAATATGGCTCAATAATTGATGATGAAAATGAGGAATGCATGAGATGAAGAGCACAAAAGAACAGCTTGTTGAACTGCTGGAAAAAAACAGCGGAACGTACATCTCCGGAAATATGATCGCGGAGAGCCTTGGGATCACGCGCGCAGCAATCTGGAAAAACATTAAGCAGCTGGAGAACGATGGTTATGTGATTGATGCGGGGACCAATAAAGGATACCGCCTGGATCCGGATAGTGATGTTTTGACATATAAAAACGTTACGGCATTTCTGAATAATAAGAAATGCACCGTGGAAGTTTTTGATCAGGTGTCATCAACGAATACCTTCCTAAAAGAAAAAGCTGCAGATCTTCCGGATTGGCATGTTGCAGTTGCCGGCAGTCAGAGTGAAGGAAGAGGAAGGACAGGGCGGTCTTTCTTTTCTCCAAAAGGAAGCGGTGTCTATCTGAGCGTACTTCTGCGTCCGGATGTTCCGATCACAAATTCCGGCCATCTGACAGCGGCAGCAGCAGTTGCAGCCTGTCAGGCGATTGAGACCTGCACAGATGCACATCCGGAGATCAAATGGGTCAATGACGTTTTTGTAAACGGTAAAAAAGTCTGTGGGATACTAACGGAAGCTTCTGTGAATTTTGAAACAGGTCTCCCGGACTGGATCGTTACGGGTATCGGATTTAATGTGTATCAGCCGGAGAATGGATTCCCGTCAGAGATTGCAGAGATTGCCGGAGCGATCACAGAATGCAGGCAGAAACATCTCCGGGCAAGACTGGCAGCAGCATTTATAGACAACTTTTATGATATATGCAGCAGCCTGCCAGTGGAGGATCTTTATAAAGAATATAAACGCCGATGTTTCATTATCGGAAAGGCGATCTATATATTGCGGGGGATGGAAAGGATCCCTGCGATAGCATTGGATATCGATCGGGACTTTGGATTGAAAGTACGCTGTGAAGACGGAAAAATGGAAGTGTTGTCCGCAGGAGAGGTCAGCATCAGACAGTAAAGGAGAAAGACAGTGGCAATTACAAAACGAAAAATGAAAACAATTGATCTGGCATACATGGCACTTGGCGCCGTTATTATTGCGGTCTGTTCGTGGGTCAGTATTCCTACCGTGGTTCCTTTTACGCTTCAGACATTTGCAGTTTTTAGCGTTTTAGGTTTGTTGGGAGGAAAAAGAGGGACGATCTCGGTTTTAATTTATATTCTTCTCGGAGCTGTCGGAGTTCCGGTTTTTGCAGGTTTTTCCGGCGGATTCGGAGTCATCTTGGGACCAACCGGAGGATATATCGTCGGTTTTATTCTGATGGGCCTTTTGTACTGGCTGATGGAAAAACTCTTTGGAGTTAAAATTTATATTCGGATCATTTCCATGGTTCTTGGTCTTCTGGTCTGCTATGCCTTTGGAACGGTATGGTTTATGATCGTCTACGCAAAACAGAGTGGACCGATAGGTCTTGGCACGGCTCTTTTGTCCTGTGTGGTTCCGTTTATCATTCCGGATTTTGTTAAAATGGGTCTGGCTCTGCTGATCACTTCCCGGGTCGGAAAATATTTAAAATAATGATATAATCATATCTGACGAATGAGGATTCTATTATGTAAAGGGGGATATCAAATGGATGCTTTAGAAGCTATTAAAACCAGAAGAAGCACAAGAAAATTTAAAGAAGATATGCCGCCGCGAGAGTTACTTGACAAGATTATTGAGGCCGGAAGATATGCTCCAAGCGGCCATAACAGCCAGACAACTCATCTGATCGTTATTACAGATAAAAAAATCCATGAAGAGATCACCGCAGTTGTAAAGGATGCGCTGTCAAAGATGGAAGCCGGGCCGGATACGTATGTTTCGCTGAAATATGCGATCGAGGCATCCAAAAAGGAGGGCTATACTTTCTTTTACCAGGCGCCGGTACTGAGCGTTGCTGCAAATAAAAAAGGTTACGGCAATGCACTGGCAGATACCGGATGTGCGCTGGAAAATATGATGATCGCTGCAAATGCGCTGGATCTTGGCTCCTGCTGGATCAATAACCTTCACTGGTTGGATGAAAATGAGCAGGTAAGAGAATACCTGTATCAATATGGCCTTGAAAAAGATGAAACAATAACCGGCGGTCTGGCAGTAGGCTATGCTTTTAACGGACTTCCGGAGAGGACACCATTAGAAAGAAAAGGAAATCCGGTTACCTGGGTCGGCAGTGACGATCTGTAAAGACCAAAAGAATAATAATTTCTTGTAACTTCAACACATACTCGCTAAAATTAAACTAACAAAATAAACAATGTAATGAATGCTAAGCATTGGGGGGAACAATATGTACACATTCAGAGAAGTAAGCGACAGAATGCTGCATCTGCATCAGCGGATCAGAGACAGAGTCATCCGTTTTGATTCAGAACGTGCACGGATCATAACGGAATCCGATAAAAAATGGGGGATGGCAATTCCTCATATCCGCAGAGCAAAGAAGTTTTATGACATTTGCGACCAGATGACCCTCCGGGTAGAAGACGAGGATGTTCTGGTCGGAAACCTGACCCGGTATTTCTGCGGATCGAGCACCAGCCCGGATTACAGCGGCATGGGCTGGGTCCCGAACATGGTCACAAAGGGTTTATGGACAAAGAGAGAAGATGGTCTTTATCACAATCCGGATTCCGACGGGATCCCGATGTGTATTTCCGAGGAGGATTATCAGGAACTGCTGAAGGTTGGTGAATACTGGAAGGGCAGAACCTATTCTGATATTACAAATACCTGGTTCCCGGATGATTATCGTGAACTGGCTCGTTTGGGAGTCGGACATGCACTTCATGGTTCGTTCTTAAGTATTGCCGGTGTTACCGGACATACCACACCTGGTTATAAAAAGATCCTGAGCCAGGGCTTTGGTGCGATCAGAAAAGTTGCCCAGGACTGGCTGGATGAGAACCGCCTGACATTAGATGGCGATAAGACAGACAAAATGGTTTTCTATTCGGCAGTTGTGATCGTCTGCGATGGCGCAGAGCGCCTGATCCGCAGGTATGGAGATGCCTGCCGTGAAAAGGCTGCTGAGACAACGGATGAGAAACGAAAAGCCGAACTGTTATCAATGGCAGACAGCCTGGATTGGATCTCTGTAAATCCTGCCCGTACTTTCTATGAAGCATGTCAGTTAGAGTTCCTGTATCTGCAGATGCTGATCCTCTGCAACATCGGCTCCATTGGATCCTGCGGTCGTTTTGACCAGATCACGGGACCTTACCTGGAGAAAGACCTTGCAGAAGGCAGGATCACATTAGATGAAGCGCAGGAGATCGTTGACAACTTCTTCCTGAACGTATCCCGTAACTGGGGCGGTACACCGCCATCTTCGGTTTCTATCCTTGGCATGGGCAATACCTACATGCATACAACGGTAGGCGGCACTGATCCGATCACAGGAAAAGATGCTACTAACACCGTCACCTATATGGTTCTGGAAACAATGGCCAGACTGGGCAAACATGATCCAACCATCACTTTAAGAATGACCAAAGATACACAGGATTCGCTGATGGAATGTGCGATCGAGACCACAAAACGCTGCGGCGGCATCCCGCTGTATTACAATGATGATGTAGTCATTCCTGCAGTGAAGAAGGAACTTGGCATGACGTTGGAGGATGCCCGTGATTATGCCCTGATCGGCTGTCAGGAGATCACCGGTTCCGGAAATGAAAATGCACAGTGTAACGGAATTGTTCCGCCAAACGGAACGGTATTCTATTCCGTCTGTCTGGATATGGCCATCAACGATGGCAAGAACCCATACAACGGAGAGCAGTGCGAGATCCATACCGGTTATCTGTATGATATGAAGAGCATCGAAGAGGTGAAGGAAGCGTACCTGAAGATTGCCGACTATGTCATGCAGCGGATGATCAATGTCAACTGCTTTGGTGAATATGTAATCGCAAAATTTACACCGCATGTAATTCTTTCTATCTCCATTGAAGGATGTATGGAAAGCGGCAAAGATATTTCGGAAGGCGGTGCTAAATATAATCACTTTGGCGGCACCGGCACCGGTCTTGCAACCGTTGCAGATTCCTTCTCAGCGATCGAATATGCATGCTTTGACAAGAAGATCTGCACGACAAGAGAGATGTATGATGCTGTCATGGCTAACTGGGAAGGCTATGAGGATCTGCAGCAGCAGCTTATCCGCGATGTGCCGCATTTCGGCAACAATAACCCATACGCTGATAAGTGGATGCGTTTTGCAACGCACAGCTACTATGATATGTGTCAGCAGTACAAGAGCAAATACTGCGATTACTATCGGGCTGGTCTTTATGGCGCAGCGGATCACGTACATCAGGGCTATGTGACCTGGGCAACACCGGATGGAAGAAAGGCAGGCGCACCGCTTGCTGATGCAGCTTCTCCGGGACCGGGCAGAGATACCAATGGACCGACTGCAGTTTTGAATTCCTCTACCTGTTACGATCACAGCAAATTTATGGATGGCGTCTGCCTGAACTTACGGTTCCATCCAAAGGCACTGGAGAGGGAAGACGGCAACCAGAAACTCGCAACGATGATCAAAGCTTATATGGCTCAGGGCGGTGCAGAAGTTCAGTTCAACATCGTTTCTGTCGACACCATGAGAAAAGCGCAGGAGGATCCGAACGATTACAAAGACCTGGTCGTTCGAATCGCCGGCTATTCTGCTTACTTCGTGGAACTGACCGAAGACTGCCAGAACTCCCTGATCGAACGTACAGAGAATGTAGCACTATAAACAATATCAAGATAGAACAAGAGCTGCCGCGTGAAAACGCGGCAGCTTTTTTATGTTGTATTTTGAATCGTTTTATAGTTTCAGATCATACAAAGTATTTGTATCAGCCAGAGTGCCATGTCCGCCTACACATCCGGAGGACATGCCGCGCATTTCGTTTACACCGAAAACGCAGCCGATATCGTGCAGTGTGTCAAGATTGATCAACAGCAGCATCTGCAAACCAGGCTGGCGTTCCTCCACAAAGGAGAAGATGTAAAAATGATCACGGACTTTGATGTAATCTGCAGGGTTGGTTGCCATCCAAGGCCCGTCAGCTGTATCCATGGAATAGGTATAGAAAAGATTTGAATTATAGATATGTTTTACCTGTGTAAAACCTGCACCGTAATCCCAGATGATCGCCTTGCCTACCAGTTCGCTGGTGTAAGCATGCAGCGGCCCGCCGGCGTAATCACCTTCCAGTCTGCCAAAAATGAATTCGCGGTCTACGTCACGTGTGCAGTTGGCAGTACCAACGTGGGCATCCACAACGGTAGCGGCACCGGAGACAGTATCTGCGATAAGGCTTACCTGCCGGGCGGTTTCATAGGAAGGAACCGTAAGATTCAGAAAATATAATTCGCCTTCCATCGTACGGATCTGGCAGAAGCATTTTTCTTCTTCGGATCCATCATTAGAAAACCAGGTGGTATTTGTATCTTCCACACGGAATGTATATTCTCTGCCTTCGCCCTTAAAGACGATAGTTTTTCCGTTAAAATCTGCAGAGTCCTCAGGCGCATATGGCCCGTCAAAAGGACTTGGCGTATATTTGCCCGGATCGTTTTTTGTCAGGTTTATTGCGGAAATGACTTCTTCTTTTGTCAGATCAAGATTCCATTTACGGAACCATCTTTTCACATGTTCCATGGCGGCCTCCTATATAAAAAACTCTTAATTTATTGTACTCATGTCCGGCAGGCTGGTCAATCAGACAGGCGAAGTCTCTTTTTTTCTAACTGCCATTTGACTTTTTTTCTTAGCAATGACAAACTAACTTTATACAAAATTTATAGGAGACTTGAATAATGAATCGATTCCGCTTACCAAATCATCTGATCATTGAGGAGGGGATCCTGAATAATATCCCTGTTTGTATGAAGGATGTTTTTCCGGATCTGAAAAACGCGAAAACCATACTTGTGACAACAGAGCATCTGAAAGAACTGTTTCAGAGTATCATAGAAGAAATACAAAAGGATTTTCCTCAGAGTGAGCTGTGTCTGATCGAAGCAGCAAGCTATGACAATGCAGTTGCTTTGGCCAAATATATTACTATGAACGACATCAAGGTGGTGATCGGATTTGGCGGGGGCACCGTACTGGATCTGGCTAAGTTTGCAGCATTTGTTTCAAAGGCGAAACTGATCTCTCTTCCAACCGCACTCTCTAACGATTCTCTGGCATCGCCGGTGGCAGTTCTTGGAACAGAAGGTAAGGCAAGGAAAAGTTTCCGATGCACTATTCCCGATGCGATCATCGTGGATTTAGATATTGTTAAACATACGCCGGAACGCCAGCTTTTGGCTGGAATCGGAGACACCGTTTCCAAATATACCGCTTTGTATGACTGGAAATTAGCCGGGAGAAAGAATGGGGAACCAGTCGATGACTTTGCCTGTATGATGTCTCATATGGCTTTTGAAAGTATTCTGTTCAATACCGCAGCAGACCTGCAGGACCGTGATTTCATCCGCAGGCTGACAGATGCCCTTGTGATGGGCGGGCTGGCAATGGAAATCGCAGGAAACTCAAGACCGAGCAGCGGCTCCGAGCATCTGTTCTGCCATGCACTGGAAGAGGGATATCCGGAACAGCTTAGTATTCCACATGGAATTGCTACGGCTATGGGCACGTATCCAGCATGTATCTTTCAGGACAGAGATCCGGCAAAGGTCACAAAGGTCATAAAGCAATACGGCATTCCAGCCAGACCTTCCGAAAATGGTGTGACAGAAGATATATTTGTACATGCATGGCAGAAAGCTGCGGGAACGCGTGCAGACAGATATACGATATTAAATGAGACCGATTTAAGTGATGCTCGATTAAAAGAAATATACGCGCGGATGGAGGAAGATCTATGTTCGCGTTAAAGAACGTAAATTTAATTGACGGGACCGGAAAGGAGCCAAAGCCGCAGTGTACCATTCTCATGGAACACGGAAAGTTTAAGGAGATTGGAACAGATATCTCTATTCCTTCCGGTGCCATGGTAATGGACCTTCAGGGGAAAACCGTTATTCCGGGGCTGATCGATG
>JAEEGF010688676.1_pt1 | contig 15903 bp, 12 predicted proteins | sample 9134171 | NCBI WGS metagenome assembly JAEEGF01 (sample SAMN16246542, study PRJNA631951) | gut metagenome | biome: gut microbiome; feature: rumen; material: AP-attached | host: Bos | place: Iran: Karaj | collected 2018-10
TTAAATTTAACTATTTACAATCAACCGTTTTTGGGGGCAATTTTGCGTTTAAGGCCATTTAAAAGCCCGCTAACGCGTTTTTACCTTTTTTGTTTGACATGCAAAGGTAAGCATTAGCGGGCAAATAGCAAAATAAATTAACTTTTATTGCCTATTTAACGACATATTTCTTTCCATTCTTGACAACAATACCCTTATAGTTATCGCTGACACGCTGACCATTCAGGTTAAAGAGGGGTGCATCAGTCTTCTCACCCACCCTGACGGCATTGATACCTGTGGGGTCGTTGACGGTGAAGAAGAGCTCGAGTAACGGATAAGGATAATAATAATACATTCCATATCCAGGAAATTCTTCGTTCGAATAGAAATAAACGAGGAATTTATAGCGCTGATTGTTCTTCAAACCAGTAAATTCAGCTTGGGCAGGAGTAGCCAATTTAACACCTGCTGCAAGGGTGATTTTCTTACGTACAACAATCGGGTCGCCCGTTGCTGTACCTGAAGCATCGACAGGAATCAGGCGACACTCAATGTAATCATCATATGCATTGGTGCCTTTATTCTCAATTGTCAACTTGGGACGGAACGTCGTCACAGACAATTCGCCGTCTTTCCCTTCTTGTTTTATATTGTCTTCAGACCAACTCGACAGATCCAGAACCTGTTTTCCGATATCCCTGAAGTTGATCTTGTCAGTAGATTTATAGATAACGTTCTCTCCTCCTGAGTCAGAGGTGATATAGTACTCAAACTCACCTACTTTTGTGGACTTGAATGCAATCGTGAGTGTTTCCGTCTCACCCTTAGCGGCATAGCCGGAGACACCTCCCACAGATTTATCCACGCCCTTAAGCCACAAGTAGAACATATTTTCGTTGCTCTCGTTATTCTGAGGACGTGTCCATGTTACAGTGGCCGACATAGGACGATACACTACATTGTCGCCTACAATGCTTACCGATATATCACCATAATTTTTGGGGAAGGTATTCGACAATGTCAGTTTCGTTCCATTGATGGTAGCATACACTATGCATCCTGTATCAGTCATGCGAGGCGTCTTCCACTCCGTCTGGCCTTTTATCCGATATAACGCACGGATTTCATAGGTGCCATTATACCAATTAGCTCCAAAGGTACGCATCGGAACACCGATAGTTTGTTTTGTACTTAAATCAATCTCCTGATAATCCCCAGAAGGTTTCAGTTCTTGGTAAGGTGTGCCATCCATCGTATAAGCCCAAAGGGTGTATTGAATGATAGGAGCAGTTATACCAGAATAGGAAAATCCTGCATCCATTTTTACGTCCACAAAGTCCTTATAAGAACTTGCGCGGGTATATTCCTTGCTGTAACCAGCCTCATCAGGTATCTCTATGAAATTATAGATATACGGTTCTGATGCAACATCGCCAGTTTCGGGCTTCTTCAGATTGAATATTGCTACTTGAGTAATGGGATAGCCGTTGCCGGAAGGACCGCCACCGATACCCTTGGCGTCGGGATTGAGGGTCGCCAACGTGAAATAGCCGTCCTCAGAGCCTCCCCATCCCCAATTGACGTGGAAGAAACCTTTACCATCGTACCCGTCAATGACAAACTGGTGACCGGAACTCTCATTAAAACCACTATAGAGCACCACTCGCTTGGCAACTATCTCATCGTAAATCATCTTTTCCCACTCCTCAGTAGAGAAACCGGCACGTCTTGCCTCTTTAGCTGACGAGCTATAACCAAAATAACCAACCAATGTATTCACATGAACAGAACCTGATGAAGAACCGCTGCCATACTGCATTTTGACAGACTGACCGCAGTAGCGCATCAGTTTGGCCACTTCGGCAGAATCTGCTTCCGTATAATTCTTCTCACCGTTTTTGGTGATGTAAGTCATCTTAAGATGATTTTCCCAGTCGAAGGTGGTAGCAGGAAGTGCTGGCACATCTATATCTGCGTCGCCATCCTTTTTCTCAGATTTGTAGCCATCCAATGCTTTAACGCTTTCTGGCCACTTGTAATACTGCATCGCAATGGCCATACCTGTAGCTGTACAACCGGTATAGGTTGGACGATAACTATATTCTGTATCCTCTTTTTTGGCTTTATAAGGTTCTTGAGGACACATACCATTATACGGTGCGCTCTGATCCCACTTCGCAGTTTCCAGCAATACTTTCTCAGTACCGGGGGCACGGTGTGGGGCTGCCAAGCTAACACCATCGCCCAGCGACTTAATCTGGCGGGCATAGTCCTGCAACCAGAACGCTACATTCACAGGGAGATTGTTCAAATCAAGACTACCAGCATCAGCATAGCCCAAAATGGACTCGGTGCGGTCGTCGGCACTGACGATGACAAAACCTTGGTTGCCATCGGCATTAAATACATAGAATGCATCCTGAGCAAAGGTGTTGGCTGTTGCTGAACGGCGCAGGTTCTTCTGCTGGAACGAACGTCCCTGCAAGAACTGTTGCGCCTTACGGAGTGCTTCCTGTTCTGTTACATTGCCTGCTGTCAATGACATACTGGCAAGCAATGCAGTCATGACTAGTAAACTTTTCTTCATAAGCATTATAAATAAATATCACCTAACAATTATTTTATCACATATTTCTTTCCGCTCTTGACAACGATACCCTTCTTGGGGCTGCTCACGCGCTGTCCGTTCAGGTTGTAGATGGGTGCATCATCCTTCTCGCCAGCCTTAACGGCATTGATACCTGTGGATGTGTTGACGGTGAAGTAGCTTTCGTCAAAGGTCTTGTAATAGGTAGCACCTTCGTTCGTATAGTAACTAACCTCGAACTTATAGCGCTGATTATTGGTCAGGTTTGTAAACGTTGCCTGGACGGGGTTGGTGCCCGTACTCTTGCCTGCCTTCAAATCCAGCATACAGCGCATACTCTTTGTTTCGCCTGTGGCTTTGTTGTTGCCATCAACAGGAGTCAATCCTAATACGACATAGTCGTAGTAATCGTTGCTACCCTGATTGGTCAAGGAAACCTCCACCTGGAAATCAAGAGCCTTCAGGATTTTCCCGTCGTCAGAGAAATTAGGACCATACCATTTGTCATACCTCAACTGCTGTTGCTTTACATCAACGATGGTGACATCCTCAAATTCATAGATGGTTCCGTCGTCACCGTCCGGGTCGGAAGTAATGTAATAATAGCACTTGCCCGTTCTCGAAGGTTTGAATACCATTATCAGCGTCTCCGACTCGCCCTTGGCCACATTAGAGGACATTGCTGCGACAGGTTTCGCGTCCCCATCCAGCCACAGGTAGAATTTGTTCTCGTTGGCGTTGTTGTTCTTTGGTCTTGTCCAATTGATGGTAATCGTCATTGGGCGGTTAACCACAAAGTCGCCTTCCATCAACCCACTATTTATTTTATAAGGCATGGGACGATGGCAGGTCAATGTCAGTTCATTGCCCGCAATCTCTGCCGTAACTGTTGATGCAATGTAATCGGGAGTGGGTTCTTTCCATTCGCCTTTTCCCACAATCTGGTAGAAGGTGCGCAACTCATAGGTGCCGTCGGCAAGGTCGCTACCAAAGGACGACTTGGTGATCGAATGCAGGGATTTACAGCTGATCAGGTCAAACGCTGTTTCCTTCAGCACATCGCCCTTCTTCTCGCCGTTCTGCCAAGCTTCTATCTTATACTTTATCTTCTCGTCACTATTTCCTAAGGATTTGAAGTACGAACAGAGGGCTACATTCTGGAAGTCTTCCGTAGGGGAATTACGATCATATTCTGCCGTGAAACCTCTGCCTAAGTCTGTACTGTTCATTACCACGCTCTCTGAGGGTACATCACCCTCGGCAGGCTTCTTCAGTCCGACGATGGCTTCCTGCCACAAGCTATAACCGTTGTCATAAGAATAGCCTGCGATGTCCTTGACGCTGGGATTCAGTGTCGACAATGTGAAGTAGCCGTCGCCAGTGCCTCCCCATCCCCAATTGACGTGGAAGAGTCCCTTGCCGTCGTAACCGTCAATGACAAACTGATGGCCCACGCCCAAGCCGGTACCACAATAAAGCACCACTCGCTTGGCAACTATCTCGTCGTAGATGATCTTCTCCCACTCGCTGTTCGTAAATGCGCTACGGTTGATTTCTCTGGCACATGGGCTGAATCCGAAATAATTCACCATCGTCTTCGCATGAATGTCTGCTATTGAAACTACACTGCTGTAAGCCATTTCAACAGACTGACCGCAGTAGCGCATCAGTTTTGCCACTTCGGCTGAATCGGCATCCGTGTATTTCTTATCATCGCTGTCATACTCATCCTTCAGATGTGTGTAGTCGAAAGTTGCAGCTGGAAGTTCACCCACATCAAATCCCTTCTTTCCATCCTTTTCCGGCACCGTGTAGGCATCGAGTCCCTTCACGCTCTTCGGCCATTCATAATACTTCATCACAATGGCCATAGCTGTGGCTACACAACCGGTATAACACTGACCTTTGTCGTCTTTAGGACACATACCGTTATACGGTTCTTCCTGATCCCACTTGGCTGTTTTCATCAAGACTTTCTCCGTACCAGGGGCACGATGAGGGGCTGCCAAGTTGACGCCCTCGTCGAGCGACTTTATCTGGTGGGCATAGTCTTGCAACCAGGCGGCAGCATTCGCGGGGAGTCGGTTCAAATCAAGACTGCCTGCATCGGCATAACCCAGAATAGCCTCCGTACGGTCGTCGGCACTCACAATGACGAAACCCTGATTACCGTCTGCATTAAACACATAGAAAGCATCCTGTGCAAAGGTGTTGGCTGTTGCTGCACGACGCAGGTTCTTCTGCTGGAACGAGCGACCCTGCATAAACTGCTGAGCTTTACGGAGTGCCTCCTGCTCTGTCACATTGCCTGCAGTCAACAGCTGACAGACAAGTAGTGTAGCTAAGACTAGTAAACTTTTCTTCATTCGCTTTAGAAATTGTCTTTAAATCTTATTTAAACACCTGCAAAGGTATTAATAATTTCAGAAGTCACCAAATTTTTAAAAGAAAAAACAAAACATCATCCATCACGCATCAATAATCCGGTTCCAGTCCCTTCTACAAATCTTTTCGCGAGCATGTATATTAAGGGACATTCACATAGTTTCACAATCGGAGACAGGGTAAATGTGAATTTGTGATTTTTGTGATTTGTGATTTTTGTGATTTCTGTGAATCTGGGGGGTACTTGTATGGATAGGGGGGAGTAGAAGAATTTTATATTTATATATAAATATAAAATTTATAATATATATATAATTATATAAATATAAGGGAGTTGCGATGTGGGGAAAGTGCAAAAATCACAAATCACAAAAATCACAAAAATCACATTTGGGGAATGGGTGATTTAAAGCAAATTTTTTTTTGAACGATGGTGTTTTAAATGCAATGTTTGATTGAAAAAAAGCCTCTATCTTTGCAGCGGGATTCCAGAAAAGGGGTCAAGCAGGGTCCGGTTCCCACTCGCCTCCCACGTGGTTCCCATTTGTATCTATTTTATTGTAGTTTTTTGAATTTGTTTAAAAAGTATGGAAAAAACAGGTTTCAGGCTCAGGGGTGCCAACTGTCTGAACAATGTCGGCAACGGTGCCTACGTTGGTGGTAACAGCGGACACAAAGATACAGAGATACAAAGGACAGAGGCTAAAATAAAGAACTCTGTAACTTTGTATCTCTGTGTTTCTATAAATTGTGATTTTTGTGATTTTTGTGATTTGTGATTTTTGTGATTTTCTTAGTTATTTGCCTCGAAGTCGCGGACGAGTTGCTTGAGGGGTTCGACGGCTTGGGCATGGCGGGGATGATAGCGCAGGATGACGGTGATGAAACGAAGACTGTCGTCGATCACTTTGCCATAGTATTCCAAATCGTCGTCCTGACCTGTGTGGATGGAGTAGTTGTCGCCAGCCTCCAGCAGTTCGGCACCCATGCCCATCATGGTCTGTCCGGGCGAACGATGCAGATTGTCGTCAAGATGTTCGACCATATACGACAGCGATACGTCTTCGTCCATGAAGACCTCCATCTGGTCTTCTTCCAAGTACTGGTGACGAAGGAACGAGGGATAGGTGATGTCGATGTCTAACTTGTCGCTGTGATAGCGGGTCATCTCGGAGTTGCCCATGAGGATGGAGAGACTGTCGTTGCTGTCGAGCTCGGTGACATAGGCCTTTGCAGCCTGTTGCCGACAGGATGACAGGAAGAGGAGAAAAATGAGAAATGAGAAATGAGGAATGTGAAATGAGAAATGTTTCCGCATAATATTTTAGTTTAGTTCAATGTTCAATGTTCAATGGTCAATGTTCAATGTTACATCAGCAGGCGCTCAATCATGGGAATTTCGATGCGACCTCGATGGAGAGAGAGTAGCCCGTCTGCCTGCATCTCGTTGAGTGTCTGCGAGATGTCGAGACGGCTGTCGTTCAGCAGGTCTGCCAGTTGTTTCATCAGAATGTAGAAGGTCTTGGCGCCTGCAGGATACTGGCAGTGGGCAAAGAAGAAGTGGATGAGTCGTTCGCGCAATGTCTTGGGACAGGTGCGCCAGGGGTGGTGAAGCAGTCGGTGGGTGTCGGTAGCCATCATGTTGAGCATATTGAGGCGGAACACGAGCTGTGTTTCCAACAGCAACATGACTTCCTGTTTGTCGATGGTGATGAGATTGACATCCGAGAGGGTGGTGTAGGTATGGGCATATTGCTGATGTATGCCGAACAGTCGCTCTGGTTCAGGCAGATAGGGTGCCTGCAGACTCTCCACGACGCGATAGGCCCGATTGTCGGCAACATGCTCTGCCTGAACGGTGCCGTTGATGAGGAAGGCGAGCCGGTTGCAGGGGTCGCCAGCTTCGACGAGGCACTTGCCTTTGGGAAATTTGTGGAATCCTATCTTGGTATGTGTCACCACTTCCATCAGGTCGGCATGACTCATGCCCTGAAAGAGGGTGAACTGCAAGAGTTTGTCGTAGAGATGTAAGGGGGAGGACATATAAACTATGAACTATAAACTATGAACTACTTTAAGGTTCTATTTTGTCCTTGAGGGTGGGCGAGAACCATACTTTGAGTTCGTTGCTCTGGTCGCTATAGATGAGGTATGCCATCAGTTCGGGGTGACGCTCCAGGAGACGTTGGGCTCCCTGCAGTCCCATCACCATGAACGAGGTGGCATAGGCATCGGCTGTGGCACAGTCGCTGGCCAGCACGGTGGCAGACAGGAGACTATGCTGGACGGGATAGCCCGTCTTGGGGTCGATGGTGTGGGCATAGCGCTTGCCTCCTTTATAATAGAAATTGCGATAGTTGCCACTGGTGGCCATTGCCTTGTCGGTGACATTGAGAATGGTCTGATATTCATTGCCTGTAGCGAGCGAGTCGTCTGTGGGTTTGATGACACCCACCTTCCACGGCAGACGCTTGGGACTGATGCCGTGAGTGATGATCTCGCCTCCTATCTCGACCATATAGTTGGTGATGCCCTTGTCGCTGAGCACCTTGGCTGCTACATCGACTCCGTAGCCTTTGGCAATGGCGGAACAGTCGAGCATCACACGACGATCGGTTTTATGGATGGTGGTGCCCTTCAGACTGACTTTCTTCCATCCCACGAACTGGCGGATGGAGTCAACCTGCTGAGGGGTGGGCATTGCTCCGTTTTTGAAACCAAAACCCCAGGCATTGACCAGTGGGGCTACGGTGATGTCGAAAGCTCCGTCAGTTTCCTGGGAAACCTGTATGGCTTTCTTGTAAACGTCGAGAAACATCTGGTTGGTGGCGCCACCGTCTGACTGGTTGATGCGTGAGATGACCGACTGCTGGTTGAACATCGAGAGGGCTGAGTCAACCTGCAACAGGGCTGCCCTGATGTCGTCGTGATAATCACGGTCGGCCTGATAGACGATGGTGTAGAAGGTGCCGAATATCTGTCCCCTGTCAGTATGATAGGGCAGATTGCGCTGTTGACGGATGATGAGAACAGTGCCGACAATCAGCAGGGCGAGGAAAGGCAATTGCCAGATGAGCCGTTTCTTACGCGATTCTTCCATAGGCGTTAAATATCAATGATGGCATTGAAACTGAGTCCGATGTTGTTCTGGTCGTTGACACCAAAGCCCGGTACATACCACGATTGTCCGATGTCGCCCTCCTTGTGGCTGAGGCGACGCTTGTAGCGCACATCCCATCCCAGATGGAGGGGACCGAAAATCTTGGCGTCGATGCCGAAGACGACTTCGAACCAGTGCATGCTGCATTTCATGCCCTCGACGACAATGTCTGACTTAGTTCCCCAAATGGGGTCTTCCAAATCCATTCGGGTGATGTCAACCTTATAGGAGGTGAAGCCATAGCGGATGCCACCATACAGGCGGTTGGACTGGTGCTTGTTCTTCAGCAGGTTGATATCGATACCCACGCGGAAATAGGGCGCAGTGGTCTTATACGTGATATAGGTAGCTTCGTCGTTATCGTGGTTGGCCTTGCCGATACCGAACTCCACGACGGGAAACCACTGGTCGTGCAGATTGATGCGCAGGCCTCCTCCTATCTCGCCACGGTCGCCGAACATCAGACGGGCTGCACCAACGAGGTCGAAAGACACCTGAAACCCCCGGAACAGGGGAATGGAGTCCTTCTCCATGCGGAACACTTTCAGCTGCGCATGGGCTGAGGGCGCTGCCATGAGCAAGACAAGACTAATAGCGAGCCTTGAAATAAATGCGGAAATGTTCGATGTTTGTATCATAATTGACGTTTGGGTTACTGATAACAACGGAGTCGAGGATATACTTGGTGTTGCTGACGGAGGTCAACTTATGGAAGTAGGACATGCCACAGTCAACGGACTCGAAATGTGGAAGGTCTTCTTTCCTGACGCGGATGGTGTCCTTATAGACATTGCCAAGGGTATCGTTCAGGAAGAGGTAGAACTCGTCCTCTGGTTGGGTGTGGCTGATGTCAAGCTCGAAATAGGTGATGCCCGTGGATTGGTTCAGCAGGGTGTCGAGCGTACCGTCGGCTACCTTGGTGACAATGGTCAGGGTGTCAACGGTCAGTGTGTCAACCGAACCGTCTGACTTATACAGATTGTAGTTCGTGTACACTTTGTTCTGGACAGGACAGTCGATACTGGTGCATGCTGCCAGGATGATGAGTGTCAGGAAAAGAACAACAACTATTCTCCGCATCTGATTTCCTCCTCGATTTGATAGTCATTGCGCCCCGCACTGTTGCGACTGATAAGGTCGCCCAGGAAACCTGCAAGGAACAGCTGGGTACCAATCATCATCATGGTCAGGGCGATATAGAAATAGGGCGAATCGGTCACCAGTCGCATGGGGATGTTGCGATAGAGCGCCCAGGCTTTTTCTGCTCCCAAGAAGAAGGCTGCAAAGAAACCGACGATGAAGACCAAGGTGCCTAAGAATCCGAAGACGTGCATGGGCTTCTTGCCGAAGGTGCCAAGGAACCAAAGGGTCATCAGGTCGAGATAACCGTTCACGAAACGGTTCCAACCCATGAACTTCGATTTGCCATACTGGCGCTTCTGGTGGTGTACCACCTTCTCGCCTATCTTGTCGAATCCAGCATTCTTGGCCAGATAGGGTATGAAACGGTGCATTTCGCCAAACACCTCGATATTCTTCACCACTTCCTTGCGATAGGCTTTCAGTCCGCAGTTGAAGTCGTGCAGATTCTTGATGCCGCTCACCTTGCGGGCAGTGGCATTGAAGAGTTTGGTGGGCAGCGTTTTCGACAGCGGGTCGTGGCGCTTCTGCTTGTAGCCGCTCACCAGGTCGTAACCGTCTTGCTTGATCATCTTGTACAGCTCAGGAATCTCGTCGGGCGAGTCTTGAAGGTCGGCATCCATCGTGATGACAACGTCGCCCTTTGCCTCCTTGAAACCGCAATAGAGTGCAGGACTCTTGCCGTAGTTACGGCGGAACTTGATGCCCCTGACGTGTTCTGACTGTTGAGCCAACTTATTGATGACATCCCATGAGTGGTCGGTAGAACCATCGTTCACAAAAATCACTTCGAATGTGAAGTTATTGGCTGACATCACGCGCTCTATCCATTCGTAGAGCTCGGGCAACGATTCGTCTTCGTTATATAAAGGTATTACTACTGATATATCCATTTTTCTTAATGCTTAAATGACCATTTTTCACTTCTCATTTCTCATTTCTCACTTGTCTCTGCATAATGGCTGCAATGGGGATGCCAAGAAAGAATCCGGAAATAATATTTACCGTTAGCATGTTTAATGCAAAGTCGATGGGGCGCATGTCAGCGAGAAACTTGATGTTCTCGTCCATCTGTGCTTCCATTCCATAAGTCTGGATGGCCTGCTTGCCCTCAGGAGATTGCAATATCTCGATGAGTTTTCCAACAAACATCCCCTTGTCCATAAAGGCAAAATAGAGATAGATGACAATGGCCAACAGCACACCGGCATAGAAGAAAATCATGACGGTGTAGGCGTAACTGCGAGCAAACGAGATAATGCCCTCACGACCATAGTCGCGATAATGACGCAACCGGCTGGCTGCCAAAAAGGGGGTGGAACATATCAGCAACATGGCCACTAATCCTAACATCGGATTGGTCAGTCCTAATATGTAGCAGACAAAACTTCCTATCCACAACAAAGCCAGAAATGCTCCGTCCTGTCGTGCAAACGCTTTTAGTTGTATATATTCTTGTGGTGTCATAATTGGGTGCAAAGTTACGAATTTTAGTTTATAGTTCATAGTTCATAGTTCATAGTTTTTTGTGTGAGACGTTAAAAGATATTAAATAGAACCCATATTGTGAACTGTGAACTATGAACTATGAACTATTTTTGTTACCTTTGCACCCGCAAAACGGGCAAGTCCTGTACGGCCAGCTCCCTCGGAATCCCCCAGGATGGGAACATAGCAAGGGTACTTGGTTGTAGCGGCGCGATACAGTCAGCTTGCCCACCCGCCTCTTTAGCTCAGTTGGCCAGAGCACGTGATTTGTAATCTCGGGGTCGTTGGTTCGAATCCGACAAGAGGCTCAAAGAAGAGAGAAATGAGAAGTGAAAAGTTGGTTTTCCATTTCTCATTTCTCATTTCTTATTCCTCATTTCTCATTCCTCATTTCTCATTTCACAATCGCACTCCATCCACCACCAGGGGCGAGGTGAACTTTTATTGCGTCGCCCTTCTTGACAGTCTTTGTCGTCTTTACATAGTCGTTGGCATCACGGTCGGCATTGACTCCGTCAGCGAAGACCTCAGCCTGGTGCGTACCCTCTGTGAGCATGGGAAGTGTGATGGTGAGATCGCGTGCCGTCCAGTTGGTCATGGCTGCGACATACCAGGTGCTGCCCTTGCGCTTGGCTATGACGGCATATTCGCCTATCTGTCCGTCTAAGCCAATGATCTCGTCAAAGACAGTGGGAATCTGGCGGATGAAATCTGTGGTAGGCTGTTCGCGCTCGTACTTGGTCGGAGCATCGGCAAGCATCTGAAGGGGTGCGTCGAAAAGGGTGTACATGGCCACCTGGTGGGCACGGGTACCCTGACTCATGGGATGGTCGTTGTTGCCAAAGAACTCAGCACGGGTAGCATTGGTCATACTGCCAGGGGTATAGTCTAATGGACCAACGAGCTGGCGCAGGTAGGGGATAGACACGTCGTAACGGGGCTGGTCGTGCAGCGGACCGTCACCAAAGCGTGGTTCCCATTTTGAATTCTCCAGTCCTTTCACTCCCTCGAAATTCACGATATTGGGATAAGCCACCTGAATACCAGTGGGACGGTAGCCGTGGTAGTCGAGCAACAGGTGGTTGCGGGCAGCACAGTCGGCTATCTTCCAGGCAGAGCGCATCACCTCCTGGTCGTCACGGTCGAAGAAATCAACCTTAAAACCCTTCACACCCAATGAGGCGTAATACTTGAAATCATCCTCTGTGTTGTTGATGCAGTTGCGCCACGAACTCCACAGGATGATGCCCACACCTTTCTTCTCAGCGTATGGCAGCAGACTCAGCAGGTCGATGTCTGGATTCAGTTCCGAACGCAGTGATTCGTCAGTGCTCCATCCTTCGTCGATGATGATATATTCCAAGTGGTTCTTGGCTGCGAAATCAATGTAATAGCGATAGGTATCGGTATTCATACCAGCACGGAAGGGGACTCCCGTCAGCATGGTGGCATTCCACCAGTCCCATGCCACCTTGCCTGGACGTATCCACGAAGTGTCGCTTATCTGACACTTAGGACCGAAACGATGGGGGATATCGGCACTCAGCAGTTGCTTGTCATGTTCTGTCACTAAAACGATGCGCCAGGGCAGGGCTCCTTTCACTGCTTTGGCGATGCAGTTGGCACGCTCAGTGGGCACGAGGTTCAGACGGGCATAGCCGCCAATCTCCTCTTTGACAGGGTAGGGGGCAAAGACTGCCTGCATACCGTAGGTTCCCTTCTTTTCGAGGAACATACCAGGATAGTCGATGGCTCCCATATCAGCAATAACAGCCAGTTTGCCCTCGGGCAGACGTACTGCAAGGGGATTGATGGCCAGCGAGTCCTTGAACATCTTTGACAGGGGCTGCTCGTCGTAGTAAGACTCGAAACTGAAGCAGTAACGTTCGCCACCGCGATTGTCGTTGACGTATGGGATAAACGCGTTATAGTCGGCAGCGAAATTGAACTCAGCAGTCTCGTTGTTGACAGTGATGCCTTTTTTGTCTGACACATGGATACGATAGGCTGCAGCATCATTGTCTGCACGGAATTCCACACTAAACTGTTTGTTGCTGACAACGGCAGTATGTTTCGTCACCTTGCCGTTCATCTTCTGGAAGGCTCCGTTGAGTCCGATTTCCGAAGGAGCCAGCACAGTGGTCTTACCATGTTGCACTTCCCACGTCAACCGCTGTTGGTCAGCATGAATTGTAATCACTAATTTACCGTCAGGCGAAGCTACGGTATAGTCCTTTGCTGTTGCACCCATTGTGAATGCTGTCAGCATGATTAGTAGTAAAGCTTTGGTTTTCATCTTAATTATCAATTATCAATTGTCAATTCTCAATTACTCAAGGTCCACCACGGTAATTCCCGCTCCGCCAAACTGCACGTGTTCGTCCTTGGCTTTCTTTACATTAGGCACCGTGTTCAGGTATTGTCGGATGAGCTGGCGCAGGATGCCAGAGCCTGTGCCATGCAGGATTCGTACACGACTCATACCTACCAGAATGGCATCGTCGAGGAAGTGCATGACGGCATCAACGGCTTCGTCGCCTCGCATACCACGGACGTCTAAGTCCTGATGGAAATTATGCTTGCGATCTTCTATCGTAGCACTGGTAATACGTGTGGTCTGTATGGCCAGTCCTGAGTGGTCGTTCTTCTTGGGCTCCTCCTTGGGTTTGTTGGCATGTTCCAACTGCTCTATTTTCACCTTACTGCGCAAGCCTCCAAAGATGACAGTAGCCTGTTTGCCTTGTATGCTTTCTATCTCGCCGATGCTATTAGTGCCCTTGATGCGTACTGTATCACCTTTCTCCAATGGACGGGAGGATTGTGGCTCGCTCTCCTTTTGGAAGGGACGGGGGGAGAGGCTCCTTTCCTCTTTTTCTTTCTTGCGCTTCTCCTTTCTTGCCTTACGCTCTTCCATCTGGCGGAGCTTCTTGGCAAAGTCCTCTTCACTCATCAATCCGCGTGTGTCGTCGTTGACCACTTGCTCACGGAACTGTTGCAGTTCCTCGCGGGCTATCTGAGTGCGCTCCTTCTCTGCCTGAGCCTCCTTGATTTCGCGAATAGTATTCTCGATTTTTCTATTGGCCTCAGCCAACAGTTCCTCAGCCTGTTGCTGGGCACGACGTAAGATGGCCTTGCGCTCGCTCTCTATCTCTTCCAGATTCGTTTCGTAGCGCTGAATATGACCCTCCAGCGACTTCTCGTGCTGATGAATGGTCTGGCGTTTGCTTTCCCAATAGCGTTTGTCGCGGACAATGTCCTGCAGGTATTTGTCGCTCTGGATATATTCCGAACCCACAATCTCTGAGGCGTCCTTGATGACTTCCTCGGGAATGCCCGTCTTGCGGGCTATCTCAATGGCAAACGAAGAACCTGGCTGTCCGATGCTCAGCTGGAACAGTGCCTGCATCTGATGACGGTCGTACAGCATAGCTCCATTCACCACACCCTCATGGTCTTCAGCAAAGTGTTTCAGGTTCTGATAGTGGGTTGTGATGACACCAAAGGCTTTCTTCTGCCAGAACTGTTTCAAAACGGCTTCGGCAATGGCTCCGCCAATGGTGGGTTCTGTGCCACCTCCGAACTCGTCTATTAATAATAAGGTGTGGGCATTGGCCTGACGCATCATGTTCTTCATGTTCAACAAATGACTCGAGTATGTTGACAGGTCGTCGGCTATCGACTGTTCGTCGCCTATGTCGATCATGATGTGTTGGAAAATACCTACTGTGGAACGGTCGCCAATGGGTATCGGCAGTCCGCATTGCAGCATATACTGCAACAGGCCCACCGTCTTCAGACATACAGATTTTCCTCCAGCATTCGGACCTGAGATAATCAGGAGCCGCTTCTCTTTGGTCAATATGATGTCGAGTGGGATGGCTTTCTTGTCTTGTTTTGCCAACGAACGTTGCAGCAGTGGGTGAATGGCACGAATCCAGTCAATGTATGGATTATCTTTCACTTCTGGTTCGAAAGCCTGCATGGCTTCTGCCAGTTCTGACTTGGCTTGAATCAGGTCTATCTGTGCTAAAAACAAATAAGAATCGATAATCTCCTGAACGTGGGGACGCACCTCGTCAGAGAATACTGTCAGGATGCGGATAATCTCCCTTCGTTCGGCTGCCTCCAATTCGCGCACCTTGTTATTGGCCTCCACCACCTCGGTAGGTTCGATGAATACTGTCTTGCCTGTTGCTGATTCATCGTGTACGATACCCTTGATGCGACGCTTCAGCCCTGGGGCAACGGGTATTACCAGTCGCCCGTCGCGCATGGTGGGGGCTACGTCCTTGTCAACCAATCCGTCGCGTTGTGCTGTATGTAGAATGGAATATAATGTGCGAGAGATGCTGCCCGACGTTTGTTCCATATCGTGGCGGATGCCAGCCAGCGTCATAGAGGCTGAGTCCTTGATTTTTCCGAATTTATCCAGTATCGAATCAATGCGACGTATCATGGCAGGAAACGTCATCACGTCCTCTGCCAAACGGCGCAGTGCCGGGTAGGGGTTCTCCTCTTCGTTCTTCAGTAGAAACTCAACGATTCTCGAGATGGTTTCCAACGAACGACGTAGGTCAAACAACTCGTCTTCTTCCAAATGCGTGTTTTCAAGTCGGATACGTGTAATCGACTCACGCACATCGAAGAAATAGTTGAGTGGAAAAGCTTCAGCTCCCTGCTTGATTCGACGGAACTCGCGCACCTGCTCAAGCCATTCGTTCACAACTGCTGCATCTGTGCTGAAGGTTATCTCGTCCACTTTTTCTTTACCCAATGTGCTCAGACATTGGGATTTCAGCAGCGTTCTTATCTCGTCGAAACCTACTTTCGCTTCAAAGTTCTTTGGATAAATCATGATGCAAAGATAGTTATTTTATTAATATCTTGCAAAAAGTTCGTTTAAAATTTGGTTAATTGCAGAAAACTTGTTACCTTTGCACCCGCTTTCGAGACAATCAGAGCACTGGAGAGATGGTAGAGTGGTCGATTACAGTAGTCTTGAAAACTACCGTACCGAGAGGTACCGGGGGTTCGAATCCCTCTCTCTCCGCAAAGAGTTCAGCAACAGCTGGACTCTTTTTTGCGTTCAAGGGTGGGATTCGAAACCTTGTTCTCTCTCTCTTATAAACATTACTCTTGTTCTTCGTGGATTAAATGGACA
>JAEEGF011413145.1_pt1 | contig 15903 bp, 16 predicted proteins | sample 9134171 | NCBI WGS metagenome assembly JAEEGF01 (sample SAMN16246542, study PRJNA631951) | gut metagenome | biome: gut microbiome; feature: rumen; material: AP-attached | host: Bos | place: Iran: Karaj | collected 2018-10
CTTTAACTTTTGGGTGCCCGGACGGACTCGAACCGTCGACATTCAGAACCACAATCTGACGCTCTAACCAACTGAACTACGGGCACCATCATTTCTATGAAATTCTTCGGGCTGAACGAGGCTCTCCAGCCTCTTCATTTGACCGCCCATCAAATTTCGGGTGCAAAGGTAGTCAAAAACTTTTGAACGACCAAACAAATGGCATGTTTTTTTCCAAAAAAATTTCAAATAGCGGTTTTTTCGACCCTCAAGGGTCATGCGCCCGCATGTAAACTAATGTGAAAAGGCGGTTAAGAAATTGAAATTCGCTTGCATATATCAAAGAAATGCAGTACTTTTGCACATGAGAAAAAGAAAATTGACAAGATGGGATTATTTGGACTCTTTGGTAAGAAGAAAAAGGAAACGCTGGACAAGGGCCTTGAGAAGACCAAGAACTCGGTTTTCGACAAGCTTGCCCGTGCTGTAGCCGGTAAGTCGAAGGTTGACGAGGACGTGCTCGACAACCTCGAGGAAGTGCTCATCACCAGCGATGTGGGTGTTGACACCACTCTGAAAATCATCCGCAGGATAGAGGAACGCGTAGCGCGCGACAAGTATGTGTCGACTAGCGAGCTCAACGGCATCCTGCGTCAGGAGATAGCTGCTCTGCTGGCCGAGAACAACGCCGTAGACAACGGCGACTGGGAGCTGCCGGCCGACAGCCGTCCGTACGTCATACTGGTAGTGGGCGTAAACGGCGTGGGCAAGACCACCACCATCGGCAAGCTGGCCTGGCAGTTCAAGCAGGCCGGCAAATCAGTGTACCTGGGTGCTGCCGACACATTCCGCGCTGCGGCCGTGGAGCAGATATGCATCTGGGGCGAGCGCGTGGGAGTGCCCGTGGTGAAGCAGCAGATGGGCTCCGACCCTGCCTCGGTGGCTTTCGACACGCTTCAGAGTGCCAAGGCCAACGGCGCTGATGTGGTGCTGATCGACACTGCCGGACGCCTGCACAACAAGGTAGGCCTGATGAACGAGCTGAAGAAGGTGAAGGACGTGATGAAGAAAGTCATCCCCGATGCTCCACACGAGGTGCTGCTCGTGCTTGACGGCTCGACTGGCCAGAACGCTTTCGAGCAGGCTCGTCAGTTCTCGGCCGTCACACAAATCACCAGCCTTGCCATCACCAAGCTCGACGGCACTGCCAAGGGCGGCGTGGTGATAGGCATCAGCGACCAGCTGAAGGTGCCTGTGAAGTATATCGGACTGGGTGAAGGAATGGAAGACCTGCAGCTCTTCGACCGCAATGAATTCGTCGACTCGCTGTTTAAGGACCAATCCAACTAACCTGCTGAAGAACTGACAAAAACGCCGATTTAGGAATGAAAACCGTTGACTTCATATCGCTTGGATGCTCGAAGAACCTCGTCGACACGGAAGTGCTGATGGGACTCTTCGAGGCTCACGGCTACCGCGTGACCTTCGACAGCCCCATCCCACAGGGCGAGATTGCCGTAGTCAATACCTGCGGATTCATAGCCGACGCCAAGGAGGAAAGCATCAACACCATCTTGGAACTGGCCGAAGAGAAAAAAACGGGCAAGCTCAAGCAGCTGTTCGTCATGGGATGCCTCTCCGAGCGCTACCTTGCCGAGCTCGAGGCCGAGATCCCCGAGGTGGACGGCTGGTATGGAAAGTTCAACTTCAAGGATCTGCTGAATGATCTAGAAGCCCCCCTGTCGTCCCCCGAGGGGGACAAAATTGTCCGCAAGCAATGTGATGAAGCCCCCTCGGGGGCAGTAGGGGGGGCTTGCGCTTCTTTACGTCACCTCACCACCCCTCGCCACTATGCTTACATGAAGATCAGCGAAGGCTGCGACCGGCACTGTGCCTACTGCGCCATTCCGCTGATGACAGGCCGCCACAAGAGCCGCCGCATGGAAGAGATCATCGACGAGGCACGCTGGCTGGTGAGTCAGGGAGTGAAGGAGCTGCAAGTCATCGCTCAGGAACTGACCTACTATGGCATCGACCTGTACGGCGAACAGCGCATCGCGCAGCTGGTGGAGCAGCTGGCAAAGGTGGAGGGCATCGAGTGGATACGCCTGCACTACGCCTACCCCACCCACTTCCCCTGGGACCTGCTCAGGGTGATGCGCGAGAACAGCAACGTCTGCCGCTATCTGGACGTGGCCCTGCAGCACATCAGCGACCACATGCTAGAACGCATGCAGCGACATATCACGCGTCAGGAGACCCTCGACTTCATCCAGCGCGTGAGGAACGAGGTGCCCGGCATTCACCTCAGGACAACGCTGATGGTAGGATTCCCCGGCGAGACCGACGACGACTTCCGCGAGCTGATGGACTTCACCCGCTGGGCACGCTTCGAACGCATGGGAGCCTTCGCCTACAGCGAGGAAGACGGCACCTACGCCGCCAACCACTATACTGACGACGTGCCTGAGGAAGTGAAGCAGAGCCGACTGTCGAAGCTCATGCGCCTGCAGCAGAACATCAGCGCCGAGATAGAAGCCGCGAAGGTGGGACAGACGCTGCGCGTGATCATCGACCGCCGCGAAAACGACTACTATGTAGGACGCTCGGAATTCTGTTCACCAGAGGTCGACCCCGAAGTGCTGATACCCGTCGGCAACAAGCAGCTGAAGGAAGGTGAATTCTATCAGGTGCGCATCGTCGACTCGGAAGAATTTGATATCTATGGAGAAATCGTATAGCTTATGAACAACAAGGAATTTATAACGATGATGGCTGCTCGCACCGGACTTAAGCCGACTGAGGTTCAGAGCATGATGGACACAGTGGTAGCATCGATGGGCGAGCATTTCATGGAGGGTGACACCGTTCAGTTGCCCAATTTCGGTGCCTTCGAAGTAAAGAAGAAACTGGAGCGCGTGATGGTGAATCCCGCTACGGGTCAGCGCATGCTGGTGCCGCCAAAACTGGTGCTGAGCTTCAAGCCGAGCCCCACGTGGAAGGAGAAAATCAAAGAAGGGAGGAACTAGTCATGGGAAAGATATTAATAGGTGACCTGACCACCGTGCTTATGGAGAAGCACAGAGTCAACAAATCGGCAGCACAGCAGTTCCTGACATCAATCGTATCGTGCATCCAGGACGGCATTGCCGAAGATAAGATAGTAAAAATCAAGGGACTAGGCACGTTTAAGGTAGTAGATGTTGAAGCCCGTGAGAGCGTCGACATCAATTCAGGTGAGCGAGTGATGATAGAAGGTCACCAGAAACTGTCGTTCACTGCCGACACCCAAATGAAGAATTTGGTGAACAAGCCGTTCGCGCTGTTTGAGACAACCGTGCTCAACGAGGGAGTTACCTTTGACGAGCCCAACAGCGAGCCTGCTATGGAAGAACCGATGGTGGAACTTGCTGAGGAGCCTCAAGTAGAGGAACCAAAGGCAGAACCCATCATTGAGCTGGCAGACGAGGATGAGCCTGTTGACATCGAGGAGCAGCCTATTGCTGAAGAAAAGCCTGTAACCGCTGAGCAGCCTGTCGCTGCAGGGGAGCCTTTAGCCGCAGAGGACACTCTCGATGAAGAGGAGCCTGCTTCAGAGGAGCCTAATGCCGAAGTTGAAGAGCCCATCGCTGAAGAAAAAGAGGCCGAGCAGGAGGAGCCTGCCGCTCAGAAGAACGAGGTGATGAACCTCTTTAGTGACGAGCAACCTGAAGAAGAAGAAGAAGAGGAGGAGAACGGCAAAATCAGCCCCTGGCTGTGGCTGTTCCTTGCTGTTGCAGCCTGCGCTGCAAGCTTCGTGGCCGGCTATTACCTGGGTTCGCAGAAAGCCGACAAGATACTGAAAGCAGAGGTGGTGGAAGAGACGACCGACTCGCTCGCATCCGACAGCATCGTAGCCGCCAATGCCGACTCCCTCACGGCCATCACTACTCAACCCGATACACAGCCCAAGCAGGCAGTGACTCAGCAGCAGCCACAAGCCCAGCAGGCACAAGCCCCGCAAACGGAGACTCCCGACTGGAAGAAATATGAGGATATGGACAAACGCCTGTTCTACGGCGCCTACGTCATCATAGGCACTGACCAGGTGCTGCAGGCACGCGAAGGCGAGACGACGGCACAACTGGCCAAGCGCACGCTGGGCAGCGGTATGGAGTGCTACATCGAGGTGTACAACGGCCTAACGGGCAGCACCCGCCTCACCGCCGGTCAAGAAGTGAAGATACCTAAACTGAAGACCAAGAAAGCCCTGAAGAAGGAACTAGAACAACAACAATCAAGATAATAAACCACAATGACAGAGAACATTGACATCCGAGAATTAAACATTCGCATCGAGCAGCAGAGCTCGTTTATCACCAATCTTACGACAGGCATGGATCGTGTCATCGTAGGACAGAAACACCTGGTAGACTCACTGCTCATAGGTCTGCTCAGCGATGGCAACATCCTGCTCGAGGGTGTGCCCGGACTGGCCAAGACACTGGCCATCAACACGCTGGCACGACTCATCGACGCTAGCTTCAGCCGCATACAGTTTACACCCGACCTGCTGCCTGCCGACGTCACAGGAACGATGATCTACTCGCAGAAGGAAGAGAAGTTCCAAGTGAAGAAAGGCCCCATCTTCGCCAACTTCGTGCTGGCCGATGAGATCAACCGTGCCCCTGCCAAGGTGCAGAGCGCCCTGCTCGAGGCCATGCAGGAGAAGCAGGTGACCATAGGCAGTGAGACCTTCAACCTGCCCATCCCTTTCATGGTGATGGCTACACAGAACCCCATCGAGCAGGAGGGCACCTATCCCCTGCCCGAGGCTCAGGTCGACCGTTTCATGCTGAAGGTGGTCATCGACTATCCCTCAATCGAAGAGGAAAAGAAAATCATCCGTGAGAACATCGCCGGCGAAGGCCTGCCACAGGTGAAGGCCGTCACCAGCATCGACGAGATCCTGCGTGCCCGCAAGGTGGTCAACGAGGTGTACCTCGACGAGAAAATCGAGCAGTACGTGGCCGACATCGTCTTTGCCACCCGCTATCCTGAGCGCTACGGATTGAAGGAGATGAAGGAAATGATAGCCTTCGGAGGCTCGCCACGCGCCAGCATCAACCTGGCTAAGGCTGCCCGCGCCTTCGCGTTCATCAAGCGCAGAGGCTATGTGGTGCCCGAGGATGTGCGCGCTGTAGCTCACGACGTGATGCGTCACCGCATCGGCCTGACCTATGAAGCTGAGGCCTCCAACGTGAATAGCGAGGAGATTATCTCGAAGATTATCAACAAGGTGGAAGTGCCTTAATGAGTTGAGAGTTGAGAGTTAAGAGATGGAAACATCGGAACTTCTTAAGAAGGTACGGAAAATCGAGATCAAGGCGCGAGGACTGAGCTCGAACATCTTTGCAGGCCAATACCACACAGCCTTCAAGGGTCGTGGTATGGCCTTCAGCGAGGTGCGCGAGTATCAGTATGGCGATGATGTGCGCGATATCGACTGGAACGTGACGGCACGCTTCAACCGCCCCTACGTGAAAGTATTTGAGGAGGAACGTGAGCTCACCGTGATGCTGCTCGTCGATGTCAGCGGATCGCTGGATTTCGGTACGCGTCAGCAGATGAAGCGCGATATGGCCGTAGAGATAGCAGCCACACTGGCGTTCTCGGCTATCGAAAACAACGATAAGATCGGTGTGGTGTTCTTCTCTGACAAAATCGAGAAGTATATTCCTCCGAAGAAAGGACGCAAGCACATCCTCTACATCATTCGTGAGATGCTCGACTTCCATCCTGAGAGTCTGAAAACTGATATCGCTGGCGCTCTGGAGTTTCTTACCAGCGTCTCGAAGCGCCGTTGCACCGCCTTTGTGCTCAGCGACTTCTACGTGCGCCAGAGCTTCCGGCAGCAGCTCGACATCGCCAATCGCAAGCACGACGTGTGTGCCATACAGGTATACGACAAGCGCGCCACAGAACTTCCCAATGTGGGCCTGATGAAGGTGGTGGATGCCGAGACGGGATATGAGCAGTATGTCGACACAGCACGCAAGTCAGTGCGCAATGCCTATCGCCAGTACTGGGAAAACAGGCAGCGCGACCTAAAAGAAGACTTTGCCAAGAGCGGTGTCGACTGCGTCAGCATCGCCACTGACGATGACTACGTCAAGCAGCTGCTGCTGTTGTTCCACCGACGAGCTAAATGAAACGAGAAGAGATGATAAGATATCTAAACATACGCCACCAGTGGATTATCGTGTGGGCACTCATGCTGAGCTGCCTGCAGACAACTGCTGTCAGGGCGCAGAGCGTGGAGTCAAAGATCAGCTCAATGGAGATGCTGGTGGGCGAGCAAGTGGAACTCACCGTCACCGCCCACGCCAAGGACACAGCACGCGTGGAATTTCCCACATCACTGCTCATGCCTACTGGCATCGAGGTGCTGGAAGCCGTTGAGGAGCCGGCCATCAGCGAGGGTAACGGAATGGTGCGCAGGCAATGCAGCTATGTGCTCACCTCGTTTGCCGACACACTCTATCCCCTACCTCCCGTCCCCGTGCGCATCAGCGGCAAGGAATATACCACGAGGCAGCTGGCACTGAAGGTGTTTACCGTCGACGTCGACACCACGAACTACGAAAAGTATTACGGGCCGAAGGACGTGCAGAACCTGCCCATGAGCTGGACGGACGACCAGTGGGGACGCGTGATGTGGCTCAGTTTACTGTTGGTGGCATTGATCCTTATAGGATTATATATGTTCGCGCGTGTGAAGAGCAACAAGCCCATCATCGCCCACATCAAGATCATCAAGCGCGTGCCGCCTCACCAGAAAGCGATGAAAGCCATCGACGAGATCAAGTCGGAGCATATGGCGACGGCAGAGGACTCGAAGGCCTATTACACCCGACTCACGGAGACGCTGCGTCAGTACATCAACGAGCGCTACGGATTCAACGCGATGGAGATGACCAGCAGCGAGATCATCGCCCGGCTCACGGCCACCGACGATCCCAAGTCGCTCGACGAACTGCGACAGCTCTTCATGACTGCCGACCTGGTGAAGTTTGCGAAGTACTCGACACTGCTGGGTGAGAACGATGCCAACCTAGTGAGTGCCATCGATTTCATCAACCAGACGAAACAGGAGAATGTGCCTACCGAGGAAATCATAAAGCCGGAGCTCACTGACGAGCAACAGCAATCACGCCGACAGCGCAAGGTGCTCATCGCCCTCACCGCCGTCGTCGCTGTGGCAGCAGCTGCTCTGCTGGCTTATGTCGGATGGTTTATGTACGACTTACTTTTGTATTAGGACAGATGTTTGACTTTGAATTTGCCAATAGGGAATATTTGTTCCTGCTGCTGCTCATCATCCCATACGTGCTGTGGTATGTGCTGTTCCGCAAGAAGACCGAGCCCACTATCCGTATGGCTGATACGTTTGCCCTACAGCGGGCACAGCGCAGCTGGCGTGTGTGGCTCATGCCGGTGCTGCCCCTGCTCAGGGTGATAGCCTTCACATTGCTGGTACTGGCGATGGCCCGCCCACAAACCCATAACTCATGGGAAGAGCATACCATAGAGGGCATCGACATGATGCTGGCTATGGATGTCTCGTCGTCCATGCTGTCGACGGATATCGATCCCAACCGCATCGAGGCTGCAAAAAAGGTGGCTGCTGAGTTCATCTCCGACCGCACGAACGATAATATTGGTCTGACCGTATTTGCTGGCGAGGCTTTCACCCAATGTCCGATGACCATCGACCACTCCTCACTGCTCTCACTCCTGCAGCACAGCAGCGATTACGTGGGCAGCGGAGCCATCATCGATATGACGGCTATCGGCATGGGACTCACCAATGCCGTCAGCCGCCTGAAGGACTCGAAGGCCAAGAGCCGCGTGGTGATTCTGCTCACCGACGGCAGTAACAACTATGGTGAGATCTCGCCACTCACAGCAGCAGATATGGCACGCTCGCTGGGCATACGCATCTATACGATAGGCGTAGGAACGGATGGCAGTGCCTACAGGCCCGTCAGCGTAGGAGGAACCACACAGCAGTTGCTGTATCCCAACGACCTCGATGAAGAGACGCTGTCGAAGATCGCCAAGGTGACCAACGGCCACTACTACCGAGCCACCAATACGGAGGAGCTGCGACAGATCTACAGTGACATCGACCGACTGGAAAAGTCGAAACTCGACGTACAGAAATACAGCAAGGTGTACGATGTCTATCAGTACCTCATCATGGGAGCTATCATAGCCCTGCTGCTCGAGATACTGCTCAGAATAACTATTTTTAGGAGGATACCATAATGTTCAGATTCGAAGATCCGCAATATCTCTACCTGCTGGCCGTCGTGGTGCTACTGGCCCTGATCCGCTTGATCACCTACCGGAAGCAGAAACAGCGCCTGCAGCGCTTCGGCGATCCCGACTTGGTGCGTCAGCTGATGCCGCTGGTGTCGCGCTGGCGTCCAGGACTGAAGTTCTGGCTGCTCGAAGGCGCCCTCGCCCTGCTCATCGTCATGCTTGCCCGACCACAGTTCGGGAAAAGCATCAGTCAGCAGAAGAAGGCTGGTATCGAAGCCATCATCGCTATCGACGTGAGTAATTCGATGCGAGCTGTCGACAAAGCCAGCGACGGTGAGTTGAGCCGTCTGAATCGTGCCAAGATGATTGTGGGAAAGCTCATCGACCAGTTCACGAACGACCGTATCGGTCTTGTTGTCTTTGCAGGCGATGCGTTTATACAGCTGCCTGTCACCAGCGACTTCGTATCGGCAAAGATGTTCCTCAACAGCATCGACCCTTCAATGATCCGTAATCAGGGCACCGATATAGCCGCTGCTATCCGTACTTCTAGCCTGTGCTTCACTCAGCGTGAGCACGTGGGCAAAGCCATCATCGTCATCACTGATGGTGAGGATCATGAGGGTGAGGCCATCGAGGCAGCACAGAAAGCCCACGAGGAAGAAGGACGCAATGTATATGTGCTGGGCGTAGGTTCGCCAAAGGGTGCTCTCGTTCCTGATCCTGCCACTGGAGGCTATATGATCGACAATACTGGTCAACAGGTGATGTCAAGCCTTAACGAACAGATGTGCCGTGAGGTGGCACAGGCAGGCGGTGGTGCCTATATCCACGTGGAGAATAATGCCAGTGCGCAGCGACAGCTAGAGGAGGCACTCGACAAGCTGGAGAAAGCCGAATCAACGGTCTATAGCGATTTCGACGAGCAGTTCCAGGCTGTGGGTATCCTGGCGCTGTTGCTGCTGATCATTGAGGTGTGTATTCTTGACCGCCGCAATCCTGCATTAAAGAAACTCAAATTGTTTAAGCGATGAAACTCAGATATATCATCCTCGCATTTGTCGCACTGTTTGCAACATCCGTATCGATGGCTCAGACGGCCAACGTCAAGGAGGTACGCCGCTATGTCAAGCGTGGTAACCGCATGCTACACTCAGGACAGCGTGACAAAGCTTACGAACAATACAAGAAAGCATACAAAGCTGACAGTACTAATGTACTTGTCAACTACAACCTGGCCACATCGATGTTTCCTGACGAGTGGAAAATCATGAAGCCCGACACAAAGCGCGACTCCGTTATGGCCCAATACTTCATGCGATCTGCCGACGAACATGCGGAAGATAATCCCCTGCGTCGCTCGCTTGCTTATCACAACTTGGGTGTGATGCATCAGATTCGGGCAAACCAGAGTGGCGACGACCAGCAGAAGTACCAGCAACTGAAACAGGCAATAGAATGCTATAAGCAGGCATTACGCAACAATCCGCATGACGACGAAGCCCGCTACAACCTGGTGCTCTGCCAGCATCAGCTGCCAGAGGGGAACGGTGAAGGCCAGCAAGACCAGAACGGCGACCAGCAGCAAGAACAACAGAAGCAGGAACAACAACAGCAACAGCAGCAACAACAGCAACAAGATCAGCAGCAGCAACAGCAGCCGCCTCAGCAGGAGCAGAACCAGGAATGGATAGAGCAGATGCTCAACGCTGCTGAGCAGCGCGAGAAACAAGTGCGCCGCCGTATCGACGAGAGGCAACAGAGCCAGCCCCAGCGCCGCAGCAACGAAAAGAACTGGTAATACCAAAACGCTGAAAAGATGCTGATGATACGCAAACTGAAGATGCTAATGAAACGCAAACTGAACATCATACTGACATTCCTGCTGGTGGCCATCACTGCCAGCGCACAGCACTATACTCTCACGGGCGAGGTTGAACCTGTCGTCCACGTAGGAGAGAATTTCAAACTGCGCTATACGCTCAACACCACTGATGCTGAGAAGTTCACCTTGGGCAAGATTCCCGATGCCATCGATGTGCGGGGAGGTCCCAGCCGTTCGACCAGCATCAGAACTGTGATGGTCAATGGCAATACCAATACTACTCACACGCTGACGCTGACTTATGTTCTGTCGGCTAATCAGACTGGTAAGTATACTATTCCTCCTGCAAGTGTCAACGTGTCAGGACAAACTATTAAGTCCGAGCCGCTCACCGTACAGGTCATAGCTGCCAATAGCAATGCGGGCCATCAGGGCAATGCGCGCACAGCTTCAGCCAACGACTTCTTCGTCATCGTCACGGCATCCAAGAAGCATGTTTCGGAGTATGAGCCTTTCCTGCTCACCTACAAGGTTTGCTGGCATCCCGACCTGCCCGTCATCAACCTCGATCCCATCAACCTCGAACTGCAGAACGTATATATGCAGCCGTACAATGATGTCCAGCAGAAATCGAAGAAGGTTGAGACGATCAACGGACGTGTGCTCGTTACCGTCGACTGGCAGCAGTATGTCATCTATCCCCAGAAATCAGGCCGCTTGCAGATACCCAGCATGAAGATGATAGGCTATCTTCGTGAGGATACTGACATCGACCCCTTTGATCCTTTCTCAGGAGGCTATCGGGAGGTGGCCAAACAACTCATTGCTCCAGCTGTCGACATCCAGGTTGATGCGCTGACCGACAAACCTGATGGATTCTCTGGAGGCGTAGGTCGATTCTCCATCAGTGCACAACTCGATAAGTCGGAGGTGAAGGAGAACACTCCTATCACCCTTGCTGTGAAAGTCAGTGGACGAGGCAATCTCAACATGCTCAAGGAGCCCATTGTGCTCTTCCCACGCGGTTTCGACACATACGATACGAAGCAGGTAGAAGATTTCCATATTACAGCTGAGGGGCTCGACGGCAACGTCAACTACGAATTCGTCGCTGTACCACAGCGCAAAGGTGACTTTGTCATACCTCCCGTCCGACTTACCTATTATGATGTAGGCAGTCGATCCTATCTGACCGCACAGACCGACTCTTTCCGCATCCGTGTGCTCAAGGGTGATCAGACGGTCACCTCTGTTCAGGACTTCTCACAACAGGGGGTAGAACAGGCAGGCGATATTCGTGCTATCAAGACGGGACCTGAGCAAGCTGCTAAAGGACAGGCATTGTTTGGTTCAAGCACATATTGGTACATTGTAGCTCTAATCGTACTGTTGTTCTTCGCTGTTTTTGCCTTCCTTCGCCATCGCGCCCAGGAACAGGCTGATGCAGTGAAATCACGAGGACGGAGAGCCAATAAAGTGGCTGTGCGCCGTCTGCGCAAGGCTGCACGACTGATGCGTGAGGGCAAGGCCGGCGAATTCTATGACGAGACGCTGCGAGCACTCTGGGGATACGTAGGTGACAAGCTCAACATGTCGCCCAGTCAGCTCTCACGTGAGAACATCAGTCAGCGCCTAGAGGAGCGTGGCGTCGACGAACAGGTCACCACCTCGTTCATTGAAGCTATTGACGAGTGTGAATTCGTACGCTATGCTCCTGGCGATCCTCAGGGTAATATGAACCGTGTCTACGATAAATCAATCAAAGCTATCGAACAGATTGAAAGTGTGAAGAAGCACGTCCGACGCTCCAAGGCCTTAACGATGCTGGCAGTTTATCTGTGCCTAATACCTTCAGCATTGAGTGCTCAGACAAAGATTCAAGCCGATGAGTTCTATAGTCAGGGTGACTATGAAGAGGCTATCGCCATCTATTCGCAGCTTGCAGAGAAGCCAAGTGTCAGTGCTGACATTTATTACAACATGGGCAATGCATACTATCGTCTGGATAGTATTGCACGGGCTATCCTCTGCTACGAGCGTGCCCTTCGTCTGCAACCTACTGACGATGATATACGCCTCAACCTTCAGTTGGCACGATCGAAGACTGTCGACAAGATTGCTCCTGAGCGCGAGATGTTCTTTGTCACCTGGTACCGGGCATTTGTACGCTTGGTCAGTGTTGATGCCTGGGCATACATCGCGCTTGTCAGCATCGCGCTTGCGGCTATCCTGCTCCTGGTGTTCTTATTCTCCTACAGTGAGCGTCTGCGTCGTCTGTCGTTCTTCGCATCCGTCACCCTCATCGTCGTCTTCCTGCTAGCCAACCTCTTTGCATGGCAACAGCAGCAATCTCTGTCCAGTCACTCGGCAGCCATCGTCATTACGGACGTGCTGCCTGTGAAGAACATCCCCTCTGACGACGGCTCTGATGAATTCACCATACATGCCGGCACTAAAGCCACCATCACTGACAACACCATGACCGACTGGAAACAGCTGCGCCTGCCCGACGGACGCCAAGGATGGGTCGTGGCATCAGCAATAGAGATGATATGAGCATCGTTGATATCGACAAGCAATGGCTACTGGCCCTCAACGGCAGTGACTCGCTCTTCCTCGACTCTGTCGTAAAGACGCTGACAACTGCCACGACATGGATACCGCTCTATGTCGCACTGCTCTATGTCGTTATCAAAAACAGCGATAATGTGCGCAAAGTCATCCTCATCATCGTCTGCGCACTGCTCTGTGTATTCCTTGCCGGCAGCATCGATGATATGCTTGTCAAGCCCTTGGTAGCCCGTTGGCGGCCTGCTCGCGACCCTCAGATAGGCATATTCATTGACATTGTCAACGGCTATCGCGGAGGACGCTTCGGATTCTTCTCTGCCCATGCATCCAACACGTTCAGCCTCGCCATTTTCTTCTCACTTCTCTTCCGCAGCCGGCTGGTCACCATCACAATGATTATCTGGTCACTTATCAATTGTTGGACCCGTCTCTATCTTGGTGTGCACTATCCTGGCGATATTCTTGTCGGACTTCTGTGGGGTGGTTTGATAGGAACGGCTGTATGGTATCTCCACTCTCGCCTGCTTCCACAACCGATGGCTCCAGCCAACTATGTTTCTTCACAATTTACAAAGACTGGCTTTCAGCAAGAGCATGCAAATGTGTTGGTAGTCGTAGTGACCCTAACCGTCATCTACGCTTTAATCAAGGCATGCTTGTCTATTTATTATTAATCTTTTATGGATACAAAAAAAATCTCCATTAGCGACTATAGTTACGATCTGCCCGATGAGCGCATCGCTAAGTTTCCTGTCTCCCCGCGCGACCATTCACGCCTGCTAGTTTATGACAAAGGGGATATCATTGACGACCATTTCTACAACCTTGCCAATCATCTGCCAGAGGGAGCACTCATGGTATTCAACAATACGCGTGTCATTCATGCCCGCCTTCAGTTTCGTAAGCCTGGACACTACGAAGGAGGAAACTGGCGCGAGGGAGCCCTCATCGAGGTGTTTCTCCTAGAACCCTACCTTCCTGCCGACTACGAGCAGATGTTTCTCACTCGCGGAAAATGTACGTGGCTATGCCTCGTTGGCAATCTTAAGAAATGGAAGGAAGGCCCTCTCTTCATGACCCTTCACCTTGATAACCGCGACATTCAGATAACCGCTACACACCTCGGCACACAGGCAACCAGCCAAATTGTCGAGCTCTGCTGGACGGTCACTAGCGAATCTGCCACCAACGACGATGCCAGGATAAACTCATACCCCACGTTCGCCGAGGTTCTGGAAGGAGCTGGACAGCTGCCCATCCCACCCTATCTCAACCGCGACACTCAGCCAAGCGACCTCACTACCTATCAGACAGTCTACTCTAAGATTAAGGGCAGTGTGGCAGCACCCACAGCAGGTCTCCACTTCACACCCGAGGTTTTACAAAGTCTCGCCCTGCACCGCATTGATGAAGAAGAACTCACCCTTCATGTAGGAGCTGGCACATTTAAACCTGTCAAGAGCAAGGAGATGGGAGGACACGAAATGCATACTGAGCACATTTTCGTTCGGCGACAGACGCTCGAGAAGCTTCTCTCTCATCAGTGCGAGGCCATTGCGGTGGGTACCACGAGTGTACGAACCCTCGAGAGCCTCTATTACATGGGACTGAAAGTAATGGGCAGTCCTGAACTCAAAGAATCTGAACTACACGTCAGCCAATGGGAGCCTTACGAACTACCTGCTTTCACCCAACACCCTCAACGTGAACAGGTTATTGAAGCTATCAGGTCCCTGCTTTCATGGTTGGATGCCAATCATCTGAATGCTTTACATGCTTCCACGCAAATCATTATTGCACCTGGCTACGAATTCAAGATTGTGAAGCAACTCATAACAAATTTCCATCAGCCTCAGTCAACATTGCTACTCCTTGTGAGTGCATTCACTAAGGGACAATGGAGGATTATCTATGAACATGCACTGGCCAACGGCTACCGTTTCCTTAGCTATGGCGACAGTTCACTACTCAAGGTCTGAACCTCAGTATCTGCTCTGTCGTTTCTGCATGTAAACATGAATGATGATGCCCGCCATGATCAATAACAATGGCAAAAAAAGCAATGCGTTGACAAAGGTAAGATTCAGCACATGAAGGACGGCCAACAGCACCGTTCCCAGCGCCATAAGCATCAATCCGAGGGTGTTTTTCAGTCTTTTCATATAAAATACACTAAAAACTAGTGCAAAAGTACAAAAAAGTTTTTGTATCTCACAAAAAAATTGTACCTTTGCACCCGCATTTTGCAAAAATAACATTTATAAACATTTAAAGAACGTATGAATCAGTACGAAACCGTTTTCATTTTGACTCCCGTTTTGTCTGACGATCAGACAAAGGAAACGGTCGAAAAGTTCAAGAAGGTGCTCACCGACAACGGTGCAGAGATTGTGAACGAAGAGGCCTGGGGACTGAAGAAACTGGCTTACCAGATTGAGAAGAAGACCAGCGGGTTCTATTTCCTGATGGAATTCAAGGCTGAGCCAGAAGTGATCAAGCAACTCGAGACAGCCTTCCGTCGTGACGAGAAGGTCATCCGTTTCCAGACAGTGAAACTCGACAAGTATGCTGCCGAGTATGCCGAGAAGCGTCGTAAGAAGTATCAGACTAAAGAAGAGGAGGCTTAAATCATGGCAGAACAATCAGAAATCCGTTATCTCACCGCTCCTTCCATCGACACGAAGAAGAAGAAGTATTGCCGTTTCAAGAAGAGTGGCATTAAGTACATTGACTACAAGGATCCCGAGTTCTTGAAGAAGTTCCTCAATGAGCAGGGTAAGATTCTGCCTCGCCGCATCACTGGTACCTCTCTGAAGTTCCAGCGCCGTGTGGCTCAGGCCGTGAAGCGTGCACGTCAGATTGCACTGCTGCCTTACGTAACCGACATGATGAAGTAAACTTAAGGAGGACGCAAGACTATGGAATTGATTTTGAAAGAAGACATTATCGGTCTGGGATACAAGAACGATATCGTAAACGTGAAGGCCGGCTACGGACGTAACTACCTCATTCCTCAGGGAAAGGCCATCATCGCCTCTGAGTCAGCCAAGAAAGTACTCGCCGAGAACCTTAAGCAGCAGGCTCACAAGATTGCAGCTCAGAAGGCAGCCGCTGAGGAGCGTGGAAACACTCTTCAGGGTGTGGCTCTCACCATTCCTGCTAAGGTCAGCACCACTGGCCAGCTCTATGGCTCTGTCAATACTGCCATCGTTGCTGAGGAA
>JAEEGF012438924.1_pt1 | contig 15903 bp, 9 predicted proteins | sample 9134171 | NCBI WGS metagenome assembly JAEEGF01 (sample SAMN16246542, study PRJNA631951) | gut metagenome | biome: gut microbiome; feature: rumen; material: AP-attached | host: Bos | place: Iran: Karaj | collected 2018-10
TGTAGTTACCTGCGGCAAACTTGATGGTAAAGGAGTTCTGGTTATGACCTAACTCCAATTTGTTGGTCTCGTTAAGAGCCTGAGGCAGCACCACGCGATCGTCGTATTCGTGTCCGGTCAGTATTTCTTCCTCGCCGATATACAACTGGGTAAGCATCACGCGAGGCAGGGCTTCGTTTTCGTCTGAGGTGCGCTGGAACTCCCAGTTTACACCGTACAGTCCGCCCAGCAATACGTTACCGTCTTGTCTGGTCATGATGGCACCCGGGTTAAACTCGTTACTCTGCAGTCCGTCGGCTGTGGTGTAGTTATACAGACCGAAGTTGTTAGTTCCGTCCTCATGGTTACGTTGTACCACGATGCGGCTGACGCCACTGCTAGTCGATACCCAGATATTGTGGTTCTTATCCTCGGCGATACCGCAGATGTTATTGTTGCAGAGACCTTGCTTTTCGGTCAGATAGTTCAGGTCATCGTTCTCAAGGTTCAGAATGTTCAGACCTTCGCGGGTACCGATCCACAGCAAGCCACGAGAGTCTTGCAACACCTGGGTGATGAAGTTGTTCGTAAACGACTTGTCGTTTGCTACGTTACCTGTCAGCACTTTTTTCTCGGTTGTTGAGAGGTTCAGCACGACAAGTCCTTCGGCCGTACCGATATAGAGGTTGTTGACCTTGGCGTCTTTGTTATAGAAAAGGCTCGTGATGTTGTTCGTGTTCAACTTGCCATTCTCGCGAGTGTATGACGAGAAGGTGTTCATCTTCGGGTTATACACTTGCAGACCACCGTTGGTGGCTATCCAGAGGTTGCCCACCTTGTCGGTACAGAGCGCGTTGATATGGTCATCGATGAGCGTGGCCGTACTGTCCTTGGCCAACGAGTAGATGGTAGATGAGCCGTTCTTAATACGGGTAAGACCATTACGCTTCGAACCGATCCAGAGACTTCCTTCAGAGGTGACAGCCATTGTCGATACCTTCAGACTGGCCAGCGGACCGTCGTAGCCGATAACGCCTTGGTCGCTTGTGCCGTACCATACCTTGCCGTCGGCATCTTGTGCCATGGCTGTGATGTCGCCGATATGGTCAGAGCCGAAGCGATAGATATATTTACCAGAGTAGGCAACACCCGATTTCTCGGTGCCGACCCATATCAGGTCGGTATCGTCCACATAGACACTCTGTATGCTGACGTTCTCCTTGATCCACTGGTTGTCGTTGATGTTTCGTGGCTGCACTTGCTCTGTCTCGTGGGTGTTGATGTCCATCTTGAGCAGTCCCAGTTGGTCGGAACCGATCCAGATGTTTCCGCTGCGGTCGCCAGCCATGCCGTTGATGTTGCGATCGACGCCCATACCTTTCATGCCCAGGCGCTCGCCAATGCTGCTGTCCCAGGTGTTGCTCGTCTTGTTATACATGCAGAGCGTCCCCTGACCGTAGAGCCAGATGTTGTCCTGCTGGTCGGCAAAAGCCTTGAGCGACTTGTTCTTGCGAGGACTTACCGATGGTGCTGCTTCGGCAGCCCATACTGTATGCTGCTGATGCATGACGTCGCAGCATACTATGCGCCCGTCATCATAGACGATGATGGCGCCGTCGCGGCATTCACTGATAGAGCATACCACTCCCTGCGGCACACCGTGTGCATCGTCGGTATAGCCAAACTCGAAGAGCAGTTGCTGCTGCTGGTTGTAACAGACGACGCCCTTGTTGGGAATGGCACCCCAGAGGTTCTTGTGCTGGTCGATATAGACCACACTCGGAATCGTCTCAATACCCATGCGTGCAAAGGTCTGCTTCATGTCGCGCTCGAAAGTCTCTGTCTGGTGGTGATAGATGCAGTAGCCAGAGGTTGTCTCTATCAGCAGGTTACCGTCGAGCATTTCCTGGATAGAGATGATATAACTGTCGTTCAGCGATGAGCCGTCTTGCGAGTCGCTCTGGAAATTCCTGAAGGTATAGCCGTCGAATCGGTACAGACCGGCAGGCGTACCGAACCAGACGTAACCGCGGCCGTCTTTCAGGATACAGTTTACCTGACTGGATGTCAGACCGTCGCGCGCGTCGAGCGTCTTGAAAAGATAATCAGCAGCAGCTGCGAAGGGCAGTACCAACAACATGATTATCAATAGTCTCTTTATTGTTTTCATCATAGTGAATTATTTTCTGTTATACCATACACGAATAGTGATCGACCACACCGAGCAGGTGATTGTGCTCGTCGGTTACCAGCACCGAGTGTACTTTATATTTATTCATGATTCTCTGTATCTCTGTGATTTTGGTGTCGGGCCTGACGGTCTTCGGAGTGCGGGTCATGATGTCGCTGACCGTCCGGTCGAAGAATTCGGCCTGCCATTTTTCCATGGCACGACGGATGTCGCCGTCGGTAATCAGACCGACGATCTCGCCGTTCACCTCTGCGATACCCAGTCCGAGTTTTCCCTTGCTCACGAGGATGATAGCCTCGCCCAGATGCATCTCTGGCGGCAGCACGGGCAGGTCGTCCTTGAACATCACGTCCTGGGCTGTGGTCAGCAGCCGCTTGCCGAGTTCTCCGCCCGGATGGAACTGGGCGAAGTCGCGCGGCTGGAAGTTACGTTTCTCCATCAGGGCTATTGCCAAGGCGTCGCCCATGGCCAGCTGGGCCATGGTAGAACTGGTAGGTGCCAGGTTCATCGGACAGGCTTCTTTCTCTACACTGACGTTCAGGTGGCAGGTGGAGTATTTCGCCAGCAGCGATTCGGGGTTGCCGCTCATGCCGATAATAGGTATCTGCATGTGGAGCACCATGGGGATGAAGCGCAGCAGTTCGTCGGTCTGTCCTGAGTTGGAGATGGCGAGCACCACATCGTCGGAGGTCATTACGCCCAGGTCGCCGTGAAACACGTCCAGCGGATTGATAAAGAACGACGGGGTACCTGTGCTCGACAGCGTGGCAGCAATCTTGGCTCCGATATGTCCGCTTTTGCCTACCCCGGTAACGATAATCTTTCCTTTGCACTCAAACATCAGTCTGACTGCCTCGTCGAAGCGCTCATCGAGTTGCGGAATCAACCCCATCACGGCTTCGGCCTCGTCCTTAAAGCATTGTATCGCGTATTCTCTGCTATTCATTTTCTTATTTCTCCTCGGTATAGTCCGTAGGCTTGATTAACTCTCTGACCAGCGCCTCGAGCTTGCGTAATTCGAGCATGTTGGCGGCATCGCTCAACCCCTCGTCGGGATTCGGATGCACCTCGAAGAAGTAGCCTGTGGCACCGAAGGCCTTGGCAGCCAGGGCCATCTGAGGCACAAAACGGCGGTCACCGCCCGTCTTGCCGTCGCTGCCTCCAGGGCGCTGCACACTGTGGGTGCAGTCCATGACGACTGTCGGCACGAGTTCCAGCATGTCGGGAATGTTGCGGAAATCGACCACGAGGTTGTTATAGCCCATCATGTTGCCGCGCTCTGTCAACCATACATCCTTGGCACCGGCCTCGCGGGCTTTCTCTACCGGATATTTCATGTCCTTGCCACTCAGGAACTGGGCCTTCTTGATGTTGACTGTCCGCCCGGTCTTGGCAGCAGCCACAAGCAGATCGGTCTGACGGCAGAGGAAGGCGGGTATCTGGATGATATCGCAGACCTCGCCGACGGCAGGGGCCTGACAACTCTCGTGAATATCGGTCAGCAGGCGCAGACCGTACTTTGCCTTAACGTCGGCCAGCATCTGGAGTCCGCGCTCCAGCCCAGGGCCGCGAAACGAGCGGATAGAGGTGCGGTTGGCCTTGTCGAACGAGGCTTTGAAGATAATGTCGGTTCCTAACTTGGTGTTGATTTCCACCAACTTTTGCGCCACAGTGTCGAGCAGTTCGGCCGACTCTATGACGCATGGACCAGCTATGATCGTAGTCTTGTTACTCATAATGATGATGCAAAAATAAGAAATATATTCTATTCTGCCAAATTTTTAATCATTTTTAATCAGATGAACATCGCGCTGGGGGAACGGAATCGAGATGCCGTTCTCGTACAGAGTGTCATAGACACATTTCAGAACATCGCTGATGACATAGGATTTCTTCGGGGCATCAGCCCACACGAACAGGTTGAAGTTGACACTCGATTCGGCCATTTCCGAGCAGACGCATTTCACCTGCTTCGACTGGTCCATCCACCTGTGATGAAGGTTGTTGAGCGCATCCTCCACGAGTGTCGTCACCTGTTTCAGGTTAGAGCCGTAGGCCACGCTGAAGGGCACCACGGCCAGCACGTAGCCGTGATTTCTCGTCAGGTTCTTATAGTTCTTTGTGAAGAGTTGTGCGTTCTGGAAGGTGATCACCTCACCGTAGAGCGACTCGACGACGGTCGATGTGTAACTGATAGAGGCTACCTTACCCATGCGGCCATCCACTTCGATCCAGTCACCTACCTTGATGCGGCCGGCCATCAGCGTGGCACCGTAGTAGATGTTCTCGATGATGTCTTTCGAGGCGAAACCGATACCAGTTGACAGACCGCCCGAGATAGCCAGCAGCCAGGCCACACTGATATGGAAGAGCGAGAGTGAGATCATCAGCCACACACCCCAGACGAATACCTGGATGACGTTCTTGCCCATCACCTCGCGTGAGGCGGCCGTCGAGGGGTCGCTGCTCTGGTAGTGCATGCGCAGCAGGGCCAGGATGGTGCGGGCAATCCAGCGGAAGAGGAACCACATCGTGATGACCATCGAGAGCTTCAGGATTGATACCTGCAGGTTCTCCAACTCGATGAAGTTGTATTTGAAGATACGCCAGCAGAGCTCGCTCAGGTTGAACACCTTGGCAGCCCAATAGATGCTCAGCATCACCGAGTTCACGCTCAGCGCTGGCATCACCACCTTCTCCACGAAACTGTAGTGCCAGGTCTGGGTGACGGGTTTGGCCTCGAGCCGCTTCTTGATGGCGTAGAGCTCCAGGTAGCGGGTGCCGCAGGTAATCGTGAGGATACACGTCAACTGCATGATCCACCAGATGAGCAGTTGTACAGCCAGCAGGGTGTAGCCCGACCATGAGCAGCCAACGCTAGCGATGAACACCACGAGCGACACATAGGTGTAGAAGATGTCCGATTTCGGGATGTTCTGGTTGTGGCGCCTGATGACCACCCACTGCCAGATAGCGCAGGCGAGCAGCACGGGTGGCAGCACGATGTTGACCAGTTCGTTGGGTATCAGGATGATGCGGCAGCCTATGACTATGAATCCCATTGCTATAAGCGGGGCGTAGATGCGGAAAGCCGAACCTATCTGGTCGCCCTTCACGCGGAGCAGCAGCGAGATGAGTATCACGCCCAGCAGCCAAGCATATTCCACCAGTAGGTTAGAGGCCATGATGAGGAAGTTCTGCGACGAATTGCCCATCAGCAGGCCTTGTATCAGGGCGAAGGTTATGGTCGTGGTAGCCATCGTGATGGCTGTCTGTTTGCGCTTGAAGTCCTCCGTCTTATAGCGGCGCGGCAGCATGAACCTGAAGAAGAGCAGATTGAGCACGGTTGCCAGGACTACGTAGATAGCGATGGCGATGAACATACCGAATATCCATTGCGCGCTCCATTGCGAGTTGTCGTTGTTGTTGGTCGTGTATTTCTTCCTGACGGTCTCGGTCATCGTGTTCCAGCGCCTGCTGAGGTTGCTCAGCAGGGTGGGGTAACTGTCGCCACCGTTCACGAAGATGCTTTTCTGGATGTCGGTATAGCGCTTCTGGGCATAGTCGTTAAGTTCACTCAGCCGTTGTGCCGTCTGGTTGTAGTAGTGTATGTTGCGCTTCAGCATCTGCTGGTTGCGGGCCAGCGTGTTGCGGATGTTGCGGGCCAGCCTGAGGCATGAGTCGCGCCGGCTGCTGCCGTATTTTGTGGTCATCATGTCGGGCATCGACTGCAGTCGCACGATGATGCTGTCGTAGCGCGCCAGGTCGGCCTGACTCTTCTCCAGGAACTGTGCGAAGGGCAGTTGCCGCTTGTTGAATTCGCGGTAAAGTTTGGTGGCCTCCTGACAGGCATAGGTCATGTCGAACACGTTTTCCGTCTGCTGCGAGTAGAGCATCAGCGCGTTCTGGTCGGCCTGCTTCAGCGTGAGCAGCAGTTGGGTAATCATCGTCTTAGTGAGTTCCTGGCGTCTTGCCGAACGCACCGTCAACTCATTGTTGTATTGCTCCAGCTCGGCCTGCAGGATAGTGAGTGTCTGTTCGAGATCCTTCTCCTTCAGCACGGCTCCCGCCTCGGCGATAAATGCCATGATGACGACAAATGTCAGTAAGATACGTTTCATCTGTTTCGTTTATTGCTTCTTTAATTTAGGGTGCAAAGGTACATAAAAAATCATAGTTTTAAGAAAAAAACTGCCACAAACCTTGTGTATTTAAATCTTTTTTGATTACTTTTGCAGCCATAACCATAAAAAAGATTAGAAAAATGTTACTTATAGCCGATAGTGGAAGCACTAAAACCGATTGGGCAATCGTTACTTCAGCCTCTCAACCTGTGGTGCTCAATACTCAGGGTATTAATCCCGTTCATCAGTCGCGTGAGGAAATCGTTCAGATTATCCGAGAAGAGTTTGTCGGACTTATGGGTTCTACCCCTGAGGTCCAAAAACTGAGAAGCGCAGCCATCCTGACTCCCGAGTTCCCGATGGCTGTATATTTTTATGGCAGTGGAATCCGCCCCGAGATGGAAACTCTGATGACCTCGCTTCTTCGCGAGTCGTTCCCCCAGGCCGAAATCGTCGAGGCCCACAGCGACCTGCTGGGTGCGGCGCGTGCTCTTTGCGGCCATAAAGAGGGTGTTGCCAGTATTTTAGGAACAGGCGCTAATTCTTGTCTTTATAATGGTGAGGAGATTGTTGAGCACATGCCAGCCCTCGGTTATATCCTTGGCGACGAGGGTAGCGGATCGGTACTTGGCAAGCGTTTTGTGCACGATCTCTATGGCGGACTTTTGTCAGAAGAAATCAAAGAGACTTTTGAAAAGGAGACCAAACTCAATCTGGCTGAGATTATCCGTCGCGTCTATCGTCAGCCATTGGCTAACCGTTTCCTGGCATCGCTCTCAGAGTTTATCTCTGGTCATCTCGACGACCCAGGTGTGCGTCAGGTAGTAGTCCGTAATTTCGAGGATTTCCTGAGTCATCATATCAAGTCGTATAACCGTCCCGATTTGCCCGTATCGTTCGTGGGCAGTGTGGCCTGGCATTATAAGGATGAGTTGCAGGAGGCTGCCGCTAATCTTAACTTCCGTCTTGGTATCATCCTGAAGACGCCACTTGCAGGCTTGATCGCCTATCACAAACTCTGAGAATATTGCCGTTCTGGGTGGTGTGGAGATTGCCTTCGACGCTTATACCCGCTATCTCGAAAGCCACGGATTCAAGGGCGAAGAGATGGCCAGACAACAGGCTTCCTTCTTCTGCGCCTTTACAGAGCTCTACCTCGCACCAGCCGACCGCGTGCATATCTGGTAAGAGAGGATAGCCAAAGACAGAGAGGGCCTGCGATATCGACAATCGCAGGCTCTCTCTGTCTTTGGACACTATGACGGTATTGACAGTATTTTTATAAACTTTTCACGCGTACCGTGCAGGAACCTTATAATATACGTGCGGGTGTGCGCGGTACGCGTGAGAATTCTTGGAAAAATGTGTCATTACTGTCCATCTGTCCACGAATGAACCAACTGCCAAAGAACTCAAGTGCAAAGATACAACATTTTTCGGCCATTTGCAAGTTTTCTGGCAAAAAAGTCGTTAGTGAGGCAGAATTTACTGGTAGGCGTAAGAAAACTTTTTCCTACGTGTACTAAAAAGAACTCCTACGTGTAGCAAAATAGAAGCCCCGCCAACAATCGGGGGGGCTTCTATTCTTACATGAAATATTTGTGATTACTCCTTCCAGTTCTGCTCATCGTAGTTGATGCCCTGGATATTCAAGCCTGAATCGACAAGTAGCGTCAGGGCGCAGAGCAAGAAGAACATCTTGAAGGGCGGGAAGTAGGCCATCTGCATGCCTCGCAGATAGTCGCGTATCATGTAGCCGGGGCGGAGTATTAGGTCGCGAATGCTGCGGAACATGCCGCGGTTGCCCAATCCCCAGACATCAAGATAGAGCAACAGGGCATTCTTGAAGGAGTAGCGGGCTATCTTGCACGACTGTCCGCAACGGGGGCAGTAGTTGCCTTCGTAGTGGGTGCCACAGGTAGGGCATTCGTGGTGATCCTCTGAGAGGGGTGCCACTTGATGTGGCTGCTGCTCCCATTCCTTGAATCGCTTGTATCTGTTCCGAAGATTACTCATTGAGGATAAAGATTGTCTTCAGGTCGTTTTAATTATTCTGGGGTGCAAATTTATAGACTTTTTTTGAATCAGCCAAGAAATAGGGCGAAAAGTTTGAAAAGTGCAGTCCATGATGTTCCGACAATCTTGTGTACTTGGAGTGAATATAGGATGAATGTATATGCAGAAAGTGTTAATGTCCTATAAAAATAAGGTATATAGTGAATAATTTTATAAAAAAATTATTATATTTGCACAAAAGCCAAACAGATAACTACTATTTTAAGAGGAGGAATTGCTTATGCTTATGTCAACTAAGGCCGAAACGAAGAACGAGAACGTGAAGATCAACACCAAGTTGGTCGAGTCGGGTACCCCCAAACAGTTACCATCAATCTGGTATACTTGAATCAGCAAAAAGCGCGGCGCCTATCGGATGTGTCGCGCTTGACGTCTTCTCACATCATTGAATTTAAGTTTTTATATTATACAGAAGTAGGGGCGGTTCTAATGGAAAAGAAGCGCCCTTATTGTTTGAACTGCAAAATAATAGACCATTTTTCTTGGTTTTTTCTTCGATTCTTATTAACTTTGCAGCCAATAGACTAAAAACAGACCTATAACAATGAAACTCAAACTGATTATTGCAAGCATGATGGCAGCTGTAACGCTTCCGCTGGCAGCCCAGTCGAAATTCGTTTCCGTCAGCGACGGGCACTTCGTCAAGGAGGGTAAACCCTATTATTATGTAGGAACAAACTTTTGGTATGGTGCCATCCTCGGCTCGGAAGGGCAGGGCGGCGACCGTAAGCGACTCTGCAAAGAACTCGACCTGATGAAGTCGATGGGCATCGATAACCTGCGCATCCTCGTAGGATCGGACGGCGAACGTGGCGTGACCACAAAGGTAGAACCCACGCTGCAGGTACAGCCCGGCGTGTATAACGATACGATTCTGGCCGGACTCGATTTCCTGATGCAGGAGATGGGCAAGCGGAAGATGGTGGCTGTGCTCTATCTGAACAACTCCTGGGAGTGGAGTGGGGGCTATGGATTCTATCTGCAGCATGCCGGAGCAGGCAAGGCCCCGCGCCCTAACGAAGACGGCTATCCGGCCTTCATGAACTTCGTGGCGCAGTATGCCACCAATCAGAAGGCCCACGAACTGTTCTACGACTACGTGCGTTTCATCCTGACGCGAACCAACCGCTATACAGGACTGGCCTATAAAGACGACCCGGCCATCATGTCGTGGCAGATAGGCAACGAGCCGCGCGCCTTCTCGAAAGAGGCGCTGCCTGCCTTTGAGAAATGGCTCGCAGAGGCTTCGGCCCTTATTCGCAAACTCGACCCCAACCATCTGATCTCCATCGGCAGCGAGGGCGCCTGGGGGTGTGAGAACGATTTCGGCTGTTGGGAGCGTATCTGCTCTGACAGCAATATCGACTATTGCAACATCCACCTCTGGCCCTATAACTGGAGCTGGGCCCGGCAAGACCATCTGATTGAAGATCTGCCCCAGGCCAAGGCGAACACGAAGGAGTATATCGACCGCCATCTGGATATCTGTGCCAAGATTAGGAAGCCGCTCGTGATGGAGGAGTTCGGTTACCCGCGCGATGGCTTCAAGTTTGCCCTCGGCACCCCGACGAAGGGACGTGACGGCTTCTACGAATATGTGTTCTCGCTGGTGGGCGACAATGCTGAGCAGGGCGGCTATTTCGCAGGTTGCAACTTCTGGGGCTGGGGAGGTCTGGCCAAGCCCAAGCATGCCGAGCAATGGCAGGTGGGTGATGACTATACCGGCGACCCTGCTCAGGAGGCTCAAGGGCTGAATTCGGTATTCGCAGGCGACATCTCGACGCTGAAGGTTATCAGGTCGCAAGTGGCACGCATGAACAAATTAGTAAAATAGTATCTGCATTGAGCAAGAAAAAGTACTGAGGTTTGCTGATTTTGTCGTACCTTTGCACCCGATAACTTTAACGTTCAAAACTTAAGACCAAAAATGAAAAAACTGCTGGCATTATTCCTGTGTGTGATGGCGTTCTCTTCGCTATCGGCACAAATCCGTGGAAACGAGATTGCTGTGACTGTACAGCCCGACCATCAGGACTGGACGTATAAGACGGGCGAAGAGGCAACCTTCGTCGTCAGCGTGCTTAAATCAGGCACTTTGCTCGAAAACGTGAGCATCGACTATGCTGCCGGACCGGAGATGTATCAGGATGTCAAGAAAAGCGTAGTCTTGAAAGATGGTACGCTGAAATTGACCGGTAAGATGACCCAACCCGGTTTCTATCGTGTCGATGTGACAGCCCATGTCGGTGGTAAAGATTATAAGGGAGCCTGCGGTGCGGCTTTCTCACCTGAGAAGTTGCAGCCATCGACGATGATGCCCGATGACTTCTCGGCTTTCTGGCAGAATGCCATCAAGGAAGCCCGCAAAACCGACCTTGATCCTACTAAGCGGCTACTGCCGGAGCGTTGTACGAAGGATGTGAATGTGTATGAGGTAAGTTTCCAGAACATGCAGCAGGGCTATCGTACCTATGGCATCCTTTGCGTACCTGTAAAGGAAGGAAAGTATCCCGCTCTTTTGCGTGTGCCGGGGGCCGGTGTGCGTCCTTATGGCGGCGATGTGTGGACGGCCGCTCAGGGTGCCATCACACTTGAGATCGGTATCCACGGCATCCCTGTAACGATGGAGCAGAAGGTCTATGACGATGTGTTCAACGGTGCCTTGATGGGGTACTGGGAATTCAATATGGACAATCGCGACAAGCACTATTACAAGCGCGTGGTGCTGGGCTGTATCCGTGCACTAGACTATATTGAGGCGTTTACCCCATGGAACGGCAAGGAACTGGGTGTGACGGGTTCGAGTCAGGGAGGCTTTCTTACACTGGCTACGGCAGCTCTCGACAAGCGTATCACCTATTATGCCCCCGTGCATGCCGCCCTCTGTGACCACACGAACTCGCTGAAGGGTGTCGCCTGTGGGTGGCCACATTATTTCTATTATAATAAAGGACAAGGACAGGAAAAGCAGATTGAAGTGTCGCGCTATTACGATGGCATCAACTTTGCCCGTCTGATTACCAATCAGCAGAAGGGCTGGTTCTCGTTCGGCTATAACGACGATGTGGTACCTCCGACAACGGCCTGGGCTACCTATAACACGGTGAAGGGGCCGAAGGAGATTTCGCCCTATCGCGCTACATGGCACTTCTGGTTCCAAGAGCAATGGGATGAGTGGGAAAACTGGTTGTTGAAACAAATGAAATTAAGATAATATATGAAGAAGATTCTAGCGGTGGCAGTAGCGACGATGGCAATAGTAGCCTGTTCGACGACAAAGAAAGCAGAGCCCGCCAAGACCGGGGCACAACAGTTGATAGAGCGTTTGGACACCCTTCGGCAGAAAGGTATCATGTACGGACATCAGGACGACCCGTTCTATGGATTGACGTGGGAATACCAGCAGGACTCCAGCGACGTCAAGAATGTATGTGGCGACTATCCAGCCATCATGGGTTTTGAACTTGGTGGTATTGAGATGGGCGACGAGAAGAGTCTCGACAGCGTGCCTTTCACCAAGATCACTCAGGAGGCAATCGCCCACTATCAGCGAGGCGGTATCATCACCATCAGTTGGCATCCGCGTAACCCCGTCACGACAATTGAGGGAGGTGGTCTGGCAGGACAGCAGTTCCCGCAAGGAACAGCCTGGGACGTGACCGACTCGACGGTCGTGAAGAAAATTCTGCCTGGAGGTGAGAAACACGAATTGTTCCAGACCTGGATGCAGCGCCTCTCGGATTTCCTGGCAACGCTGAAGACTGCCGACGGACAGCGCATCCCCCTGATGTTCCGCCCCTGGCACGAGAACTCGGGCTCATGGTTCTGGTGGGGCGAGAAACTCTGCTCTGTCGAGGAGTATAAGGCCCTGTGGAACATGCTTCAGGACAAGTTGCTGGCCGACGGCTTTGATAATATTGTTTGGGCTTACTCGCCTGGTTGCCAGGATAATCTGACTGCAGAGCGCCTGTTGGACCGCTATCCCGGCGACGACCGCGTGGATATGCTCGGTCTCGACGGCTACCAGTGGGTTCCTGAAGAGAAGGATGCCTTCATTGCCAGGACCAAGCAGAACCTCGAAGTGCTCTGCCAAGTAGCCAAGGATCACAACAAGATACCTGCCCTCACGGAGTGCGGCATGAAGAACATGACTGAGCCTACCTGGTGGACATCGACTCTGCTGCCTGCCGTAGAGCAGTATCCCATCAGTTATCTGCTCACATGGCGTAACTATAAGACAGAGTGGTTCGGTCCGTCGCCCTCAAAGCCCGATGCTCCCTATTTCGTGGAGTTCTACCAGAGCGACAAGACCATGTTCCTGAAAGATATCGCAGACTAATCAATTCATAAAACCATATAACAATGACAGAGTTTGAACAGAAAGTTGCGGCCCTGCGCGCACATCATGAGGAGTTGCTGAGCCGTAAGAACGAACCCATAGAGTGGGGGAATGGCATCTATGTGAAGTATAAGAACCCAGTGGTGACCGCAGCTCATGTACCCCTGGAGTGGAAATACGACTTCAACGAAAAGGACAACCCCTACCTGATGCAGCGCATTATGTGTAACGCTGCCCTGAACTCGGGGGCCATCAAGTGGAATGGCAAATATGTGCTGGTGGTTCGCGTTGAGGGAGCCGATAGAAAGAGTTACTTCGCTGTGGCTGAGTCGCCCAATGGTATCGACAACTTCCGATTCTGGGACGAGCCCATCACCATGCCCGATGACGTGATTCCCGCTACGAACATCTACGATATGCGCATCACACAGCATGAGGATGGGTGGATCTACGGTGTGTTCTGTGCCGAGCGTCACGATGACTCAGAGCCAGGCAATCTCTCGGCTGCCACGGCTACGGCTGCCATCGCCCGCACGAAGGACCTGAAGACCTGGTATCGCCTGCCCGATCTGAAGACCAAGTCGCAGCAGCGTAACGTGGTGCTCCATCCGGAATTTGTAGATGGTAAATATGCCTTCTATACCCGTCCGCAAGATGGTTTCATCGATACAGGTTCTGGCGGTGGTATCGGCTGGGCTCTCGTCGATGACATTACCCACGCCGAGATCAAGGAGGAGAAGATTATCTATGAGCGCAAATACCACACCATTACCGAGGTGAAGAATGGAGAGGGTCCTCACCCCATCAAGACCTCGAAGGGCTGGCTGCATCTGGCTCATGGCGTGCGCGCCACAGCCGACGGCCTGCGTTATGTGCTCTATATGTATATGACTGCCCTCGATGATCCCGCAAAGGTGATTGCCCGTCCCGGTGGCTTCTTCCTCGTGCCTGAAGGCGACGAGTATCTGGGTGACGTGATGAACGTGGCCTTTGCCAACGGATGGATTGCCGATGAGGATGGCAAGGTGTTTATCTACTATGCTTCGGCAGATACCCGAATGCATGTGGCCACATCGACCATCGACAAACTTATCGACTACTGCGTTAACACGCCAGAAGACGGTCTAACAACTGCAGCCAGCGTTGAGACCATCAAGAAACTCATTGCAAAAAACAAAAAAGCATAATCTATGGCTAAATCTAAGTTAATTGAGAAGATCGGCTATGGCTTCGGCGATATGTCGTCTTCGACCTTCTGGAAAGTTTTTTCTTACTATCTGCCTATTTTCTATTCAAACATCTTCGGACTCTCACTCATCGATGCGGGTGTGCTCGTGCTTGTTACTCGTATCTGGGATGCTGTGTCTGACCCGATGATGGGTATCATTGCCGACCGAACGAACACCAAGTGGGGTAAGTATCGTCCATACCTGTTGTGGGTGGCTCCTTTGTTCAGTATCTGTGGTATCCTGTTGTTTACGACGCCTGACTGGAACTATGGGGCCAAACTTATCTGGGCTTATGTCACCTATATCATGATGATGACCGTCTATACGGGAATCAACGTGCCTTATGGCGCCATGCTCGGTGTGATGACCGACGACTCCAACGAGAAAACGGTGTTCTCTTCGTTCCGAATGTTTTTTGCTTATGGTGGCTCGTTTCTGGCACTCTTCCTCTGGGAACCGCTGACAAACATGCTGGGTGGCTATAAGTCGCCCGATGGCTGGTTCTGGGCTATGGTCTGCATTGCCTCTGCCTGCTTTGTGATGTTTATCCTCTGCTTCCTGTTGACCAAGGAGCACCTGAAGACGGTCTCTACGGTGAGTGTGGGTAGCGACTTCAAGTCGTTGCTCTCCAATAAGCCCTGGTGGCTGCTGATCGGTGCGGCTCTCTGCTCGAACCTCTTCAATACGGTTCGTGGTGCGACGGTAGCTTATTTCTTCCTCGATATCATCGGTCCTGACGTCCAATTGTCATTTTTCGGTATCATGTTCCTCTTCTACTCAGGTCTGTTCCTGGGTATCGGCGAGGTGTCTAACATGGCCGGTGTGGCTCTTTGCGTGCCTATCGCCAATAAGATGGGTAAGAAGACTACCTTTATCTTCGTGAATGCTGCTCTGGTGGTGCTCAGTATTGCCTTCTTCTTTGTGCCCTGCACACCTTCGGGCTTCTGGACCATGCTGATTCTGCAGATTGTCATCTCCATCTTCACGGGTATCATGTCACCGCTGATCTGGAGTATGTATGCCGATGTAAGCGACTATGCTGAACTGAAGTTCAAGACAGCCTCTACGGGTCTGATCTTCTCTTCAGCCTCTATGGCTCAGAAGTTCGGTGGTGCCATCGGTGGCGCTGCTGTTCTGTGGCTTCTCTCAGCCTTTGGCTATATTACTGATGCCGCTCAGCTCGAGACAGGCGTGGAACAGCCGGAGAGTGCTCTCCTGGCCTTGCGCTGGCTGATGAGTTTTATTCCTGCTGCCGTTGCTGCTTTGGCCATCCTTGTCGTTTGGTTCTATCCGTTGACGACAAAACGGGTTGATGAGATTGGTGAGCAGTTGAAGAATATTCGTGCCCTCGACAATTAAAAAGAGACAAAACAATGTGTGATATCAAGAATATGAGGCAGGAAATGCAAGACGTTCTCCAGCGGAACATCCTGCGCTTCTGGCTTGAGAAAATGCAGGACCGTGAGCATGGTGGCTTTTATGGCCGTATCGATGCCGACGAGGTGCTACATCCCGAAGCAGAGAAGGGTGCCATCCTAAATGCCCGTATCCTATGGTCGTTCTCGGCTGCCTATCGCGTGCTGGGGAACCCGGAATATCTCGAGGCCGCTACCCGTGCTAAGGACTATATCATCGACCACTTTATCGACAAAGAGTATGGTGGCGTGTATTGGAGTCTGGATTATTTGGGTAATCCCCTCGATACCAAGAAACAGTTCTATGCCATCGGCTTCGTGATCTATGGCCTGACGGAATATGCTCGTGCTACGGGCGACAGGGAGGCCTTGGATTATGCCCTGCAGTTGTATGACTGCATCGAGGAACATGCACTCGACCGTGAACGTAACGGCTATATCGAGGCTTGCACTCGAGAGTGGGGTGAGATAGCTGATATGCGCTTGTCGGATCTGGATGCCAATTATCCCAAGTCGCAGAATACCCATCTGCACATCATCGAACCCTATA
>JAEEGF011704259.1_pt1 | contig 15901 bp, 13 predicted proteins | sample 9134171 | NCBI WGS metagenome assembly JAEEGF01 (sample SAMN16246542, study PRJNA631951) | gut metagenome | biome: gut microbiome; feature: rumen; material: AP-attached | host: Bos | place: Iran: Karaj | collected 2018-10
GCGGGAGTGATCCAGCAGCTGCATGGTCAGGCCGCTCTCCATCTGGGCCATCGTCATGGCCTCGTGGTCGATCTCGCCTGTTGCAGCCATCTTATCTGCTGCCGCGCGCATGGTGACGAGCGCGTCCTCGGCGAGGCCTGCTATCTTTTCACAGTAATCCTCTCCGGAAACGAGGGAGGCTATCTTCCAATCGGCCAGAGAGACGTATTTTGCCAGAATATCGTTTATGCCGCTTGAGACCAGACGCATCGGAGCGCCTTTTATTATGTCGAGGTCCGCTACGACCAGCGCCGGGGCTTTCATGCGGGTGGATTTTTTCTGCCCCTTGATTATTGCGGAACAGATGGAGGCCGTGAATCCGTCGGAGGAGGCGAGCGTCGGCACAGCGACAAACGGTATGCCGAGCTTATACGCCGGATAACGCCCGAAGTCCATAATGGTCCCGGCGCCGAAAGCGACGATGACCTCCGGAGAGTCCAATTTTGTCATCATGTCCTCGATGAGAACATCTTCTGCCCTCAAGCCATTGCTCTCGAGGACTATCTCCTGGTCTGCCTTGAGGTGCTTTACCCCGGGAAGATTGTATACGAATGTATCGTATACGACAGCTCTTCTGGCTGAGCCGAGGCCTACATCCTGCATGTACTTCTCGAAATGGTCGAGCGCGCCGTACTCGACGACTACTTTCTTCGTTTCGAGCTCATGGTCTCTGCCGCATTCGCAAAGGCCGGCATACTGTTCGCAATCAAATATCATACGGTATTCTCCTTATACTTTGTATTTTTTACTGTATTCGCTGAAATACCCGTCAAAAGCTGTGGTGTGCTGCACCGTGAGATTGTTTATATACTCGTGTGCGTCGAAGGTATCGGACTGGAGTTCTATGAGCGCGAGGGCAACATTCGAGCAGTGGTCCGAGAGACGCTCGAAGTTCGTGAGCAGATCGTTGAAAACAAGTCCGTGCTCGTACGTGCATTTGCCGTCCTTGAGGCGCTGTATATGGTGCAGCTTTATCTCATCACAGAGATTGTCCACCACCGACTCCAAAGGCTCGACCCGGTAAGCCGTCCCCACGTCATTGTACAGGAAGGCGTTAAGCGCGAGATTGATCACCTCCGCGACGGCAGAGATCAGGACATTGAGCTCCGCATTGCCCGCCGGCGAGAATTCCATGTTTTTCTCTGCCTTGGTCCTTGCGCACTCGGCTATATTCATCGCATGGTCGCTCATACGCTCGAAGTCGTTAATGGTGTGCAGATATTTGCTGATATCCTCAGTCTGGGATTTAGTAAGATCGCAGGCAGTGACCTTCATGAGATAAGTCCCCAGCTTGTCCTCGTAGCTGTCTATAGCATTTTCGACCTGTTCCACCTTATCGTAACCGGCATCGGAGTAATTCCAAAGAAGCATGAATGAATCGGTGAGATTTTCGTGCGTTTTTTCCGCCATGGCATTAACGGTGAGCCTGCACTGCTCGACCGCAAGAGCCGGGTGGTCGAGGAACCTCTCTTCAAGTCTGTCAAAGTCCGCGGTCATAGCCTGCTCTCCGGGGCTTGGCTTTATAATTCGCCTGAGAAGATCGCAGAGCCTGTCCGTAAACGGGGCAAAAGTCACTGTGCCGATCGCCCTGAATACCGTGTTGAGGAGCGCGATCGAAAAAGTGGTCATTGTAAGCGACATGATCCCGAAATGCTTTGCCGCGTTGAAAGCATAGAAAAGGCCTCCTATGACTGCGGCGGAGATCGCTTCGATGAACAGATATGACCAGGCAGCCCTGCGCCCGTCCGCATTGGCTCCTAATGAAGAGATCAGGACCGGTATCGAAGCGCCGACGGCGATACCGAGTATGAGGGGAAATGCGGTCGCGAAGGTAATGACTCCGGTGAAAGAAAGCGCCTGCAGGATACCGACTGCCGCGGAGGCGCTCTGAAGGATCGCCGTGAAGGCAGCGCCTGCAAGGACACCGAGCAGGGGGTTTGAAAACGAGGTCAGTATCTTTATGAAAGCCGCGTTATCTCTCAACGGGGCAACAGCGCTGCTCATATACATCATTCCGAACATTAAGACCGCAAAGCCCATAAGTATATCTCCGACATGCTTTGACGACGCGGATTTTGAAAACATGCGGAGAATGATACCTACGATAGCAACAACGGCGGTGATAGTCGCGGTGGACAGTATGGAGACCCAGCCGCTTCCCTCAAGAGCGGAGAGACAGACTACCCAGCCGGTAATGCTTGTACCGAGAAGGCTTCCCTGGATGACGGCAACGGCCTGATTCAGGTTCATGAGTTCTGAGTTGACAAAACCCACGGCCATGACCGATGTTGCAGAGGACGACTGTATGACGGCCGTGACTCCGGTTCCGAGAAGCACGCCTTTAAGCGTAGTCCCGGAGAGCCTGTACAGTATGATCTCAAGCTTGTTGCCGGCCACTCTTTTGAGACCGTCGCCCATGAGCGACATGCCGAAAAGGAAGAGCGCAACTCCCGAGAGGAGCGCGAGAATGTTGGATAATCCCATTTTTCCGGTTCCTTATTTTATGTTATTTTACCCTTTCGGGCTGTTTAATGTTCAGGAGCACGATTGCCGCAAGCACCAGAACTATGCCTGCAATTCCGGTAAGGCTCAGGGCCTCCCCGTAGACGAAAACGCCGACCAGAGTCGCCACGACCGGCTCTATGCTCGCCATTATGCTTGCCCTGCCGTTTTCAAGGCCCTCAAGCCCGTATGTGTATAACATATAGGCGAGATACGCCGAAACAAAACCTGTCATCACGCAGAAGAACACATTGTGAAAGCTCGAAAACATGGCGGGATATGTCTTGCCCCCGCTTATCGCTAATGCCCCGAGGAATGCAAAGAGCGAGGAATAGAACGTGATGCTCAGAGAGGAGTAGCCTTTATTGAGCGCGAAGCGGCTGAAGATACTGTAGAGCGCGTAGCAAAACCCCGATCCGAGCCCGAGCATCAGTCCGGGAAGCGTGATTTTGTCCCCGCCTCCAAGTCCGCATACCAGACAGCAGCCCAGAAAGGCCATAGCCATAGCAGAAAGCTTTAACAGACTCAGTCTTTCCCCGAAGAGGGGGACTGAGAGCAGGATCACAAAAACAGGCGCGGTATACAGGAGAATAGCAGCTGTCGAGAGGCTCATAAGCTGCATTGCCCTGAAATAGCAGAGCCCGAAGAACAGCAGGGAGACGATTCCGCTTCCCAGAAAACACCACAGATCCTTCAGCTTTATTTTAAAGGCGGAAGGCTCAATGATCAGAATGGTGATCGCGTAGAGCAGCGCCGCGACTCCGACTCTGATGCCGAGACAGTCCACAGTCGATAGGCCCATTGCCTCCATTCCGCGTCTCCAGAAGCCCATGGTGCCCCAAAGGCAGCCGGCGGCAAGGACGGAAAGTGTGCAGCGGCGGATTGTGCGCGCGTCATTTTTCATCGGAGTAGTCCTTAAACTCCTTCATGATCTCTTCAAAGCTCTGGGCGCGCGGAACGCGCGGAGCCTTTTCGCTGGAGATGCGCCGGGTCTCATCAGAAACGGAGACGCGCTGCTTCGCCTGCTCCCGGGCGGCCCTGGCGCGCTCCTCAAATGCCGCTCTGCGCTTCTCTTCTGCTGCAGCCTTTTCGCGCAGATGGCGGCGCCTTAATGTCCTGTAACGGGCGACCAGGAAGAGATACAGGACAAATAATATGACGATTATGACGATAACGGCCTTTACCCATGTCCTGCTCATGGTCTCGGAGAGCCTCTGTTTTATGAAAGCGCTCTTTGAAAGCTCGATCGATACAGGGGTGACAAGGTCCACGGTTCCGCAGTAGCTCCCGTCTATATAGATGTCGGCCTCTCCCAGGACGGTTCCTGAAGAAATAGGCGCAGTCATCATATCCTCATACACACGGGTCGTGACTGTTACATGATCGGGAAGGTTTTCGGTATCATTCGGCAGGAGAAGTTTTATGTCCTTCCCCGTTTTGAGAGTTACCGTGCCCGTACCGGAGGCGAGCGCTGCCTGGCTCACAGCCAGGGTATCTGCAGCCGAGATGACGGTCTGCTTTGAAAAATTGGAAAATACCCATTTGTAAAGGGCTATCGAATCGACAAAGTTGTTGTATTCCTCTGCGCCGACATTCAGCGGCCCGTCGCATCCCAGCACTATACAGCAGACTCTGTTCCCGCCTTTTTCGGCAGTGGAGACCAGACAGTAGCCCGCAGCATATGTATATCCGGTCTTGACTCCTTTGGCAGGCTCATAGATATAGTCCGGACCGTAGATACCGGACGGGTTGATGAGCGCGTTGGAATTCGCGAGCGATCTCTCGCCGGAGACATTTGTCGCGGGTACGATAAGGGTCTTTTTATTGCACATTTCAACGAAGAGATCGTGCCTTAAGGCTTCTTTGGTAATAATATAGAGATCGGAAGCGGTCGTGTAATGAGCCGGGTCCGTAAGACCGTTTGTATTTGCAAAATGTGTATTGGCGCATCCGAGCCTGGCCGCTCTCTGGTTCATCAGATCTACAAAACCGGAGATGCTGCCCGAAATGTATTCACCGATTATGTTGCAGGCCTCGTTCGCGGATCCGAGCATCGCGCAGTACATGAGGTTCTGAAAGGACATGATCTCCCCGGGAACGATATTCTGGGTGCTGCTGTCTTCTTCAAGGCCCTGCCTGCAGTCGTCATAGGCCGTCACATTGTCCTGGAGGGAAACGGTGCTGTTCTCTACCGCCTCCACTGCCAGAAGGAGCGTCATTATCTTTGTGAGACTTGCAGGGTGCACGAGTTCATCGGCGTTGACAGAGTAAAATATATAGTCTGCGTCGAGATCGGCCATAAGAATGCGCTTTGCTGTCACGGAAGGTACTTCTGCGGCCGCAAAAGCAGGGACCGACAGGATCGAGAACAGTATGCAGGCTGTAATAAGAAAAGTTATGAAGGACTTCGCGTTTTTTTTCATTTTTGTCACCAATGACGCCAAAGATATGATATACTGTGAGTCAGATATAATGATTATATAGTTTGTTATGGGGAAAATCAATGAAGATTTTGGTAGCAGACGACGAGAGACTGCTCGTCAAGGGCATAAAATTCAATCTTGAGAACGAGGGATATGAGGTCGAGGTATGCTATGACGGAGAGGAAGCCGTATCCAAGGCTGCCTCCGGAAATTTCGATCTCATCATACTCGATCTGATGATGCCGAAAAAAGACGGACTCTCTGCATGCCAGGAGATCCGGACCTTTTCGACCGTCCCCGTCATAATCCTTACTGCCAGAAGTGAGGATTCGGACAAACTGATGGGCTTTGAATCCGGAGCGGACGATTATATAACAAAACCTTTCAATATCATGGAACTCAAAGCAAGGGTCAGGGCGCTTTTGAGACGCGCGAACATCGCATCATCCCAGCCCGCTTCCGGAACCAAAGCTGCCGTTATTTCCAACGGCTATCTCTCTGTGGATACGGAAAGACGGGCAGCCTATAAAGACGGAAAAGCGGTCGAACTCACGATGAAGGAGTTCGATCTGCTCGAGTTTTTCATGAAAAATCCCGGGAAAGTTTACACAAGGGAAAATCTTCTCGATCTTGTCTGGGGCTATGACTACCAGGGAGATATACGCACTGTGGACGTGCATGTCAGAAGGCTCCGCGAAAAGCTTGAGCCGCATCCGGCCGAACCGGTCTATATAGCCACAAAATGGGGAGTAGGTTACTATTTCGCTGATTTTTAAAGGAACATTTGTCCGATGAACAGCATCCGCACCCAGGTACTTGGATTTATAGCAGTCATTCTGCTCATACTGCTTGTCGTTCTGAACGTGTATCCTCTTGTTTCTGCAAGGGATCTGGTCTTTACGGAAAAAGAAAAAGCGATGAGCGCGCAGGCTTCGGTCATCTCCTCTTCGCTCTCGGGCCTTGACAGGCTGACAAGCGGAGGAGTGAGAGAAGTGCTCTCATTTCTGGAAGTCAGCAGTTACGACAGGACTGTTGTCGCCTCGGAAGAAGGCAGAGTCATATATGACGACGGCGGAGCCGCCGGCGTAATGGCAGAGGATCCGGACATAATGACAGCGCTTGGAGGGAAGACGGTCTTCCGCTCATCATTCAAAGATGACGCGTTCCGGAGCGTGTGTGTCATGCCCATAAGCCGTCAGGGAGTAATAACCGGGGCTCTGTATATTTCCGAAGAAGACACCGAACGGGCAGGGATAATACTGAATGTCCAGAGCAGGATCAGGGTCATATCCGGTATAGTGGCGATACTGGCAATTGCTGCCGCTCTGTTTTTCGTATTGAATCTTACCGACAGAATAAAAATTCTTGTCGACTCAATGCGTACAGTTGCAGGAGGCGACTACGCACACAGACTGAAGATGCGGGGGAAAGATGAGATAGCTGAGCTCGGGGACGAATTCAACAAGCTCACTGAGAGGCTTGACGAGACGGAAAAGCAGAGAAGACGTTTCGTATCCGACGCCTCCCACGAGCTTAAAACTCCGCTGGCGTCGATCAGGCTGTTGAGTGACAGCGTTCTTCAGAATGAAAATATAGACCCCGCGGTAATGAGGGAGTTCGTATCCGATATAGGGCACGAGGCAGAGCGCCTTCAGAGAACTACGGAGGAACTGCTTGATCTTTCAAGGCTAGATGACGATATCCAGGTGATGCCGGAACCCGTAGATGTGAAGCAGGTCGCGCTTGATGCTTATGCGCTTGCAAGGCCTTTGGCGGATGACAAAGACATCCGTATAAAGCTCGGTCTTCAGGACGGATGTGTCGTCATGGCAACAGCAAACGATATGTACCATATTATTTTCAATCTCCTGGAAAACGCCGTCAAATACAACAATCCCGGCGGAAGCGTAGACCTTATTATTGAAAACAAAGGGGACACTGTCGAGATCACGGTTGCCGATACGGGAATAGGCATTCCTGAGGAGGACAGGCTCAACGTATTTACCAGATTCTACCGCGTAGACAAAGCCAGATCCAGAGCATCCGGAGGAACCGGGTTAGGACTGAGCATCGTACATGACGCCGTTCATGTCCACGGCGGTACGATAACCATCGGAGCGAACAAGCCCCAGGGTTCTATCTTTATCGTGAGCTTTCCTGCTGCCCGGCAGGAGGATACAGGCATCTGACAGGGAGTACACACAAAAGGCTTGCAAAAGCAGACATGATAAGATAAAATATATCAGTTGATTTATTATCTATTATAACAGTTTAATTATTGGAGGGTTCTTTTATGATTACAGCCGGAGATTTCAGAAACGGTGTTACTTTCGAGATGGACGGACAGGTCATGCAGGTCGTTGAGTTCCAGCATGTAAAACCCGGCAAAGGCGCTGCATTCGTCCGTACAAAAATGAAGAACGTCATCACCGGTGCCGTTACTGAGACTTCTTTCAACCCGACGGCAAAATTTGAGAATGCAACAGTTGACCGTATGACCATGGAATACAGCTACAACGATGGAGATCTATACTATTTCATGAACCCTGAGACCTATGAGCTCGAGCCGGTCGACGCCTCTGTTCTCGGCGACAGCTTCAAGTTCGTCAAGGAAAACATGGAGTGCACCATATATTCATATAAAGGAAAGGTGTTCAACGTTGAGCCTCCGTTCTTCGTAGATCTGGAAGTTACAGCTACAGACCCCGGCTTCGCAGGCAATACAGCCACCAACGCCACCAAGCCTGCAACGCTCGAGACCGGCGCTGAGGTCAAAGTTCCTCTGTTCATCGAGCCCGGTGAGAAAATACAGATAGACACCCGCACAGGCGAGTATCTCGGAAGATCAAAGTAATTTAAGGGAGATAATATGACTGTTTCAGAAAAGGCTGCCTATATAAAGGGTCTTGTTGCCGGCCTAGGCATCACACCCGAATCAAAAGACGGGCTTTTGTGGAATTCCATGACAGATCTTCTCTCCGATCTCGCGAGAAAAGTCGAGGATCTGGAAAAAGGCAGTGAAGATTTCGCGATTGCTCTGGACGATATAAACGAAGACCTGAGTTATCTTGAGGATATGGTCGATTCCTGCTGCCCTCAGCCTCCTTTTGAAGACGATTTTATGTGTGACGGGGAATGCGACGGCTGCGAGTATGAGGATGAATGCGAGACCCTTGATGTGGATGATCTCGTTCCCGTCCCGGAGGACGAAGGTTCTCAAAGCGATCCGGAGACATCTGAAGAAGAGGACGATCTGAACGACGATGACGCTCCTGAGTATAAAGTCTTCAAAAACAGCGAGCCGTACACGGAACCGATCTACGATGTGGTCTGCCCTGTCTGCGGGGAAGAGATAACGATCGATGAGGATATCCGCAAAGAGGGATCCATAAAATGCCCGGGCTGCGGAGAACTGCTCGAGTTTGAAGATACGGAAGAATAAGTCATAAAAAAGCCCCGCCGGAAGGCGGGGCTTATATTATTCGCTTTCAGATCTTTGCGGCGGTCTTTGCTGCGAGAGCCGCATTGTTCAGTACCAGCTTTATGTTGCTCTCGAGGCTGTCTCCGCCCGTGAGCTCGACTATCTTGGCGAGCAGGAACGGGGTGGTCTCTTTTCCTTTTATGCCGAGGGCACCGGCCTCTGCTATTGCGTCATCGATAGCTTTATCTATAACAGCTTTGTCCATGGAATACTCTTCCGGGATCGGATTCGTTACAAGCATTCCGCCCTTGTATCCGAGAGCTCTCTGAGCTTTGAACATGGCTGCAAGTTCCTCCGGGGAATCCGCTCTGTAATCGACGCTGAATCCGCTTTCGCGGGTATAGAAAGCAGGCAGCTCGTCTGTTCCGTAGCCGATGACGGGAACGCCCTTTGTCTCGAGATATTCAAGAGTGAGTCCGAGATCGAGGATAGATTTTGCACCGGCGCAGATGACCATAACGGGAGTCTGGGCAAGCTCCTCCAGATCGGCCGAGATGTCCATCGTGACCTCAGCGCCTCTGTGGACTCCCCCGATGCCGCCGGTGGCGAAGATCCTGATTCCTGCCAGATTCGCTATGATCATGGTGGTAGTAACGGTAGTCGCGCCGTCGAGGCCTCTGGCGACAAGTGCAGGAAGGTCTCTGCGGCTGGCTTTGGCGACCGCTCTTCCGGTTTTGCCGAGATACTCTATTTCATCACGCGTAAGGCCGGCCTTCAGACGCCCGCCGATAACTGCGATCGTCGCGGGGACCGCTCCGTTGTCGCGGATCGTCTGTTCAACGGTCAGTGCAGTTTCAACGTTCCTGGGATAGGGCATTCCGTGGGATATTATCGTGCTTTCAAGCGCGACAACAGGTCTCCCGCTCTCAAGCGCTTCTTTGACTTCCGGCGAAATGTCGAGATATTGATTCATTTGCTTTTCTCCTGACTGAAAATGTGATATTTTAAATACCGTAATATTGTAAATGCTTTGGCGGAAAAGTCAAGGCAGATTTGGGAGGCATAAAATGACAAATACGGAAAAGACGGAAAGACTTTACGCACTTCTTGACGAGATAGAGGCCTACGGCCGCACGCTCGGAAAGCTCAACTTTGATATGCAGTGCTGCGCCCCTGAGGACGGAATGGAACAGGCCGGAAAGGACATGGCTCTTGTCGGCATGCATATAACGGATATAACGCACGGGGAGGAGTTTACGGGCCTTATCACACAGCTGCATGAAAACAGCGAGGGGCTTGCTCCGGTGCAGAAGAAACTTGTCGAAACGCTCTGGGAGGACTATGAAAAAGAAAAAAACCTGAGCCCCGAGTTTTTGTATAAAAGAGATCTGGCGTCAAATGACGCTTACGGAAAATGGCTTGCCGCCAAAAAAGCCGGAAACTGGGAAATATTCAAAGGAGCGCTCTCCGAAAACATCAAAAATACCAGATTTGCCGTTGAAGCCAGAGACAGAAAATACCGGACGATCTATGACGCCTGCCTGGACGACAACGAAAAAGGCGGAAACGAGAGACAGCTGGACGCATTTTTTGATGCCTTGAAGAAAAGGATAGTTCCGCTCGTCGGAAAGATACAGAAAGAGGGCAAAGAGATCCGTTCCGATTTCCTTTCAAGACCGGTCTCCATCTCGAAACAGGAGGAGTTCTCAAGGTATCTTCTGGAGCTGGAAGGCCTTAAGAAAAGCGCGCTTGTGCTGATGACCACGGAGCACCCCTTTACGACCAATTTCGGCAGAGAGGACGTCCGGGTTACGACCCATTATCACGAGGAGAATTTCATTTCGAATGTCTTTACCACCTTGCATGAGGGCGGGCATGCGCTGTTTATGCAGAACGAGCCCGATGAGACCGTCATGAACCATATGGCAGACCGTATGACCAATGGGATGCATGAGTGTATATCCAGATTTTTCGAAAACATAATAGGCAGGAGCGAGGCGTTTATCGAATTTATTTATCCCAAGCTCAGAGAGCTCTCCGGCGACACCTTCAGCGATGTCAGTGCGAGAGAGCTTTACGAAGCAGTCAATATCGCTCAGCCGGGGCTGAATCGCTGTGAAGCCGATGAACTGACCTATTGCCTGCATGTGCTGATAAGATATGAGATGGAAAAGGCGTTCATTAACGGAGAGATCACGGTGGATGAGATACCGGATGTATGGAATGCCAAATACAGGGAATATCTCGGAGTCGAGGTCCCGAACGATACGGAAGGGTGCCTCCAGGATGTTCACTGGAGCGGATGGGATTACGGTTATTTCCCCTCATATGCCCTGGGTTCTGCGTACGGTGCACAGATTTTACGGCGCATGGAAAAAGACTTTGATGTATTTGAAGAAGTGAGAAAAGGCAACCTGATAAAGATCAGCCGCTGGCTGATCGATAACGTCTTTTCGATCGCATCGCTTTCAACACCGGACGAATGGATTCGCGCAATAACCGGAGAGAGCCTGAATACTGATTATTTTCTGGATTATCTTGAGGAAAAATTCACCGCTCTGTATCAGTTGTCTTAAGATTCCCGTTATGCTATAATTACGCGAAATCAAAGAGGAGTGTATGCTATGAGCCTTGCCGATCAGATATTCATATCGAATTGCAGAGATATAATAGACAACGGAGTCTGGGACACGGACAGAGAAGTGCGGCCCCGCTGGGAAGACGGAACTCCTGCGCATACCGTCAAGAAATTCGGAATAGTCAACAGATACGACCTCTCCAAAGAATTCCCGATACTGACGATACGCCGCACATATTGGAAGTCGGCCATAGACGAGCTTCTCTGGATCTGGCAGGCCAAAAGCAACAATGTCAGGGAACTGAGGACCCGCGTCTGGGATGCATGGGCGGATGAAAACGGCTCGATCGGAAAAGCATACGGCTATCAGCTCGGAGTCAGGCATCACTATCCTGAAGGTGATATGGATCAGGTCGATAAAGTTATCTGGGACTTGAAGCACAATCCCGCCTCGCGCAGGATAATGACGAACATATATACTTTTGCCGACCTCTCCGAGATGGCGCTCTACCCATGCGCGTATTCAATGACATTCAACGTCAGCGGAAACACGCTGAATGCCATACTCAACCAGCGTTCCCAGGATATGCTGGCAGCAAACAACTGGAATGTAGTCCAGTACAGCGTGCTTACGATCATGCTCGCGCAGATCTCCGGACTGAAAGCGGGTGAGCTTGTACATGTCATTGCGGATGCGCATATTTACGACAGACACATCGAATCGGTCGAAAAGATCCTTAAAAACAGGCAGTATCCGGCTCCGGTCTTTCATGTCGATGAAAGCATAGATGATTTCTATAAATTCAGCAGAGACAGCTTCACCATGGAAAACTACGAGTATTCCGAATTCAGCGATAAGATACCTGTGGCGGTCTGAGGAGAAAACAGATGGAAGCAATAGTCGCGGTATTCTCGGATTGGGGTATCGGAAGCAAAGGTACACAGCAGGTGGTCCTTAAGGCGGACAGAGCTCATTTCAGGGAACTGACATCAGGTGCCGCCGTTCTGGTAGGCAGAAAGACCCTGGGGGATTTTCCGGGCGGAAAGCCTCTGAAGGGCAGGAACAATATTGTCGTCACACGGCAGAATGTCGAGATAGAAGGGGCCGAGGTCGTCCACAGCACGGAGGAGGCCCTGCGTGCTGCTTCAAAATACGACAGATGCCTCTGCATAGGCGGTGCCAGCATTTTCAGACAGTTCCTGCCATATACCGAAAGAATATTCATAACAAAGATCGACCTTGCGCCCGAATCGGATTCATATTTTCCCGATCTCGATGAAGACCCCGATTGGGAATGTACGGAGCAAAGCCCTGATATGGAGGAGGACGGAACGGTATTCCGTTTTTGCACATATGAAAGAAGATAAAAAGATCCTGCAGAAGAAGGCAATTCCCGTTATTGGATATACTTTGGGCGCTTCAGCGTTCTGCATGTTCTTCAGATGGATGCAGAACATGATAGCTTTTGACGACCTGGGTCTCAATACGCCCGGATTCTGGAACGTGCTCGTCATAGTCGCGATTATCGGCGCAGGTGTGCTTTTTGCCTCATTTCTGAAAAAACTGAAGGATATCAGATACTATATGCCTGATAATTTCTTCAAAGCCTATTCGATTGACGGAAAACTGCCGGCTTTCTTAAGATGGACCTTCGCCGCCATAATGGCGATAGGAGGCTTTCTCATAATAGGGCAGGCAGAGGTCCAGAAAGATGCCGGCCTGTATATTGTGTGCGGAATACTTGCCGTGCTTTCGGGCATCTCGTACGGGCTGCTTATGTCGGCAGCGAATGACGATGAGTTCAAGACAGGACCTCTCAGCATTCTGTCGATCCTTCCGGTCCTGCTGTTCGGAGTCTGGGTCATAAAGACATACAAAGTCAATGATATTAACCCTGAGACCTGGGAATATCTTATAGAGCTTGTCACAGCGTGCGTTGCGCTCCTGTCATACTTTGCCGCTGCAGGATTTCTTTTCTCCTCCGGGAATGTATGGAGAACGCTTTTCCTGAACATGATAGGCTGCCTCCTGTGTGTAATGACACTGGCAGACTCCCACCTGATCGGAGAATACCTGGTCTTCTTCGGAGCAGCTGCGCAGCAGATATTCAATGTCTGGATCCTGGTCAACAATTTAAGAAAGAAACCCGCCAGAACAGAGGAAGAGAAGAAGATCTCCGAAGACGACGGCTTCGAACATCTGACTTAAGGCCGGATAAAAGAATACTTCAAAACAACAGGAACAGCTCCGGGGTCGGAGCTGTTCCTTTCATCATCCGTCACCCGAAAAAAGGGAGTACAGGGATGCCTATGGGCCGGAGATTCTATACAGGGAAATGAACAGTGCACACGGGTGAACACCTGATGCAGTCCGCTGAACAGCTGAAAGTGCTGTGATGCAACGGCTCAAGCCGTTAAGTGAAAGCGTGCACAGACATTAAAACTTTTTGTTTTTCTGCAGATATACGTATATTTTATACTTTTTTCGGATTTTCAAAAAGGACGTGCACTGCGTGCACAAGTCTTGAAACAAGAGAGTTTTTCCAAGGAATAAACGTGCACTGTTGATTCACATGTTCACACCGTTAATATAAAGAAACAGGGGCGGGAGTTCCCGCCTCTGTCTGAAAATATGAACTTCACATTGTTCCGAGCTGGTCGAGGTTCAGTTCGAAAGCGGGGATGAAGTGCTCGAGGAAGTACTTTACTTCGGGCAGAGGGCTTTCATCCAGGATCGCCCGGGTCTGTTTCTCTGCCGAGATGAATTCATCATTTCCCGCCCGGCGCTCTTCTATGCACTTGATGTACGCCGAAAGCTTGTCGGCCGCTTTGACCAGATCGCGGTATTTATCGGAGATCTCACCGTTGAAGACCGGCCTGAAAGAACCCTGAAGCTCCTCCGGGAGAGTTGAGAGTATCTTCTCGCAGGCGAGCTCCTCCATCTCCTTATAGGCTTTGCTGATCTCCCTGCTGTGATATTTTATGGGAGTCGGAAGATCTCCCGTCAGTATCTCGGAGCAGTCGTGGTAAAGAGCGACTACTGCAGCTGCATCGGGATCACAGTCTTTGTGAAATATATCCCTTCTTATGACTCCGAGGGCGTGAGCGATAACAGCCACCATATGGCTGTGCTCCTGTATATTCTCACTTTCAGAGTTGCGCATCAGGCTCCAGCGGTTTATATATCTCATGCGCGATACATATGCAAAAAAGTTGTTCATAGTTCAGACATCCTTTCCTTTTCGCAATGATAACAAAAAAATATAAGAAATACAACAGGTTCAAACTATTGCAAACACACGCCTGACGTGGTAAAATCCTGCTGTTTTTTGAGATTTTCGGATAGGATGATTAACAAATGGATAAATTGAGAAATATTGCGATCATAGCCCACGTCGACCACGGCAAGACGACGCTTGTGGACGAGATGCTCAAGCAGTCCGGTATATACAGGGAAAACCAGGAGATCGTCGAGAGAGTCATGGACTCGAACGACCTCGAGCGTGAGCGCGGCATAACTATTATGGCCAAGAATACGGCCGTCCGCTACGGCGATACAAAGATCAACATAGTCGACACTCCGGGCCACGCCGATTTCGGAGGCGAGGTCGAGCGTATACTTAAGATGGTAAACGGCGTAATCCTGCTTGTCGATGCCGCGGAAGGTCCCATGCCCCAGACGAGATTCGTTCTCTCGAGAGCGCTTGAAATGGGACACAGGGTCATTGTCGTCGTCAACAAGATAGACAGACCTGACCAGAGGATACACGAGGTGGTCGATGAAATACTCGAGCTTCTGATGGATCTGAACGCGACCGATGAACAGCTCGACTCCCCCATGCTCTTCTGCTCCGGAAGAAACGGGACCGCCTCTTATTCGCCGGATGTCGTCGGGACCGACCTTAAACCTCTTTTTGAGACTATCCTCGAGTATATTCCCGAGCCCGAATGCGATGAGACTGCACCGTTCCAGATGCTGGTCTCCAATATCGATTACAACGAATACGTCGGAAGGATCGCTGTCGGCAGAATAGAGCGCGGGACCATCCGTCAGAATGAAGAGATCGAGCTGTGCAACTGGCACGACCCCGATGCCCCTTCGATAAAAGCCAAGGCGGTATCGCTGTATCAGTTCGAGGGACTCGGAAGGGAAGCCGTTACAGAGGCCTCTGCAGGCAATATTATTGCCATGAGCGGCATCGGAGACGTCACTATCGGCGATACGATCTGCGCGAGAGGCCACGCGGAACCGCTGCCCTTCGTGAAGATAGGCGCGCCTACCATGGAAATGACCTTCTCTGTCAACGACAGTCCCTTTGCCGGAAAAGAAGGGAAATTCGTTACCTCGAGACAGATCTCCGACAGGCTCCACAGAGAAACACTGAAAGACGTCTCGCTGAGAGTAACGGATGTCGAAAACAGCACAGACAGCTTCAATGTAGCCGGCAGAGGCGAGATGAGCCTTTCGATACTCATTGAGACGATGCGCCGGGAGGGCTATGAATTCCAGGTATCGCCTCCGAGAGTGCTGTATAAGGAGATAGACGGAAAGACCTGCGAGCCGATAGAAAGAGTCGTCGTCGACGTGCCTTCCGAATTTATGGGCTCCGTCATGGAAAAGCTCGGGCAGAGAAAAGGCGAATTCGTGGAGATGACACCTGTCGGAAACAGAATGAAGCTGGAGTTTCTTGTCCCGTCGAGAGGACTTTTCGGATACAGAAACGAATTTCTGACAGATACAAAGGGCGAGGGCATACTGGCCTCTGTATTTGAGAGATATGAGCCTTATAAAGGCGATATCGCGAGACGGACGACAGGATCTCTGATAGCTCATGAGACAGGAGAAGCGGTGGCCTACGGTATATGGAACGCTCAGGAGAGGGGCGCGATGTTCATTACACCGGGAACGAAAGTCTACGGAGGAATGGTTGTCGGAGT
>JAEEGF010649040.1_pt1 | contig 15900 bp, 6 predicted proteins | sample 9134171 | NCBI WGS metagenome assembly JAEEGF01 (sample SAMN16246542, study PRJNA631951) | gut metagenome | biome: gut microbiome; feature: rumen; material: AP-attached | host: Bos | place: Iran: Karaj | collected 2018-10
GAGGTTCTGTCACGGAGGCATTGCCGGCAGAAACAAAGGTACTGTAAGCGGCTGTACATCCGCTGCAACAGTCTTTGCAAAAAATTCCGGAAATTACTACTACGGTGGGATTGTAGGCTATAATGAAGATAATGAAGGAAAAATACAATACTGTTTTTACAATGGTCCCAGGGTCTGGGCTTCTTACTACTATGGTGCAATTTCAGGTAATTCAGGCGGAACAATTACACTCTGCCTATATAATAGCAGTGATACTGGTTTAATGGGTGCAAACGGCCGTGACATTACAGGTGCAGCCCGGGGGTATGTACTTACAACAAATTCAGATGGCCTGTCTTTAGAAGTTAACCAAACAGCAACTGAAGATTCGACCCAAAACAATAATGAAGATGATGTTAATTATGATGTCATTCAATCCCTAAAAGATTCAAACCTGCTAATTGTAAAGAAGACAATATACGCCCCTGCACAACAGGAACTCAATATTACTTTTACACAAGAGAATTTAAGTGAATATATTAGTGATGGTACCCTAATGCTTACCCTTGACTATCTGGGTATGGAAACTGAGCCTGAAATCACAATAATCGATGGTTCTAACACGAAGTTTACCTGCACTTTTACAATGCCGTCCTTTGATGTTGGATTTTATTTAGGTTATAAGTGGACAGGAAGCGGAACAGAGGATGCCCCTTATATAATTTCCAACCTTAAACAAATGGATTTTTTAGCTTTAAGAGTAAATATTCTTCAAAGAAATTATTCAGGCTCGTATTTTCAACTGCAAAATGACCTTAATCTAGATTCATCAAGTGAAAACAATTACACTGCAATTGGCGGTTATTACGATGAAGCTCAACGGGAGTTTTGCGGAACTTTTGACGGTAACGACAAAACAATATCAGGAATCAACATCAGCAAAAGCAGAAGCAGTGACTCAGACAAGTATCAGGGGCTCTTCGGAATAATCGGAAGCAGAGGTTCTGTAAAAAACCTTACTCTAGAAAACAGTTCAATAAATGCCTACTTTGCAGCAGGTGGAATCGCAGGCCTTAACTCAGGCAGTATTGAAAACTGTAATGTAGAAAGCAATGTAACAATATCTTCTGACTCCTACTCTTCCTGCTATGGAGGGATAGCAGGTTATAACTGCGGAAGTATTGATTCCTGCACATCCGAAGCCACAGTGTCAAATACTACTGCCGCCGGGGGAATTGCAGGCTATAACAACAACGGAAGCCTTTCTAACTGCCTTTACATTGCCCCCGCTTTGAATTCCACTTTGACTTCTATAACAAGCACAAGCTATGGCGGCAGCTTAATCGGTCGATATATAGCCGGTACTTTAAACAGCAATTATTATATAAATTCAGATTCAACTATAAATGCAATAGGTCTTGCTAATTCCAGCAGTGATAGAGATGGAGCCTGTCGTCTCTATATCATAACCAGTGACGTAGGAAATATTTCCTTTGCAGAGAATTCAGAAGGATTTACCTATAACTCAGTCCTTTATGCCGCCTGCGGTAATAGCATTTCAATTAGCGGAGATTTTAGCGCTTCTAATATCACTTACGGAATTTCATCTACAGACGGCACTATATTATCAGAAATAAATGCAAGTGACTCTGAGGCTTCTTTTGAAATGACTGCTTATAATGTGACTATTAGAAAACTTGCAAAAGTCACTTTCGAAAGTAATGGCGGCTCTTCGATAGAAAGTCAGCTCATTCAAATAGGACAAAATCCAAACCGCCCGACAGAGAATCCAGTTAATTCTGCCTGTGGAGTTTTTGACAACTGGTACACAGATTCAAGTTTTGCAGAAGTTTTCGACTTTAATAGAGAAATAAATGAAAATCTTACCCTATACGCAAAATATGTTGCAGGAATCAACATTAGTGCAAAAGAAGATCCCTATACCAGCGGCACTTATTACACGACTTTCTATTCTTCTTCCAAAAATTACAGGGCAGATTCTAATACAGAAGTCTATTATGTAAGTGATTTTTCTGAGAATAAAGCCTTTATCGAAAAAGAAGAAAGCAAAATCATAAATGCCGGTAAGGGGGTAATTTTAAAAAGCACTTCTTCTACAATCTCACTTGCCCTTACAGACTCTCAGGGCTCTTACTCTTATGGAAACATACTTTCAGGCACAGATGAAGAAATTACCGCAGGCCAGGAAATATACACTTTAGGCTTAAGCGATAAGGGAGGCGTAGGCTTCTACAAATGGAGCGGCTCAATCGGGGCCGGCAAAGCCTTTATAAAAAAGACTGATTCGGATCAATAAGAGGGAAAAATGAAAAATAATAAAATACTAACATTAAACTTACTTCTGCTCTTTTTTACAGGCCTTGCCTTTGCAGATGAAAGTGTAACTGTAAATTCCTCTACAACTACAATGGGAAGTGACGACACCGAAACCACTTATATAGTCGACAGTGATATTACAGTTGGCCTCCGCATGACTGTCTACGGAACAGTTACCCTGCATTTAAATAAAGGCTGTACTCTTACAGCCTCTGAAGGAATCACTGTGCCAAACACTTCTACCCTTATAATTGAAGGTGATGGTACTCTTAATGCAACAGCTAATTCTAACAATGCAGGTATTGGGGGGGATTCATCCTACACCAGCTGTGGAAGTGTAATTATAAACGGCGGAACTATAACAGCAAGCGGAAACGGAGCTGGAGCCGGAATTGGAGGTGGTGGCCGTTATGGCAGCAATAGCTGCTGGTGCGAAAGTATAGTTATTAACGGAGGAACAATAACAGCTACAGGTGGCTCAAGAGGAGCCGGAATTGGAGGTGGAATGCTTTCAGGAATATCTTATTTTGAAATAAACGGAGGAAAGGTAACTGCAAAAGGCGGTAACGGTGACTCGGCTGGAATAGGAGGAGGTGACGGTACTTATTGGGGTGGAGTTTATGGAGCTGCCGGCACAATTATAATAAATGGCGGTGAAATAGAAGCTACAAGCACAGGTATGGCCAGCGCAATTGGAGCCGGTCAAGGAAATTCGGGCGGAGCATCCTGCGATAAGGTTGAAATTAACGGGGGTAAAATTACTGCTTCATCTTCCTCTGGAAATGCCCTCGGTTCGGCAAGTATAGACGGTAACCCGGGTGAAATTATAATTAACATGACAAATCCTGATGACTATCTGGATATGACAGGCTCATCCAATGGCTTCAGGGCTTCAAAACTTACCATGGGCGAAAAATCCCATCGCCTGCCAGATACAGGAGACGATGGAAGGACTGTAACATATGTAGATGATTCAATAGTATTTGACAGTAGTACTTATGCATATACTCTTACAAGTATAAAAATTGTTCCTTACCTTCACTACACTGTACACTATGTTAATCAGAACTTTTACCTGGGCATAGACGAAAGGGAAGAAGTTTTTTACGGGGCAAAACTTGAAAAGCCTGCTGACCCTGAAAAAGATGGTTTTACATTCGGCGGCTGGTACAGAGATCGCACTTTTTCTACTGAATGGGATTTTGACAGCGACCTTGTAGAAGAAAGCATGATTCTTTACGCAAAGCTTATAGCTGATAATATAAAAATTACTACCGATACTTTTTTTAATTATACAGGGAGTGCAATTTCAGTAACGCCTCTTGTAACTTCTGAAGATGAAAGCATAAGTCTTACTGCCGGCACAGACTACACTTTAACCTACAAACTTGCCGGTAGTACCTTTACTTCAGTAACAAATTATGGAGCTTATACTGTTTTTGCGACGGGAAAAGGAAGTTATTCAGGAAAATCTTCTTCTACAACTTTTTATGTAATTAAAAACCCTTCAGGTTCAGGAAGCCAGGAGGATCCCTTCCTTATTTCCAGCGCTGATGACTGGTCTTTATTGGCCGATAATCTTAGCTATGGTTACTCTTACAGCGGGAAATATATATCTTTAAGTTCAGATCTTTCAATTTCCTCACCTTTAGGAAGTGACACACATCCTTTTGACGGAATTTTTTTGGGAAACAATCACACAATTTGTTCTTCTGCTACATCAATTTTCGCAAAAATTAAAAATGCCAGTGTAAGTGATTTTTATACTAATATTTCTGCGGACAGTGTAGTTGCTGATAAACAGGGAATCTACAGTATAAGCGGAATAAAGACTTTATATGGCAGTATTCAAGAGGGGATAAATAAAGTCATTTCATTTAATGGCAGTACATACTATATTGCAGATATGGAAGTCAGTAACCAGAAAGCTGTTTACGTCCTTACAGATGGCCAGACTGAAATAAATCCTGTAATTAAAATTTTAGAAAATACCCTGACTTTGGGCAGTGATTACACGATTTCTTTTGTTAACAATAGTACAGGAACCAGTCTTTCAGAAATTACTGACTACGGAGAATACACAGCTACTTTAACTGGATGCGGAAATTACACTGGAACTTATTCTTTTGATTTCAAAGTTTCTATAGACAGGAATGGTGCCCTTCTCCTTAATGATGACGGGGAATACTATATTAACATGCCTTCTGATTCCAGCATTCTTACCTTTGATGCCACAGACTATGAGAAAGGCTTTACTTTCAAAATTTACGATAACGGCGGTAAAGGGGGCAGCTATTTTAACAATGCACCAGGAAACTATACAAGCGGGGATGGTTATCTTAAAATTACTGTTCCTGAAGGTTATTTAATTCATTTCTCAGGTTATGTTGCAACAAAAAGTAAATATGACTATCTTACTTTGTATGACGGTGATGACACTACGGCCGCCACTCTTTATGAAAAGATTCATGGCGAAAATAATGAAAACGAGTATAAGGCAAACCTGTCTGATACATATACATCTTCAAACACGGCCCTCCTCTACTTTAAGGGCACAATTTTCAGCTGCGAAGGTCTGGATATAACGGCAACTATTGTAAATACAAAAAAAATTAAAGCAAAAAAAGACGAATTTACAAGCGGAATTTATTATACAACCTTCTACACCGAAGAAGAAAACTTTATAGCTGACACAAATACCAGAGTCTTCTACACAACAGAAAAAGAAGACGGAAAAATCAATTTAACTGAAGATACCGACAGGATAATAAAAGCCGGTCAGGGTGTAATTTTACAGTCTACTGCCAGTGAAATAAACCTTTATGCGACAAATACAAATGCTGATTACACCAGCCTGCTTACAGGTACAGTCAGTGAAATTGAAAGTGCAGAAGATTCAATTTCCGGGGATGTTTATATTATTGGAAACAGTCCAAAAGGCGGAATCGGCTTCTACAAGTGGACCGGAAAAATTGAAGCAAATAAAGCATATCTGCTAATCGGAGACTAAAGAATGAAAAAATTACTATATTCAGTTAATATACTGACGGCATTATTTTTCTTAATGTCCTGTGATAATTTTAGGGACTCAAGCCTTTTTCAGCAGGGGCTTGAAGAAAAGTTAGACTACGCAAATTCTACATACCATCTTATTTTCGTTAATGCGGAAGAAGGCAGCGGTACTTTTATTCAGGGTGGAGGAACCCAGAACTTAAAAAAGACAGATTCCTTCAATGTAGAATTCAATGTCAATTCTGCCTATAAGTTTCTCAATTGGATAGCAGTAGACAGAAATAATTCTGAACTTTCCCGCGACAATTACATAAAATTCTCCGACTATCAGTCTACAAAAACCAGCGTTACCCTTCTTGATGACTGTGATGACATTCTTATAAGGCCTTATACCCTTCCCTATCTGACAGTTTCAGAATTCTCTCCCGAATACAGGGAATCGGGCGTAGGTTATAACTCCAGCATTAAGATTAAATTTTCATCCTACATAACTGAGTCTGCATTTTCTTTTACAGATGATGAAATAAACAGTCTTGGACTTAGCGAGGATAATCTTCTTAAAGCCCAGGCACTGGATGGAACAGAATATGTTTACGGTTACGAAAAAAACAATAAAACCTACTTCAAAAACATTGAAATAACTTCTTCTTCAATTTCCGGAGCAATTACAGGCTATTTTGAAGCCCCGGTAATTATCAACGGCGACACCCTCTTGCTTACTCTCAAAGAAAGTGATTACAGCCTCCTTCTGGCAGACATTCCTGAATCAGGTACAATTGAAATTACAGTTACTCTTTCCAGTGATATTTGCGATACAAACGGAATTTCTTTCTCTGATAATTACAGTGAACTTTCTTACTCATATTTAATTAACTCAGAAATTATTGCCGATACAGCCAGTGCAGACGTTCTTTTCCAGGCAAATTCCGGTTCAGGAACTTTATCTCTATCTGGTCTTACAACAGTTTACACAGAACTTACATACCCCCTTACTTTTATTCCGTCGGACCAGTACTGCTTCCAGCAATGGGGAATTTTCTATGCATCAAGCGGAACAGAAATCCTCAATGGAGATAAAATTTTAACAATCAGCGATAAAGAAAGCAAAGAAACAAGTTTTGTCCTTAACACTGCTGTTTCCGGAATAATGGTAAAACCAGTCTGTGCAAAAAGGCCTTCTGTCCTTCTCATGAGCCCGACAACCGACGGAACAGAAGCCCATACTTCAATTACAGTTACATTCTCAACAGCCATGAAACTTGACGATTTGCGCTGGAGTTATTCTGACATTAAAGACAACCCGATACAAAGCGTTCTTCGGGATGATGATAACAAAATCTACGGTTATATTTCCAATTCAAATAACCATATATGGCGCAATATAGAAATAGTATCCTCAAGCGGGGATAATCTTTTGTCTTATTTTAAGTGCCCTAAATTAGACTTAGACAATACAAGGCTTGTAATCGAGGCAAAAGAAGGCTTCACTATTCGTTCTGGAACCCTGGTTTTTGTCCGCATAAGCAAAACTTTATGTGATCTGAATGGAATTTCTTTGGGTGATGATGGAGATTACATTGAATTCAGCTATCTTGTAGGAGAGTAAAAATACGATTATGAAAAAAAAGTCAATATTTCTAAATTTTATATTTATTGCATCTCTTCTGGCCTTTACATCATGTGCAAATGATGATGAAAAAGAAGCTGCATACTTTTATGTTTCATATGTTTCCAGAATCGGAGAGGCACCAAGTCCTGTAAAAATTGAAGAAGGTTCTTATCTATCAACAAAAGAACTTCCGGTCCTGGTTTATGACAATTACACTTTTAACGGCTGGTTTATCGATGATGAAAAAATCCAGCCAGACTCATATAAAGTAAATGATAATATTATTCTTACCGCATCATGGACCGGACAGACATGTGCAGTTACCTTCACTCATTCAGACAATATAGGCGGTCAGCGTTATGTAAAAGTTTACGAAAATGGTCAGACAATAACCCTTCCGGAAAGCCCCTATGGTACTAAGACAGGTCTGGAATTCAAGGGCTGGCTTTGTAATTCAACCTACTATCAGGCAGGCTCTTCTTATACGGTTACAAGTGATGCAATCTTCACTGCCTTTTATGCAGAAAACGGAACCCATACCATTTCATATTTTAATGTTTGCGATGGAAGTCTTGTCACTGATGACAGCAAATTTGCAGATGCTGAAAGCCTTACAGGAACAGATAATCCCAATTCCTTTACCGAAAGCCAGAATATTTTTATCAGTGAAATCAGAAAAACCGGTTATACTTTCCATGGCTGGTATTTAAACTCTTCCTGTGAAACTGAAGCAGATACCTACTGGACTGCCGGCACAGTTAAAAGTGACCTGAACCTCTACGCAAAATGGACTGTAAACAACTATACAATATATTTTGATGGAAACGGCGGTAGGCTCATTGATTCAAATGATGAACAGGAATCAGTTACAAAAAGCTACGAAGACAAAATCACACTGCCGGAATGTAAATTTGAGCTTACCGGATACGAATTTGTCGGCTGGTCTATTGATTCTGAAGAATTTGATACAGAATTTGACTCAAATACTCAAATCGAAGTAAAAGAACTTTGTTCAAATCAAACTTCATCGGACTCAATCACTCTTTACGCTCACTGGCTTGATTCAACAGCTCCTGCTTCACCTGAAAACTTTAAAGTTAAAGAAATTTCAAGTAATTCAATTACTCTAGAATGGACGGTTGCCTCAGTTTCAGACCTTGCCTATACCCGTCTTTCTTATTATGAAAAAAATGATACTGATAAAGAATTCCAAGATTTCCCTGCTGAAGAGTATGTTCTTGGCTCAGCACAAAATTATACGGTTTCTAATCTTACACAGGGTGCAACATATTACTTTACAATCACTTCTTATGACATTGCAGGTAATGCAAACGAATACAATGCCGCAAACACCCTGCTTGCAGTACCTAGACCAGCCGCTTATGTACCTGAGCTTACTTTCTCTCAGTCCTCTCCAAGGGAACTTCTTGTTTCATGGGATGCTCCTCATTTTGAAGAACACCCTTACATCGAAAAAATTACCCTCTATGTGGACGGTGCAGAGGCAGATTCTTACACAGGAGAAAACTGTTACGACAGCAATTCTTTCACTACTTCCGTTAACCCTCTTACTTCATATACTGTTCAGCTTAAGCTTATTGAAAAAACTGATGATGCAGGACGAAATAACCCTTCTGAGTCAGATGAATACAGCTACTTCTCAGAGCCAGACTACAATGTCACTTTAAATGAAGAAACAATAAACGGCGTAAGCTATAAATTCTGGCGCTATCCAAATTCTATCGCCTTCTCTCTTACAGAACCAAGTAGCGACGGTTCTGGAAATGCCCTGGATTCAGATTCTTATACAATATATGCAGATTTTACTCCTCTTGACGAAGACGGAAACGAAATCACCCGAAACAAAACAACGGATGAAATTGGTAAGGATTCAAATTCCGGACTATATGTAAAGAATAAACTGGAACCGGATACAACTTATAATGTAAAAATCTATGTTAAAGTAACTGTCAATAACAAATCTTCATATTCAACCTCAATAGCAGAAGAAATACAGTGTAAAACTGCTTCAAACAACTCTGCAGAAGTAGGCTACATCTGTTATAACGCCAACACCTTCTACTACGACTACCAGAAGACCGGAACTCCAATAGGAATTGTTACAGAAGTAAACAGCTTCAATGAAGCAAAGAAAATAATTGCTTTAACAGATGTCACTGGAGTAACAAGTCTTTCTGACGCAGAAGAAAAGGCTGCCGCCATCACTTCTGGTAATTTAACCTGGCATGTACCGGAAGCTTCAGAAATAGAGGATCTCTTCCCTGATGGCATAATGGTTTCTGCAGTTTATGAAGGTCTTAATAAAGCTGATGGAATGTTGACAGCAAGTTCTATCGATTCAAATGGTAATCCAGAGGGCAGATATATCACTCAAACCAGTGGAACAAGCGACGGTTCAGTTCTTGTATACGACATTAATGACGATGTTTGTTCACAGGCAATTGATTCCTGCTCAGGAGAAACTTTCTCTCTGAGGGCCTTTGCAACACTTACGGAGCAGGAGTAAAAGATGAAAAAACTTCTTCTTAAAATTCTTTTATCCCTGATTCTTCTTGCAGATACTTTTGCGGTCGACATTATTTTCAGGGCAAATCCCTCATATATGATGCCTCAGGATACTTCACTGGAGCTTTCCTCAGGGGTTGGACTGACATTACAGGCTGATGCTGATTTTTTTGGCTTTTTGACTGTAGGAGCTGAAGGCATTTTTGATATTGCCGACCAGCCAAAAATCAACGAAAAACTCTTTTTCTATGGCGGCGGTCTTGGACTTGGTCTTTATTACTTTCCACTTTCAAGGCTCTATCTTTCTACGGGTGCTTCCCTTGGAATCTATCAGGCAACTACAACAGCAAGTCAGGAAGAAAAATCGGCCTCAGACTTATACAGACGTTTTTACGCAGAAACAGGTTTTCGCTTTACCCCAGAATTTACACTCAGCGCAAATGCATCCTATATAAATTTCTATACAAGTGCTGACTCAGAAACTGCCCTTTCTCTGGGACTTTCTGCCCGTTACACAATTCCTCTGGGTAAAGGCGGCTCTTCAGCTTTTATACTTAATCTTGATCAGGATACTCCTGCATTCCCTATGTTTATGAAGGCGTACAGAAAGTATCCTCTGGCAACTCTCTACCTGCGCAACAATGAAGGAGCCGAAGTAAAGAATGTACATGTTTCTTTCAGGGCAGGAAAATACACATCCAGCACCTTTGAATCTCAATTCATACCTAGAATTTCAAAACACAAGACAGAAGTTATTGAATTACACGCAGACTTTTCTAAAGAAATTTTTCGCTTTGTAGAAAACGGTAAAATCTCCGGCGAAATATTAGTCGATTATGAATTTTTAGGAAAGAAAAAACACGCCGTGCAGAATGTTACACTTTCTGTCTACAACAGTAATGCTTACATGTGGGTTGACCCTGCTTCTTTAAGTTCATTTATTTCACCAGACACTCCAGAAATTCTTGAATTTGCAAAATACACAGCAGGAATTGCCCGTAACGATTTTGTAAACGGACTTAACCGCAACCTTCAGATTGCAGCCGCCATGACCGAAGCCCTCAGGGCCAGCGGACTTACTTACTCCCAGGACAAACTTACTCCTTACACAAGCTGGCATTTAACAGACGAAATAGATGATATTCAGTACCCTATGCAGACCCTTAATATGTCCACCGGCGATTATGACGACATGGGACTCTTACTTGCAAGCTGCCTTGAATCTGTTGGTGTTCCGACAGGCTATCTGCTGGCAGACGATGACTTTATTGTCCTTGTTTGCTGTCAGATATCCCCTTCTGCAGCAAAAAACCACTTTGAATCAGAGCAGTCTCTTGTCACCAATTCTTCAAATGTATACTTTGGTATCTCAATGGCTTCTTTTTCAAAAGGTTTTACAGAAGCAAGAAAAACTGCTGCCAGAAAGATAAAGAAAATAAAGGAAGAGGCAGGAGAAGAATTTTATTTTACAGATGTACATACTGCCTGGGAAATATATGAACCGTGTGCCTACAGTGATAACGGCTCTCATTACGAAAAGCCTGCTGCCGCAAGAATAACAAAAGCCTGTAAGCAGGTTATTCAGGAATATATTTCAACCGACCTTGAAAAAGTTCTTGCAAGGGCAAAACAATCTTCTAACCACAATTCAATAGGTCTTGCCCTTTTAAGAATGGGTCGCTATGCAGAAGCAAAAGCCGAATTTACTAAAGACGGCGGAATTAAGGCTATGAATAACCTTGCAATGATTTATACTTACGAAAAAAATTATTCTTCTGCAAAAAAGACTTACGAAAAAGTTCTTGAAAAAGATCCGACAAATGCAATTGCACTAAAGGGCGTAGAAAAAACCAAAGATATGCTGGAAAAATAAAATGAAACTTTACATAAAAAAATACTTAGTTTCCCTGCTCTTTTTAATCCTGCCCCAGACTCTATTGATTGCAGCGGATTTTTCAATCAGGGTTTTGCCTTCATATAACTTTATTTCAAAAAAGGAATTCTCTTCCGGTCCGGGCATAACAGGCAGCCTTGACCTTTCAGTATTTACCTTAAGGGGAACAGACAATATCTTTCTTTCCCTCTCCGCTTCCTGGCTGCCTTTAAAGGCAAAATCAATTGATTCACTTAATTCTTTTGATGTTGGTATGGGCCTTGGCTATTCCTGCCAGATTTTGGACCGCCTTAATCTGGATGCAGAAGTTACCGGTGGAATCTGGACAGTAAATGGCAATGACGGAATAAAAGACACTTCAGGCATTCTTCTTGGAGGCAGGCTTGAGGCTTTATATAACATATTTCCAGAATTGTCTGCAGGCATTTTTGCAGGCTATCAGGATTTTTTAGACAAAGATTCTTTTCTTAAAAAAATACAGGCAGGACTTTCTTTTAAATACAATTTTACAAAAGGCCTGATTAAATCCTCAGAAATTGAAATGGAAAAACAAAATCTGGACAATGTTTTTCCTGTATTTTACAGTTACTACGATGACCATGAATTTGGACGAATTTTATTTTCAAACAGGGAAAAAAGTTCCATTACAGATGTAGAAGTAAAGATTTATATTGAAGAATATATGTCGAACCCGGACGTCTGCTGTAAATTTGATAAAATCGAAAGGAATGAGACTTTTGAAGTTCCGCTTACTGCATTTTTAAATGAAACTATTCTCTTAAACCTTGAAGCATCTGTCAGTGATGCAAAAATTGATATCTCTTATAAACTGCTGGGAAAGAAAATCACTTCAAGCCATAAGGTCGAAATACAGACCCTTAACCGCAATAATATGACCTGGGAAGACGACCGCAGGGCAGCCGCCTTTATTTCTCCAAAAGATGGTGGAGCAAGATTTTTTGCAAGACATGTAAAATCGGCAGTACTTAATTCATTAAAAGAAGGAATTCCAGAAAACATTCAATATGCGCAGGCTATGTTTGGCGCATTAAAAATTTATGGAATCAACTATGTAATTGACGCTTCCAGTGCCTTTACTTCAAACTTTGGAACCGCATCAATCGACTCACTGAATTTCCCTTACCAGACCCTTCTCTACCACGGCGGTGACTGTGACGACCTTACAATTCTGAACTGCGCCCTCCTGGAATCCCTTGGAATTGAAACTGCCCTTATAACAGTTCCGGGACATATTTTTATGGCATTTGATTCCGGCATTCCTGCAGAAAAAGCTTCTGAAAGTGAATATATAATTGAAAATGGCAAGGCCTGGCTTCCGGTAGAAATTACCCTCTGCCAGGACAAGTGGTCAGAAGCAAAACGCTACGGCATGCGGGAATGGAAAAAATATAAAGAAGACAGAAAACTCTACAGACTAAAAGATGCCTGGGAAGTTTACAAACCGGTTGGTATTCCGGATTCAAACATTGCTCTTGAAGTACCAGCAAAAAAAGCAATAGTGGACGCATTTAAAGCAAGTTTTTAACAATCAATTTAAAGTAATGCATAATCTTGTGCACCTGCAATCTTATTATCGATATTTGAAAGCCAGTCATTTCTATAAATCATAGTACGGGCAAAAAATCACTTATGAATATCAAGGTTCCGTCTGTTCCAGGTGTACGGATTGTACTTTTCGAGATCGCTGATTTCTTTCCAGTGAAAGTTTATGTCTGAAGGAGGAAAAGGCGGTTTTTGCGGCGGATGGCGGCGCTGATTGTTAAGTTCAACAATTTTCATCAGGCCTTCTCTGGTATTTGAACCGGGAACTTTTATAAGATAGGGTTCGTCCGTTGTATAAATGATTTTATCTTCGTCAAAGGTAAATACACTTTCGTCAAACGAAGATTTTGTCATATTGCGGATTTTTAAGCTACGGCCTGTCGTACATGTAAAAAGGCGGTTTGCAGTAAGAATAAATTTATCTACGTAAAAGATAGAGTTTCCGTCAGAAAATTCGGCCTGTTCTGCAGTTAAATCCATTTCCGAAGGCCAGTAACGGATGTGATAAAGTGAATTTTCATTCACGTAATACGATAAGAGCTCTTTTTTCTGTGCAAGCGGCGAAACAGTAATTCCTGAGGCAACACCCGTATCAATTAAAAAATAGCCCGGATTATTCTCCGGATCGGTTGAATTTTTACGGATGTAGAAATTCAAATAAAGTTTGTCAGCGATTACCGCTACAGGAAAATATGTAAATTCCTTTTGTCCCGGATATTTTATTGCAATCTCATACGCGCCGGAATTTTTGTTTTTGTTTTCTCCAAGTGTGCGGTACTGGATTTCCATGTGGAGTGCGGTGCGGTTTGTAGTGTCGTTATTGTCACGGGTTGTAAGCTGTGCGTATTGTTCACTTTCTGCGGCACGGTCATCATACCACTTGTAAAAAACCCGGAGAACACAGTTAAATGAAGTTTCGTTGTCTGAAAAATAAATCAGGCGCGATTCACCCTGCCATATTCCCTGTAATAGAGCCGGAACCCGGGTAGAGAATTCGAATTTGTCTTTTTCTGAATCTGTATCAACAGTTGAACCCTGAGTATTCTGCGAAAAGGCAAAAAAAGACAGAGAGAATAAGATAAAGACAAACAGATTCTTTTTCATATTCTCTTATTATCGCAGATAATCCGGATTTTTTCTACTTAAACAGTTTTTTGATGTCTTTTTTGTAGAGCTCTGAAATGCGAAGGCGAAGGAGTTCCTGTTTTGTATTGATTTCCTTACCCGGAGTAAAACTCTGTGGAAGCAGCTTGAATCTGAATACGCGTTCACAGGTTCTGAAACCGGTTTTAGCGTTTACAAGATCATCAATTTCGGTGCGGAAAAGCGACTGAACTTCATTTGTTTCAAGAAGTTTTTCCCAGTTATCGTAAATAATATTGTTTTCCTCGGCATAAGAAATTACATTCATCTGGTCCGGAACAATCAGGGCTGCAACGTATTTCTGGTCCTGTCCGAGAATCACAGTACGTTCAACATAAGGACTTGAATTAACTGCCTTTTCAATTACCTGAGGTTCGATATTTTCGCCGCCGAGAAGAACGATTGTGTCCTTGGCACGGCCGATAAGTTTAAGTTCATGATCATAGCTTACCATACCAAGGTCGCCTGTATTCAAAAAGCCTTCCCTGTCGATGATTGCTTCCGTTAAATCCGGGCGTTTGTAATAGCCTTTCATTACCTGGCGGCCCTTTACAAGAACAAGACCGCGTTTTCCCGGTTTAAGGGGCTTTCCGTCGATTACCTTACCTTCTTTGTGGGCAACAACTTTTAATTCAAAACTTGGGAAAATCAAACCTACGTTATTTGAACGGGGCTTTTTTGAATTACATACAGAAATTACCGGTGCAGTTTCTGTCATGCCGTAACCTTCCAGAAGATTGAACCCAATTGCGCGGAAGAATGCTTCTGTATTTGGCTGGAGAGCACCGCCACCACTGATTGCTCCCCTAAGTCTACCGCCAAACTTAAGGCGTATCTGTTTGAATACAAGTTTTTCGCAGATAAAATTGAGCGGGAACAAAATAATAAACGGAATTAATCCATACAGACAGTCGAGGAAACGCGGGTACCACTTAAAACGGCAGCGGAGTCCCATTACGTGGGATTTTGCCCTGTAATACATCTTTCCGATGGAAACAGAAAGGTTGAATACCCACTGTTTCATACCGCTCTGCTTTTTCATTTCGCGCAAAAGTCCCTGGGCAACAGATTCCCAGAGGCGTGGAACGCCGTTCATAAATTGCGGCTGAACAAGAGCCATATCGCTCAACATGATTGAAGCAATCGGCTTTGAATATGCAAAACCGCCTTCGAGGGCGATTACCATGTAGCAGAAGGCACGTTCAAAACTATGCCAGACAGGAAGAACTGTAAGCCAGATATCACCTCTCTGCATGAGGCCGAGACAGTAATGGGAAACTTCACATTCAGCAATAAAGTTATCGTGTGTGAGTTGGACGCCTTTTGGAGTTCCTGTGGTACCTGAAGTAAAGATAATTGTTGCAACATCGGAAGGTTCAATTTCTTCCATTCCTTTTTCGATTTGAATCCAGTCTTCTTTTGAAACAGCAGCACCTTCACTTTCAAGGAAGTGATAGTTGATTACTTCAATTCCCATATCATTTGCTTTTTGAATCGTCCCTTCATCACACATGTCAAAAAGAATTGCCTTTTCAAGAAGAGGACATTCTTCGCGGCACTCAAGGACTTTTTCCAGCTGGCGTCCGTTTTCAAAGAAACTAACTTTACATTCTGTATAATTAAGAATAAATCTGATTTCAAGCCCCATGGAGTCACAACCGCGGGGAACATCAATTGCACCGAGAGAAAGAAGTGCCAGGTCACTGATGAGCCACTCACGGCGGTTATCGCTCATCATTCCCACATTTTCGCCCTTTTTGATACCGAGCTTTTTGAGCTGCCATGCAAGTTCAATTACATGCTGATAAACCTGTGAAAAACTGTAGCGGACAAAAAC
>JAEEGF011744513.1_pt1 | contig 15899 bp, 13 predicted proteins | sample 9134171 | NCBI WGS metagenome assembly JAEEGF01 (sample SAMN16246542, study PRJNA631951) | gut metagenome | biome: gut microbiome; feature: rumen; material: AP-attached | host: Bos | place: Iran: Karaj | collected 2018-10
GGCGAGATACAAGCCAGCATCTGGCCCGACGACATGCGGCAGGAATGCCGCCGCCTGGGGATGCCGCTCATCTGACCATAAAAGCAGGCCCTCACCCAGGGGCCCCTCCCCCCGCCCCCCCTGGGGGGGGAGCATATAGTTCTGCCATTAACTTTCCGATAGCAGGTCTATATGCTCCCCCTCACGGGGGGCGGGGGGAGGGCCTTCTTATTAGAATTGCAGGGGGGCTTATTTGAATAGCGTATGAGAACTGCTCTTTTATAACGCTAAACGGACGCTAAAAAAACATAAAGAAACTCCAGCCACCTGATTGTCAGATGGCTGGAGTTTAACTTTGTTGGGGTACCCGGACTCGAACCAGGAAAGGCAGGACCAGAATCTGCAGTGTTACCATTACACCATACCCCAATCTGCGGGTGCTCATCGGATGTCTTTCCGAATTGCGGGTGCAAAGTTACTACTTTTTCTTGAATCACCAAACTTTTTTCCGACTTTTTTCTAAAAAATCTTATATTTTCTCCTTTTTTGCATCATAATCGGATAAAAAGCCGTAACTTTGCGGCGTTTTTAATCAATATTGAATGGAACAAACAGAAAGCTTAGTAAAAACAATCGTCAAGGGAATACAAGAGAAAAAAGGAACAGACATCGTGGTGGCCGACCTGCAAGGCATTGACGGTGCCATCTGCCGACAATTCGTGGTATGCCAAGGTGGCTCGCCCACACAGGTGGAGGCCATCGCCGAGTCGGTGGGCGACGTGGCCCGACAGGAGCTGGGCGAGAAGCCTATGCACGTGGTGGGGCTGGAGCGCGCCCTGTGGGTGGCCATGGACTACGGCGACGTGATGGTGCACGTGTTTGTGCCAGAGATGCGCCAGTTCTACAACCTCGAAAACCTGTGGGCCGACGCTCCGCTGACGCGTATACCCGACGATTATTAGCCCCAAACATAGGGGGATGGGGGGCTGAACAAGCGCAGAACCCCATTAGCAACTAATCATAAACATAATGGTCTGAGATATCCTCGCTTGTTCAGACCCCTACCCTCCTGACTTAGGGGGGCCTAATAAATGAGCCAACCAACAAATAACCAGCCCAAGATGCCCCGGTTCAACATGAACTGGATATACATCATCGCCATCGCCACTTTGGCATTCTTCTACTTCACGCATGGAGGCAGCGACATACAGCAGCCCCGCTCTTCGCAGCAAGAGGCCAGCTACGACGTGTTCAAGGCACGTGTCGACAGCGGCTATGCCTCGAAAGTGGTCATCAACAAAGACTCGAAGATACTGAAGATGTATGTGAAGCCCGAATATATTCGCGAAGTGTTCAATAGGGCACCCAGCGAAGTGGGCAACGAACCCTACCTCTCGGTAGAGATTGGCAGCATCGACAAGGTGGAGAGCTTCCTCGAGGATGCCCGCAAACGCGAGTGCTTCACGGGCAGCCTGACCTACGAGCACGAAGAGGGCAGCGGCATACTGGGCAGCTTGTTCAGTCTGCTCTTCCCCATGATTCTCTTCATCGGCCTGTGGCTGCTCATCATGCGCCGCGGCATGGGTGGTGCTGCCGGAGGAGGAATCTTCAGCGTGGGCAAGTCGAAGGCAAAGATGTACGAGAAAGGCGGCGACCTGGGTATCACGTTCAAGGACGTGGCCGGACAGGCAGGAGCCAAGCAGGAGATTCAGGAGATTGTGGACTTCCTGAAGAACCCGCAGAAATATACCGACCTGGGTGGAAAGATTCCCAAGGGCGCCCTGCTCGTGGGACCTCCGGGAACGGGTAAGACGCTGCTGGCCAAGGCCGTGGCTGGCGAGGCTGGCGTGCCCTTCTTCTCCATGTCGGGAAGCGACTTTGTAGAGATGTTCGTGGGTGTCGGTGCCAGCCGCGTTCGCGACCTCTTTGCACAAGCCAAGGCCAAGAGCCCCTGCATCATCTTCATCGACGAGATAGATGCCGTGGGCCGTGCCCGTAGCAAGAACCCTGCAATGGGTGGCAACGATGAGCGCGAGAACACACTGAACGCCCTGCTCACCGAGATGGACGGATTTGGCACCAACAGCGGCATCATCATCCTGGCTGCCACCAACCGTGTGGACATGCTCGACTCGGCCCTGCTGCGTGCCGGACGCTTCGACCGCCAAATCAATGTAGACCTGCCCGACCTGAACGAGCGCAAAGAGGTGTTCATGGTGCACCTGAAGCCGCTGAAGCTCGATCCCTCGGTAGATGTGGACTTCCTGGCTCGCCAGACGCCAGGCTTCTCGGGTGCCGACATTGCCAACGTGTGCAACGAGGCCGCACTCATTGCCGCCCGCCACAACAGTCATACAGTAGGCAAGCAGGACTTCCTCGACGCCGTAGACCGCATCATCGGTGGACTGGAGAAGAAGACGAAAATCATGACCACAGCCGAGAAGAGGTCGATAGCCATCCACGAGGCAGGCCACGCCACCATCTCGTGGTTCACCGAGTTTGCCAACCCGCTGGTGAAGGTGTCGATAGTGCCGCGTGGACGTGCCCTTGGTGCCGCCTGGTATCTGCCTGAGGAGCGTGTGTTGCAGACGAAGGAGGCCATGCTCGACGAGATGTGCTCGCTCCTGGGAGGTCGTGCTGCCGAGGAGCTGTTCATCGGAACCATCTCAACGGGAGCCATGAACGACCTGGAGCGCACCACGAAGCAGGCCTACGGCATGATTGCCTTTGCCGGCATGAGCGAGCGCTTGCCCAACATCTGTTATTATAACAATAATGAGTATCAGTTCCAGCGCCCCTACAGCGAGACGACGGCCAAGGTGATGGACGACGAGGTGCTGCGCATCATCAACGAGCAATACGAGCGTGCCAAGAAGATACTGCAAGAGCACAAGGAAGGCCACGCCCAGCTGGCTCAGCTGTTGGTGGAGCGCGAGGTGATCTTCGCCGACGACGTGGAGAAAATCTTTGGCAAGCGTCCCTGGATGAGCCGCAGCGAGGAGCTGCTCGAGGCCCAGATGAGGGCCGAGGCCGAGCGCATGGCTGCCGAAAGGGAAAAGGAGCTTGCTGCGAAAGATACTGAAGGAAAGGGGGAGTAGTGAGGGGAGAATAGTTTTGCTGATAAAATAAGAGAGAGATTGATGAATGACTTCTCTTACAGAAACCTTGAGACATACAAGATAGCCAAAGAATTTACCACTCACCATCCTCCACTTACCACTCATCATCCTCCACTCACCATCCTCCACTCATCATTCACCACTCACCATTCACCACTCACCACAACAAAACATGAGCAACTTCATCGTACGAACCATTACCGGCATCATTTTTGTCACGGCCATCGTGGTTAGTTTTTTGAATCCACGGGCTATGGTGCTATTGTTTTCCATTGTCACGGGCATGACCGTCTGGGAGTTCTGCGGACTGGTCAATCAGCGCCCCAACGTTCACGTCAACCGCTTCATCTGCACCGTTGCAGCCGTCTACTTGTTCTATGCTATGGCGGGCTTCAACAGCGGCATCACCCCCAGCACCGTCTTCATCCCCTACTTGGTGAGCATCGTATATCTGCTGGTGGCCGAGCTCTACCTGAAGGAGAAAGACCCTGTGAACGACTGGGCCTACACCATGCTCTCGCAGCTCTACATTGCCCTGCCATTGAGTTTGCTCAATGTGCTGGCCTTCCGCTACGACGGCACTGAGGTGCGCTACGACTATGTGCTCCCCCTCAGCGTCTTCGTCTGCCTATGGCTCAACGACAGCGGTGCCTACTGCTTCGGCTCGATGCTGGGCCGCCACAAGCTGTTCCCCCGCATCTCGCCGGGCAAGTCGTGGGAAGGCAGCATCGGCGGCGGTCTGCTGGTGGTGGCATGCGCGGTGGTCTTTGCGTTGGTGAGCGAGTCGAATGGCTTTGCCACGGGCTACAGTGCTTGGCAGTGGGCAGGCCTGGGACTCACCGTAGTGGTCTTTGGCACATGGGGCGACCTCGTGGAGAGCCTCTTCAAGCGCACGCTCGGCATCAAGGACAGCGGCAACATCCTGCCAGGTCATGGTGGCATGCTCGACCGCTTCGACTCCTCGCTCCTGGCCATCCCCGCCGCCGTCATCTACCTCTTCACCCTCACCCTGCTCTAAGCCCGCCATTCTCGCAACGCGAATGCCTGTGAATGAGCCATGAATTATATTCTTGCGCAGCATTCATGAGCATTCGTGAGCCATTCATGCACATTCGTGTAGCGTCGCAGACAAATATTGTGCCTACGGCGTAACGTAAATTGCCGTAAATGAAACGTGAATGAATCGTGAATTATAATTCTTCGCAGCATTCACGGGTCATTCACGGAACATTCACGGTCATTCTCGTTACGTCGCAGACATATAGGCTTAACATGGAGATTGTCGCTGCCATTCCGTTTGGCTTCCGTTGCCTATAAAGACTTTTCGATGAAAAAGATGACGAATTGTTTGTTTTAGTTTTATCTTTTTCGTAATTTTGTGCGCAAATTAACATCAACACAGATGAACAGTTATCTTAAGCTCTGCATGGGCGGCATGATGAGCCTGTGCACATTTACAGCCATGAGCCAGAATGAGACCATTGAGATGAAAGTCATCGAGACGAGCGACGTGCACGGCCATTTCTTCCCCTACGATTTCATTGAGGGGCGGGAGCTGAAGGGCACGCTGGCACGCGCCAACACCTACATTGAGCGACAGTGCAAGCTGTATGGCGACCTGATGCTGCTGATGGACAACGGCGACATCCTGCAGGGTCAGCCATGCGTGTATTGGTCGAACTATGTGAAGTCTGCCGACGAGAACCTGGCCGCCAGCATCGTGAACTACATGCGATATGATGTGGAGGCCATTGGCAACCACGATGTGGAGACGGGGCACAAAGTCTACGACAAGTGGATGCGCGAGATGCGCTGCCCGGTGGTGGGGGCCAACATCGTCGACCGCGAGACACAGCTGCCCTATGTGCGCCCATACGCCATCATCGAGCGCCATGTCCCCGGCATCGACAAGCCTGTGAAGATTGCCGTCCTGGGCTTGCTCACGCCCACCATTCCCTGCTGGCTCAACGAGAGTCTGTGGCAAGGGCTGGAGTTTCAAGAGATGGTGGGCTGTGCCCGCCGCTGGGTGAAGCACATCCAGCAGGTGGAGCACCCCGACCTGCTCCTCGGCCTCTTCCACAGCGGGTTCAACGGGGGCATCAGCATGGATGGCGGCATCGAGGAGGATGCAGCAGAACGGGTGGCGAAAGAGGTGGAGGGATTCGATGCCATCTTCTTTGGCCACGACCACATGGTGCACAACGAGATGCTGAAGAGCCCTTCGGGGCGCCATGTGCTCTGCCTCGACCCCTCGTGCTATGCGCTCAACGTGGCCGAGGCTACCATCAAGCTTATGCACGACAAGGACAGATGGGTGGTGAAGGAGATAAAAGGTGAGATCGTGGACGTGAGGAATGAAGAGGTGGACGAGCAGATGGTGGCCCGCTTCCAGCCTACTATTGATGCCATCAAAGAGTATGTGGGGCGCAGCATAGGCTCTTTCGACACCACCATCGGCACCCGCGACTCTTATTTCGGACCCTCGGCCTTCACCGACTTCGTCCACCAGTTGCAGTTGCAAATCACCGGCGCCGACGTGTCGTTCAATGCCCCCCTGTCGTTCGACTCGCAAATCAAGGCCGGCCCCATCACCGTGGCCGACATGTTCAAGCTCTATCGATTTGAGAACCAGCTCTACGTGGTGAAAATGACGGGGCGCGAGATTCGCGGACACCTGGAGCTGAGCTACAGCCGGTGGGTGAACACGATGAAAAGTCCCGACGACCACCTGCTGCTGCTCAACGACGAGAGCCGTGGCGACCAGCAGCGCATGGGATTTCGCAACTACACGTTTAACTTCGACTCGGCTGCCGGCATCATCTACGAGGTTGACGTCACCAAGCCTGAGGGTAGTAAGGTGAGAATACTCAGCATGCAGGACGGCTCTCCTTTCAGCGAGGAGAAGACCTACAAGGTGGTGATGAACAGCTACCGCGCCAATGGCGGCGGCGAACTCATCACGCAGGGCGGTGGCATCCCCAAGGAGCAGCTCAACCAGCGCATCATCTACCAGAGCGAACTCGACCTGCGCCACTATCTGATGGAGGAGATTCAGCGGCAGGGCATGATGCGTCCCCGTGCCGGCAACAACTGGAAGTTCGTGCCCGAGAAGTGGACGAAGCGTGCCGCCAAGCGCGACCGCCAGCTGGTGTTCCCCGACAAACGCTGATTGCAGATACGTCTTCCTTGCAGCATCTTCCGTTTCATTCGCGTTACGCGATAGGTGAAAACATATATGTATGCAACGCAACGCCCGTTCGTCTTTAGAACCTGCGCCCGTGGCCCCCGAAAAACAGACATGCGTATTGGTAACAAAATGCCAAATTCAGCTACAGAGTTGTTACATCCCCAACAAAATCCTATTAAAAAATATTAAATTGGCGTTTATGTCCGAATTATTGTGTAATTTTGGCGGCTGAAGAGAAAATGTGGGTCGTGCCGGGACAGATCGGGATACTCATCAAACAATTCAATGAAAACCGGGATGCCATCTCATGCCAATGGCGGGCCACTAACCAAGCTTTGACACAATGCCGGTGGATTACAAAGGCGGAGAGCTCCCACAACCTGTTCATAAGGAGTTTTCATCACATCGCTGGCACGACCCTTTCTCGTTTTTTCTAATGTTGGCAAAAGAATGATTTTTTGACTATGTTTTCTGGTATCATCGAAGAGTTTGCTACTGTGGTAGCCATCAAGAAAGACAGGGACAACATCGACTTTACGCTCACCTGCTCGTTTACCCCCGAATTGAAGATTGACCAAAGCGTGGCGCACAACGGGGTGTGCCTCACCGTAGTGGCCATTGACGGCAACAACTATGTGGTGACGGCGATGAAGGAGACGCTGGAACGCTCGAACCTGGGCTTGCTGAAGGTGGGCGACAAGGTGAACGTGGAACGCTCGATGCTGATGAACGGGCGGCTGGATGGCCACATCGTGCAAGGGCACGTGGACATGACGGCCGTCTGCACGGACAAAAGCGATGCCAACGGCAGCACCTACTTCACCTTTGAGTATCCCTACGATGCTGAGATGGCGCGTCACGGCTACTTCACCGTTGACAAGGGCAGCGTGAGCGTGAATGGTGTGTCGCTCACGGTGTGCAACCCTACCAAAAACAGTTTCCAGGTGGCCATCATTCCTTACACGATGGAGCATACGAATTTCCAGGACATCAACGTAGGTTCAACAGTGAACCTTGAGTTTGACATCCTGGGGAAATACATTGCGCGCCTGAGTAGCCTCACCCCCAACCCCTCTCCGATTGGAGAGGGGAGTATATAGTTCTTACGTTCATCTTCCTAAACGGTATTTTGGCCGGAGGTGTAACTACTCCCCTCTCCAATCGGAGAGGGGCTGGGGGTAAGACTTTTTTATCACTGGTCTGGATTCTCTTTATACCCTTGGTATTCAGGTTCAAGAGCAGACATCACCGTGTCGTAGACTCGCGAGAGCGTGGCTTGCACATTCTCGGTTCCCTGCCCCTTGGGATAGACGGCGGGATGGATAGTGAGGCATAGTGGATGCCAACATACGAAATGCCCATCGCGCATGCGGGGCATGATGTTGAAAGAGCCATTGATGGTCATCGGCACCACGGGCAGCTGCAGCTCGTCGGCCAGCATGAAAGCGCCCCGCTTGAACGTTCCCATGTGGCCAGTGAATGTTCGCGAGCCTTCGGGGAACACCACCACGCTGGTGCCACCCTGCAGCGTGCTGCGCGCCGCGTCGTAGGTTTTCTTGATGCTGCTGGCACCACGCTTGTCGACGAAGATTTGCTTGCTCTTCTCGCAAGCCCAGCCCACGAAAGGCATCTTGCGCAGCGACTGCTTCATCATCCACTTGAAATTGCGACCCAGATAACCGTAGATGAGAAAGATGTCGAATGCCCCCTGATGGTTGGCCACGAAGACATAACTCTGACTACGCCCCAAGTGCTCGCGCCCTTCCACCTTGACAGGGATGAGCAACAACCACAGCACAATGCGGCCCCAGCAATGCCCAGGATAGTAGCCCCAGAAATGGCCACCGCCAAGCGAGCAGCCTATCACAGTAATCAGAGCCGTGATGATGGTGACAATGATGCCCAGCGGCAGGGCTATCAGCAGTTGGTAAGCACGATAGAGATACTTCATCTTATTTCGTAATTCCTAATTCCTAATTCGTAATTCTCCTCAGGGTGATGACCGCGATTTCGGGTTTTACGCCAAAGCGGAAGGGGACGACACCTCCAAGGCCCTTTGTCACGTAGAGGGCTCGCTCGCCGGCATAGTACATTCCCTGATACTCCCTGTACATGAACATGGCGGGGGTGAGGCCAAACAGCGAAAACTGTCCACCGTGGGTGTGCCCGCTCAGGGTGAGCTGAGCGTGGCAATGGGGAAGAATCTTGCGGCGCCACGAAGTGGGGTCGTGCTCGAGCATCACCACGAACTCGCTGCGGCTGACACCATAGAGGGTGCTGCTGATGTTGCCCATCTGTGGGAAGCGCCCCTCGCCATCGTTCTCCATGCCCGCTATGACGATGCACGCCGAGTCGCGGCGAATGCGGAAGCGGCTGTTCAGGAGCAGCTTCCACCCCATGTCGAGCTGATAGTTCTCGGTGCGGCCTTGGTTGGTATCTATTTCAATGGGATTGGTGAGGTCGGTATACATCGTATAGTCGTGATTGCCCAGCACGCTGACCACGCCATCGGCGGCCTTGATGCGACTGAGGATGGGCTTGGCTTCCAATATCTCGCTGGGCTCCTTGTTTTGCAGGTCGCCGGTGAACACCACCAGGTCGGCCTGTTGGGCGTTGATGCTGTCGACGGCGCGTTCGAGGATTTCCTGTCGGCTGCCAGTATAGGTGCCCACATGTGCATCGCCAAACTGCACGATGCGATAGCCATCGAAGGCTTCGGGCAGATCGCGGCTGGCAAACGTCAGATGCACCACCTCCAGCTGGCCGAAGCCCACATAGGTGCCCCACAGGAACGCCCCCCAAAACAGCAGCAGGGGCAGCAACAGCAGGAGCCGCTTCCAGCGCCTTCGACGAATGAACCTACAGAGCAACAGCACCACCAGCGACAAGAATGCCAGCACCCCCCACCCTATATATATATAGGTGTCGGGCTGCAGCAGGACGAACGAGAATAACGTCATGGGCTATCGGAACAATATGGGTTGGGCAATGTAGCTGCCATCGACCTCGCCATGATGATAAACGACATGTCCATTGCAAAGCGTGGTCTCCACCTGCCAGTTGAAGGTATGTCCCTCCAAGGGACTCCATTTGCACTTGCTCTGGATGACGGAGGGTGTCAGCGTCCAAGGGCTATGAGGGCGCACGATGACGAGGTCGGCCTGGTAGCCTGGGCGTAGGAATCCACGCTGACGGACATCGAAGATGCGGGCTGGGTTGTGGGCCATCAGCTCCACCAATCGCTCGATGGTGACGATGCCCTCGTCGACCAGCTGCAGCATGGCCACCAGCGAGAACTGAATCATGGGCATGCCACTGGCCGCCTTTGCGCAACCGCCCTGTTTCTGCTCCAACAGATGGGGGGCATGGTCGGTAGCCACCACGCTGATGCGCCCGTCAGCGAGTCCTTCGCGCAGCGCCTGCTGGTCGATGACGCTCTTGATGGCAGGGTTCACCTTTATTCTTGTACCAAGCTTCGCATAGTCGGCCACCGAGAAAAGCAGATGCCCCACGGTGGCCTCGGCGGTGATGGTATGCAAGCAGTTGGGTGGCACCATCTGTAATTCATTGGCTGTGGAGATATGAGCCAGATGCAGTCGTGTGCCATGCGTCACGGCCAGCATGATAGCCTTGTGAGTGGAGGCCATGCAAGCCTCTTCGCTGCGGATGAGTGGGTGGAGGCGCACGTCGGGGTCGCTGCCAAAGTCCTGCTGATACTGTTGCATGTTGCGCTGGATGATGGCCGTGTCTTCACAATGCACCATCAGCGGCAGCTGAGCCTGACTGAAGATTTGCTCCAGTGCCTGGTCGTCGTCGACGAGCATGTTGCCTGTGGAGCTGCCCATGAAGAGCTTGATGCCTGGCACGCGATGCAAGGGAATCTGAGGGAAGAGGCCCACATTGTCGTTGGTGGCTCCGAAGAAGAAGGCGTAGTTGACGTGGCTCTTCTGTGCTGCCAGTCGGTATTTCTCTTCGAGGGCTTCGAGGGTGGTGGTCTGCGGCACGGTGTTGGGCATGTCGAAGAAGCTGGTGACACCTCCTGCTGCTGCCGCCCTGCTCTCGCTGTCGATGTCGGCCTTGTCGGTAAGCCCCGGCTCGCGGAAGTGCACATGGTCGTCGATGATGCCTGGCAGTACGTAGCAGCCAGTGGCATCAACGACAGAAGCTGATGGGGGGGCTTCGGTGGTTTCCAATATTTGTTCAATGCGCTCACCGTCAATAACAACAGAGCCAACGAAGGCGCGGCCCTCGTTGACTATTGTTCCTCCTTTGATGATTGTTTTCATGCTATTTCGCTTCTGCTGCTCCTACGGCGCTGCTGTCGTCGATTTCGCCTTTCATTCGCGAAAGGATTTCCTTTGCCTTTCCGTAGTATTCCTTGACGTAGGTGTCGTTTTTGAATTTCTCGCTTGCCTTGCCCATGATTTCCTCTATCTGTGGTGTCAGCATGGGATAGGGCATGTTTGACGTGAGTATCTGAAAGGCGCAAGGCCCCAACACATTGTCCAGGTTGTCGAGGATGAATCGGGTTTCCAGACTGTCAATTTTTGCCAGGAGCACGTTTTCTTCCACCGACAGTTTGCTGGCGATGGTCTGTTCGTCGACTCCTTCAAGGAGCATCTGTATCTGCTTGTGTCCCAGCTCTCCGCGCTCGTTTTGCAGCTGTATCAGCTTGTCGAGATATTCGTAGAGCATATCGTTCATGGGCGACCCGCTCACTTTGTGTCCTGTCTTGTCGATGCTCACGAGTATGTCGCCTTTCTCCATCACGATGGGCATTCCTCCATCTGCCACGGAGAGCATAGCCAGCCTGATGGTGTCGAGCTTACCCGCGAATCCGAATGAGCCATGCACTACTTCGCACGAGTCGATGTCCTTCGGCCCGTCGTTCATCATCACTTTCAGATAGAGCTTGCTGCCATCGAGCACCGACACCGACGAAGAGCCTTGGATGTTGTACGACTCCATTTGTTGCTCGGCACACGCGACTATGGTGAGAGCCACCATGACGACAAGCGAGTATGATAATTTGTTCATAGACATGTTTTAGCGTTTGCTTATGCGAGTGCAAATGTACAACGTTATCTTGAACTATGAAAAAAAATTTGCGCAATTTAAGCAAAACTCCCTTTCTTTTAGCGTTTTTTTGCCTCTTTCTGCAGTTCGGCGTCCATTCTATACACTGTATAGAGTTGCAGGAAGGCAGCTATGAGCAGCACCACCACCCAGTTGTTGTGGATGTAGCGGAGCCATGTCAGATGGTCGAGTGCGAAGGGGTTGCCATGGTCGGCAAACATCAACGATGCCACCACAATGAGTAGCACATCGCTGATGAGCATGATGCGTCGCAGTCGCAGTATGGTGAGGTTTTGGCCTTCGTAGCGCTGCAGCACCTGCATGGCCACGAATGCCAGGGCGCCCACTGCAAACACGTAGGGGGCTATGGTTGGTGCGGCCATGCCCATCACCGCCCCGGCGAGCATGAGCACGGCGCCAATGGCATAGATGATGCCCTGCAGCTTATTCAACGGTTTCATTTTCGGTACTGATTTCGGTGATGGGTGCATCGTCGCTGAGCACAAACACGTCTTCGTCGTCGGCACGCATGAAATAGCGCTCTCGGCCCACTCGCTCCACGGCCTTCGGGTCGGTCTGTAGCATGTACACCTGCTCTTGGTTGGCTTTTGTGGTGGCGATGTTGATGGCCACCTCGTGCTTCAGCTCGCTGATGCGGTGCTTGTTGCGCAGGTGTGCCACCACGCTGTTGTCGCCCAGGAAGCCCACTATCAGTATGCCTATTGCCAGCGTGATGATGTATTTTGTGTACTTCATGTGCAGCACGTGCTTCACGCCCCTGCACACTTTCTTCAATGATTCCTTTTTTGTCATGTCGATATAATTTAAATTGAGGGGCGAGGAGTTTAGTCGTTTGGTATATTTGTCGTTTGGGGATGTTACCGCAAGCCTAAACGACTAAACGACCAATCCCCTAAACGACTAACTTCTCACCCCTCACCTCTCACTCCTCACTCCTTACGCTATCACCAGGTTGAATGCCTTCTGTAGTTGTTCCACCATCGCATTGTTCTCTTTCATCAGATCCAGTTGCTCACTTCGCGTCAGTATTCTCTGTGCTGCCGTATGCTCTGCCACCCTGAGTGTGAGCGTGATGGCGCTGTTGCGCAGATGTTTCTTCAGCGTGGCCACGATGCTGCCCCTGATGTTGTCCATCTCGGTTTTTATGATTTCATTGGGCACCACCACCTCCACTGCCGGCATGGCGACGATGGTGGGGTTCATGTTTTTCATTCGTGTGGCCAATCCGCTCAGATGTTGTGGCATGCGTATGCACATTGCCATCCATTGCAGCTCCAGCTCGTCCTGTGTGAACTCTTGCTGCTCTTTTTTCGCTTCGGCATCGTCGGCTCCGGGTGTTCCGGGCAGGATGAGCATCTTCTTTGCATTCGACTGCTGTCGCAGGTTGCTCCACGAGGATCCCAGCTTCGACAGCCTGAGTGCGGGTGCTTCGCCAGCCTTTCTCGTTTCGGGTATCGGCTGCACCGCCGTGCTGATGTGTTGTCCTGTGTGTGTGTCATTCTGTTTCACAGCCGCGGCTACCTGTGGGGCCGTCTTCACTTCGGGCTGTATAGATGGCTTTGCGCCCTTTGGTGTGGCCAGGGGTGCCATCAGCAATTTGAACAGGGTTTTCAGTTGCCGGGGCTTGCGCCCCGCTCCGTCAGCTTCGGGCTGTGTGATTTGGGCAATCTCGATGAGCGTCAGCTCCACGAGCAGCCGTTTGTTCGACGATTGGCGGTAGGCGATGTCGCACTGGTTCATCAGCCTCAGTGCCTGGTATAGGAATTTTGTGCTGGCCTTCCGTGCCTGCTCGGTGTAGCGCTGCCGCTGCTGGTTGCTCACCTCGAGCAGTGGGAGCGTCTGCGGGTCGCGAGCCATCATCACATTGCGCACATGCTTGGCCAATCCCTGCACCAGCAGCCCGGCATCGAATCCCCTGCCCAGCACATCGTTGAGCAGCACCATCACCTCGGCCACCTTGTTGTCTATCGACAGGTCGACGATGCGGAAATAGTTCTCCGAGTCGAGCACGTTCAGGTCTTCTATCACCTTCTGATAGGTGATGTTTCCTTGGCAGAACGATGCGGCCTGGTCGAAGATGCTCAGTGCGTCGCGCATGCCTCCGTCGGCCTTCTCAGCGATGACGGCCAGTGCCTCCTCCTCATAGTGTATGCCCTCTTTCTGTGCAACGCTCTTCAGGTGCTCAATGGTGTTCTGCACCGTCATCCTCTCGAAGTCGTAGATTTGGCACCGGCTCAGGATGGTGGGCAGGATCTTGTGTTTCTCGGTGGTGGCCAGGATGAAGATGACGTGTGATGGCGGCTCTTCGAGGGTCTTCAGGAAGGCGTTGAAGGCTGCGGCTGAGAGCATGTGCACTTCGTCGATGATGAACACCTTGTAGCGTCCCACCTGCGGCGGTATGCGTGTCTGCTCCATCAGTGTCTTGATGTGCTCCACCGAGTTGTTCGAGGCGGCGTCGAGTTCAAAGATGTTCAGCGAGCGCTGCTCGTTGAAGCTCTGGCAACTTTCGCACTCACCACAGGCCTCTCCGTCGGCAGTGGGGTGCTGGCAGTTGATGGCTTTGGCGAAGATGCGGGCGCAGGTGGTCTTGCCCACCCCGCGCGGTCCGCAGAACAAGTAGGCATGGGCCAGCTTGCCGCTCTTCACCGCATTCTTCAGCGTGGTGGTCAGCGCCGCCTGCCCCACCACGCTGTCGAAGGTCATCGGGCGGTACTTGCGTGCCGAAACAATATACTCCATATTCGTTGGTTTCTGATTTCAGGCTACAAAGTTAATGCTTTTTTGTCAAATGCCCAACAATTCGTTGGAAAAAGTTCAGCATTTATAGCATGGAGATTTATTGAGAATGCTATCCAAGCGCACGGCTTTGTTTTTGTCCTGCTGTGATGATTCAGAAATAATATGGCGTTGACTAATTCGCCAGTTGCGATGAGTCGATAATAAACGACCCATTATATAATAATGTGTCTACTGCATAACGCGAATGGCCGCGAATGAATCGTGAATAGTATGTTACTGCATTCACGAAAGATTCGCGACCACTCGCGTGGTGTCTGAGACAGACAATTCAGGCTTACAACCCTTGTGGCTGTCTATAGTTCTCTCTCATGCTTGAGCTAACGCTCACCATCCCCGTCGTCCCACAGTAGGCCGTTTCCTTCACGGCTTTGGGGTTCCAGACCGGTGCCGTCGCCATTGCCCGACATGCCAAAGTCCATCAGCTCTTCTGCTTCCATGTTCGCGATGTCTATTTGCGGACGTATATATTCTTTCTTCATAGTCGTATATTCTTTTTACGTTAACACTCTTGTTTTCATTGCCTACGGCGCTACGTAAATAGCCATAAATGTACGCAAATGTCTCATGAATTATTTACGAGACATTTACGTTTCATTTACGTGTATTCGCGTAGAGCGTCGCAGACATATAAAACTATGCACATTCAAATACGTGTAATTCGTTTTGATCCGTCGCCTTTATTATATTCATATAGTCCTCCGTCACTTGACAATGACTTTCTTTCCGTTCTCAATATACACGCCCTTCTGCTTGCTGTGCACTTTTCGTCCCTGCAAGTCGTAGGTTCCACCATCATTACGATAATTACGGTAATTTCTTTCCGTGACACCCGTAACATCGCTGTCCACGGTGATGCTGAGTCGTGTCTCAGCGGAGTACTCCACGTCGTCAATCTCGAAGTAGCCTCGGAAGGCTTTCGTGGTATTGCTGCCCGTGCAGAACCAGAGGCGGTCGTTGTTCAGGAAGAGTGAGTTCACGGGCAGGTCGGCCACCGTATAGGTGCCAGTGAAGTAGCCGTACTTGCGTCCCACCTTCACCTCCACGTATGGGTCTACGAGCTTTCCTTTGCTGTTGCGCTCCGGCGCGATGTCCACGCCGTCAACGGTGAACTCCGTTAGACCCTCTTCAACTCTGATGAGGCAGGGCACATTTTTCTCAATGGTCGTAGCTCCCTCCGTAAAGGTCAGCTTTACATTGTTGCCGTCTACCTCCCAGTTGGTGAACTCCGCCATCCGCACGCCATCGCCAAAGGCCTCCGTCACCTGCTCCTCCGTCATGCTGAAGGGTAGGCACAGCGTGTTCCACACACCGCCCACAATGGCGCGCTTCACCAGCACGTCCACGTTCGTGGCATCCTCCAGCTCCTCGGTGTTGTTCTCGTCGAGCACCGTCCGCGTGTCGGCCTTCTCCGTAATGGTGATGGTCGTAGTGACGACATCCACCTTTTTCGACTCGTTCTCCTTGTTCACCAGGATGATGTTCTTTACAGAGACTGGATAGTCGCCCAACTCCATGTTGGTATCAACATTCACGATGACCGTGGCTATTTCACCTTCTCCAGCGGGGATGTTGGTGGTAGTGGCCTGGGCCAGCAGACGGAGTGCACCGTCTGTTTGGATGGAACTCTCGAAGTAGTTGAACCGGTTGATGCGGTCGTTCTTGCTGGCCGTCATCAGCTCGCCGTCCTCATTGGGCACGAAGGAGAGACCCTCAGGCAG